>SDBS01006611.1_pt1 | contig 11284 bp, 10 predicted proteins | sample 2277091 | NCBI WGS metagenome assembly SDBS01 (sample SAMN10404972, study PRJNA504765) | marine sediment metagenome | isolation source: marine sediment core GS10_PC15, 163 cmbsf | place: Arctic Ocean: Southern Knipovich Ridge | collected 2010 | reverse complement strand
GCTATAAATATGGCAGTTGGAGCCTCCTATGCGGGCGCACGAGCAATGGTTACTACCTCGGGGGGAGGATTTGCTCTCATGGTAGAAGGTTTAAGCCTTGCCGGTATGCTGGAGATGCCGGTTGTTATCCACCTCGGTCAAAGGCCAGCTCCAGCAACAGGGCTTCCCACCAGAACAGAACAGGCTGATCTGCTGTTTACCCTTCACGCAGGTCATGGAGAGTTTCCACGCATTATCCTTGCCCCGGGCAGCATTGTGGATACGTTTTATCTTACCCAGAAAGCCTTCGATCTTGCCGACAAATATCAGATTCCTGTGTTCCTGCTCACCGATCAGTACCTGCTTGACTCGCACTACAACGTATCCTCTCTTGCTACTTCCGATCTGCACATTAAAAGGCATATAGTGAAAACGGATAAGGACTACAAGCGGTACAAAATCACTCCGGAAGGTATCTCACCCCGGGGTATTCCTGGATTGGGAGACGGTCTTGTGGTAGTAGATAGCGATGAGCACGATGAGGAAGGGCATATTACCGAAAACTTTAATGTACGAACAGAGATGGTTAATAAGAGACTTAAAAAGCTGGAACTTATGAAGCGTGAAATAGTTCCACCTGAGCTTGTGGGGAGTAAATACTATAAGACTCTCATCGTAGGATGGGGTTCAACCTATCATGTACTTAAGGAAGCAATAGGACATTTAGGGAGGGACGATATCTCTTTTCTCCACTTTAAACAGGTTTATCCACTACATCCCGATATCTCGGACTACCTTAAAAAAGCAGAAACGCGTGTGATTATCGAAAATAATGCCACCTCTCAATTTGGCACATTAATAGAATTTTACACCGGTATCAATATTGAGAAGAAGATTCTCAAATATAACGGTTTACCCTTTTCCCTGGAAGAGGTTGTGGAGAATATCAAGGCACTATGAGATGAGGAGGTACGATTTATGGATACAAAGCTATTTGATATGGGAGATATAGACATAGCCTGGTGTCCCGGATGCGGCAACTTTGGTATTCTACGCACATTGAAGCAAGCTCTTTCCGAGCTTAACATAAGGCCACAGAAGCTGGTGATGGTCTCAGGAATAGGCCAGGCAGCAAAAACTCCTCATTATCTGAAAACCAATGTATTCAATGGGCTGCACGGAAGATCTCTCCCTGCAGCAACCGCAATCAAAGCAGCAAATCCTCACCTTACTGTGATAGATGAAAGCGGTGATGGGTGCATGTATGCTGAAGGCGGGAATCACCTCATACACGCAATCCGCAGAAATCCCGACATAACCACTCTTGTGCACAACAACATGGTGTATGGGTTGACCAAGGGACAGGCCTCACCCACGAGCGGGAAGAGTTTTAAAACGCCGGTTCAGATGAGAGGTGTATTTCTCGAGCCATTTAACCCTGTAGCAATAGCAGTTGCTCTGGATGCCTCTTTTGTTGCAAGAGCATTTGCCGGGGATACGGGAGAGACAAAGGAAATACTGAAAAAAGCTATCATGCACAAAGGCTTTGCACTCCTGGATATCTTTCAGCCCTGCATTAGCTATAATAAAGTAAATACATATAAATGGTTTAAAGAAAACACCTACTATCTTGACAATTCATACGATCCTCACGATAGGCAGGAAGCTTTTAGAAAGGCAACAGAGAAAGACAAGCTTCCCCTGGGGGTTTTGTATGTAAGTCCACATAAATCCACCTTTGAAGAAAATATAGGTATTTATCAAAAAAGCACTAATCCCCTGTCTAAGAGGGAACCAGATAGGGAAAAATTAGACAATTTAATTGATTTGAAAAGAAGAACGTAAAAGACGCCAGGTTGCCGAACATTTTCAGGAAAATATACCCTGAATTTCGACATGATTGATAGCACCTTTTTCGATATCTTCTTCCAGGGTCTCCTTAACTTCTCCTTTCGCAGAGAAGTACAGAACTTGCCACCCTAGCTCACAAATCTTCCTTAGTGTCTCAATCTGTCTTTGCAGTCTATCCGGATCGGCCTTTACGAATGGGTCATCCATAATGAAGAACCCTTTCTTGCCTTTCAAAAGCTTTTCTCCAAGGGCAAGTCGAATAGAAAGATATAATTGATCGTAGGCACCCCCAGATAGTTTTTCCGCTTCCAATATTACTCCATTGTTACGCCTAACTTTGATTTTTCCTATCTCTTGATCGAAGGTTACCTCTTGGTATAGCCCGTTTGTTATTGCCTCAAAATACCTGGAGATAGAGGAATCTTTGCCAAAAAGCTCGGAAACTTTTTGTTTTTCTTCCCTTTCTATTTCTTCAAAAATTCTTATGGCTCCTAAGGCAGTGTTTTTATTACTTTCTTTTTCGTTTATGAACTCTCGGAGCTTATTTCTAACTGCCTCTAAATCCACAGATGTTTTGCAATGCAAGTAATCTGCCTCTAATGGTAGAATTTTATTTGTTTCTCTTCCTGTCTCTTCTAGATTCTTTTGAAAACGGCTCATCTTCCCCTCTAGCTCCTCCAGTTTCTTCTTCCATGAGTTCTCTTCTTCTTTCAATTTTGAGACAGTTTTTTCATCGTATTGTATACCTTTAGCTCTGGCCTTATACTCTTCAAGATCTTTCATTTCCCCATTCCAGTAAGAAATATTTTCCTCCAATGTTTTGCCCTTCGCTCCAGAAAGGTTTTCCAAGATACGCGTCTGTTGTTCTTTGGTCTTACCCTGTTTCTGTTTCAATTTGAGTTTCTTGGTATACCCTCGGAGAGATGCTGCTCCTGACTCTATTCTCAATCCATCCACTTTGCCTTTTGTATCTCTTGTCCTTTCTCTTATCCTTAGAATTCTTTCTCTCAGTTTTTCAATGTCCCTGTCCAAGAATTCTTTGTCTCTTGTTACCTCTTTTAATTCCTCAAGCTTTTTGCGGTATTTGTCAGTAAACTTCTGAATATTTGAATGAATTCCTTCAATATTCTTTGCACTCAGCTCAAATTTTGAGAGAGTTAACTTAATCCTTTTAAGCCCTCTTTCAAGTTGAGCTTTCCTTATCCCAAATCGAATCCTGAATACCATCCAAATTGCAGTTAGAATTGAGAAAAAACTGGCACAGACATGAAATAGCAATGATGGCTTCACAATTGATCCAAGCAAGGAGATTCCAAATAGTATCGCAGATGTTAATCCTATTGGAGCAAGATGTTTAGCCATCTTTTCTTGAGATGCTAACTCTTCATTTTTTCTGTCATAAATTGTCAACTCTGGCTTAACTTCATCGTCTAATTTCTTCTTTCTTTCCTCAAAAACTCCAAAGTCTCTTTCCTTGTGTCTGATTTTTTCGCTTGTCTCCTTGAACTTTTTCTCATTTTCCCTGAGATCCGTAAGCAATGCTTTTCTTTCTTCATTCCAGATTCGGACATCTCTTTCAGAATCTCTCCACAGTTGCTCACCACCCTCAGTGTAAACTCGCAAATCTTTAAGTTTTTCTAGGGCACCTTTGAGTTCATCTAATGCTCTCTTTCCTTTTTCGTATGTCTCTCTTCTTCTAGCGTCTTCAAGGTCTTCTGTCTTTTGTATAATCCCATCTATCTTCTCGGTCAGCTTCACCGATTCCTCCTCAAGTTCGTCAAACCCTTCTTCTGTAATCTTTTGAGCTAAACCCTCGATTTTTGTTGTAAGGTCCTTTGCATTTTCTATTCTTATCTTTAACTTTTCATCTTTAATATCACGGAATATACCGCCTGGTGTTATTTTACTTAAATCCCTAAGAATCTCTTTTATCTTGGAAATCTTTTCTGTTCTTAAGCCTGTAAGCCGATCTGTTACCTTAGTATAGAACTCACTTTCATGAGCTATGGAAAGATCACTATTCCTTATTACGAAAATATTGCGACACTCTGATGCAGTTAAACCCGCGACTTTTGTTAAATTCCCTTTTTCTGGCAGTTTGATTTCTTTACCTTTGTCATCTTCTATAATTACATAGCCTTCTGGATTTTCCTCTACCCGATCTATGCATTCAAAATCTTTAGTGTTCCGCCCCAGCAGTAACTTTACCAGGACGTCTATGGTGAGGGTTTTTCCATGTTCGTTTTTACCGGAAAATAGGTTAAAACTACGTAAAGAAATTCGCCCAATATTCGACAAAGGACCATACCGTATTATGAAGAATTCCTTTATTTTTATGATCGGGCCTCCATCATTGCTTTAATCACCATATTACGCATTCGTTCTTTCTTCTCCTCCTCGTAACCAGTTTCCTCAAGTTTCTCTATGAAGGTTTTAAATAAGTCATCTTCAAGTATCCTCCGTATATCCCTGAATTCGCAGCGGGGTGCCTCAACGCATCTTGTTCCCGCAACCTTTCTTATTTGTTTTACCAGCTCCACCTCAGTCATTCCAATGGCCTCACCATTTACGAACCCTTCAACCGTTAGAATAATCCTTGCCTCAGGATGAAGACTATTAAAATGTTTTTCCACAGCCTCTATGGGCTTTCTGTCTTTAAAGGGATCAAATTCTATAATCACTTCTTCAAAATGAGGAGTATCAAGAAGATATTCCTTGGGTGGCTTTCCAATTTCAAAGATATTTACCTTTCTCTGTCCTGTTTCTCTTTTAGTTATTGAAATAGGAGATCCTGGGTAAACAAAATATCCCCCATTTTCTAGCCTCTGGACATCAAAACTTGAATGGAAATGACCTGCAAGGACATAATCGAGTTTTAAGTCTTTAAAGTAGGAAATCTTAACCGGCATATATCTTTCTTCGCCCTCATCTCCAAAATCTCTTCTGGAAAAGAATACATTAAGCAATTCTCCATGGTAGAGCAAGATATTTTTCTTATGTGGACTCAAATTATTTGCTAATGAGTGAAGTTTACCAAGAATCTTTTCTCCCCCTATAGGCTCAAAAGGTATCCCCCACACCATTACATCTTTGCACTGAAAAGGACTATTCAGGTCAGTTAAGATAACAGAATCTTCACCAAAATATATACCACTGGCATAAGAATCACTGTCGTGATTTCCGGGAATAAGTACAATCTTAAGACCAGTATTAGAGAAAATTTCCCGTATTTTTGGTCTTAGGTTTTCCGCATCAATGCCTTTATCAAAGAGGTCTCCACTTATCACCAACATTTCGACCTTTTCCTTCTTTCCAACTTCAATAAGCTTGTGAAGAGTCTTCCATCTATCATCGTCATATTCTCTTAGATGTATGTCTGCAGTATGGAGTATCTTCATTTTATTAAGTTTGGAGGATATCCTTAAGTCGATAAGTGGCCACAGGGTTTCTATGCGATCGACCCCGGTTGCCTGGGGAGGAATGTCAGGGCATACATTGGGATTATCTATGGGGTTCGATGATCACCTTGATAGATTCCTTAGCTTCGGCGACGATATGGAAACCGAGACCCGTCTCTCGTAGGCTTAAGCGATGGGTGATCATCTCGTGCACGGGCACCTTGCCAGCACGGATTAGCTGTATTGCCATGCTGATGTCCAGGGGACTGGCACCGTATGAGGGCATAAGCTTTATACCCTTTCGCCAAAAATCATTGACCGGGACAGGAAGGTACGTATCGGGATCTGTGGGCGCAAAGAATACAACAGTACCTCCGCGATCCACACACTTTAGGGCCTGGGTGAAGGCGGGGAAGGCTCCAGTACATATAATGACAAGGTCAGCAGATCTATTCTGATTGACCTGACGCAGGCGGGTCGGTACATCCTCTTCCGCATATATCACGGCATCCGCCCCAAATTGCTGGGTCGCTTTCAGGCGATATTCATTAATATCCGTAGCAATCACTCGCCCAGCTCCCAGTACGCCCGCCAGGGCCACATGAAGTAATCCCGCAATACCACTGCCCATCACCAGTACACTATCACCCGGCAGTATACCTGCCAGTCTTTGTCCGCGCACCACGCTGGCCAAAGGCTCTATAAACGTCCCAGCTTCGAATGATATCTCATCGGGCAAGAGAAACACACCTCGGTCCACGTTAATTGGTGGCACACGTATATATTCGGCGAAACCCCCGGGATCAAAATTCGTCTTGTGCAAGGTCTCGCAGACAGTATGATTACCACTTAAGCAATAATGACATGTATTACAGGGGACATGGTGAGATACAAAGACCCTGTCACCCTTTTTGTAACCATCTATACCTTTTCCAAGTTTGACAATTTCTCCGGTAATTTCGTGGCCCAGCACCAGGGGTGCTTTTTTAATGCGATACCATTCCATCACATCACTGCCACAGATCCCACTGGCCAATACTTTTACCAGTAGCTCCCCGGGACCAATCTGTGGTATTGGCATCTCCTCCAGTCTCACATCGTTGTTGTTATAATACACAGCTACCCGCACAATCTCTTCCTCCATTTTGGCAGAATTAAGAAGACTTGATGCTATTAAACAGCTTATAAGCCTCCTCAGGAGTAACATTTTCGTGAACGATGGCCCTTACTGCCCTAATCATTGCCACAGGATGATCCGATTGAAAGATATTTCTTCCCATATCCACACCCACAGCACCCCTTTTAACTGCGTCAAAAGCTAGATTCAGGGCATCTAACTCTGGTATTTTCTTGCCGCCAGCAATAACCACTGGAACAAGACAATTTTCTACAACCTTTTCAAATCCATCGCAATAGTAGGTTTTTACCATATGTGCCCCGAGTTCTGCAGCGATGCGACAGCACAAGCTAAAATAGCGAGCATCCCGAGCCATCTCTTTGCCCACGGCTGTAACTGCCAAAACCGGGATACCGTACTCCTCCGCCTCATTAACCAGATTTGCCAGACTCAGGAGCGTTTCTTTCTCATGATCCGAACCTACAAAGATAGAAAGAGCTACCGCAGTTACATTCAGACGGATAGCTTCTTTAAGGGTAGTGGTAATTCCCTCATTAGACAAATTTCCCAGAATACTGGTTCCCCCGGAGACTCTGAGAATAATTGGGACAGGGCTATTAGCATCTACTGATGTACGCAGGACTCCACGGGTAAGCATCAACGAATCAGCATAAGGGAGCAAGAGTTCAATTATCTTTCCCGGCACTTCCAATCCGCTGGTAGGCCCCAGAAAATACCCATGATCTACTGCCAGCATGACAGTGTGACCAGTCTCCGGTTTAATTATTCGTGCCATACGGTTCTTCATTCCCCAATCCATTTTTACCATACCTCCTTTACCTATTTGTGAATTTCATAAGATACTGACGGTAGTAGTTCATGACCCTGTTCTGGAAAACAACTGTCTCTTCGATAAAAGGAATGCCTTGAAACTCTAATACTCGTCCTAACCCCGCATTATAGGCGGAAGCAATTTCTCTGACATCTCCGTTGTTTAGCCTTCTAGCATTATCTGCCAGTAGCTTGACGCAAGTATCAATGGCCAGTGAAATAATAAAGCGCTGATCTATCTCCATCAATTCCTCATCACTTGCATCTTCAACTTGAGCCAGCAAATCCTGTCTATAGCGCTGGAAAAGCGTGTTGGCCTTTTCTTGATGCTCACTAGCCAGTATTCTATATGGTATTATTTCGTAAGCGCGTTCTCTATTGTACTCCTCGGACTCCCTGGAACTTATTTTACCCACCGCTTCTTGGACTTTCCGGGAGTATCCAAGAGCAGTTCTTAGCTCTTGCCATGCTATCTCATAATAGGAAGGTAGAAATACCTTCATACCCATTTCTTTGGCTGTGACCGGCATAAGCTGGACAACTCCGGCTGCTCCCACTGAGGAGAGGGCATAATTTTGAAAATCGGACTCTGCCTTAATTATGGACAGGACAAAGAGAGGGTCCAGAGAATAAATATCCTCATATTTTTTGATGAAAGATTGAATGAGCTTCATACATTTCTCCTCCGGAGAAGGAATGATCTGCCCCTCAGAGGAGCTGGGGAAGTCTTTTTTCTGGCTCAAAAGAGAGGACTCAGATGAAGATGAAATGGCCGGCTCAAGACAAGTAAAAAGCCAACCAGTAGCCAAGAACCAGAGGAGAGTGAGAAAAATAAAGAACCTTAACATCTGCTTTTAAACCAATATTTATGATTAAATACCTCGCCGCTTAAGTGCCTTAAGCCCAACAGGACATTTGAACTAGTGAATCTCATGGGAGATGAGATAATTTCAATCCTCTTTTTCTTAATGGCGCGGATTACACTTGGGATGTTTTTCTCCGCTTCAATTAAAGAATAAGTGGTTCCTACTTGCCAGAGAAAATGAGCGTCTGATACACCTAGGAGAGGAAGATCAAACCTAGCGGCTTTTCGCTCGGCTTTCCTATTAAAATTAATTCCTTTAAAGTAAAAATGAGTATACTCGATGGCATCGAAAATATCAATGGCTTTATCCAAACTGGATCTTAACCCCTGAAGGATGGGAAAATACGGATGAGGAGCTATTATTAAGCTATCATCCCTCCTGTACTGCCTGATATCCTCTAGGGTTTTAGCTTGGTTCGGGTCAAAGTCCTCTCGATTGAGGAGAATAACGTGTTTTTTGCTCACCGAAACCTCTATCCCCGGAATAAGGAGAATGCCTTTGCGCTGAGCATATTCCCTTAGTCCTCTACTGTGGGTTACTACATTATGGTTGGTAATGGCCAGAACGTCAAACCCCCTATGGGAAGCATAATCAATTAGTTCCTTTGCGGTGTATCTTATCCTGTCCTGTGGATCTTCCTGGGTATGAATGTGAAAATCAGCCTTTAATTTCCTCGTACAATTCATAAAGTTTTCCTGTCCCTTGTCAACTAAAGAACTATGATTTATGACTGGAAGTCTTAATCATCCCTGACCACCTCCGATAATCCTTGAGTTTCCAATCTTTTTTTGCCCCGTCCCTACCCATGGCCAGGTCTTCAATCCCACACTCCGCCTCAATACAAAAAAGGCAATCTCCTGTGCAAGACGTAAGGGGATAAAATATTGAGCCTTTCCTTGCATAAACGGGGATATTTATACCTTCGCAGTTTCGAGAGCTCATAAACTCGCGGTTTAGACCTCTGGCCTCTCCATCTGCCAGCTCATATTCCATACATAAAGCAAAAGTGAGTTTCTTTCTTTCGCAGATGTTCCTCAACAAATCAAAAATTCTTTTGCGGTAATCAATTTGAGCATGAAGATACCCGTTGATTCTCTCCTGGTAAAGACAGCGATAATCCCTCTCCATTCCTACCCCAAAGATTGTCTTCATATGGGAGAAAACTTCCTTCGTTATTCGGGAGGGAATGTCCAGAATACTGGCCACTATATGGGGAGAACCTGAAGATTTGGCTCTCTCAATTAGGTCTTCCAGCTCCCTTTTGTTATCCGTAAGATAGGGAAAGATGGGATCGATGCGGCAAACACAGAATATACCCTGCCTGGCCAGCCTTTCCAGATTTTCAAAGAGAGTAGAAGTAGAGGCTCCCCTGGGTACCAGTTTTTTTCTTAAGTTCTCATTAAGGGTGAGAATAGAAACCTGAGCAAAGGAATGTCTTTGTAGTTTCATAAGATCAACAACCTGCCGGGGAACCTCAGCCTTGGTGATGAACTCGATAGGGATATTCCTTTCCACAAAGATCTTGATTATTTTCTCCGAGAGATGATATTTCTCATTCAAGGGCTGGAAGGGGTCAGTAACAGGAGAGAGGTATCCGGGAAAGGCAAGATCTATAGAATCAAGTTGGTGGGCCAAGGTATGGTCAAAATCCTTTGCCACTACCACTACCCCCTTTTCTCGAAAAATCTGGAAATTTCCCGGAAAAGCCAGACTATAGCAGAAAAAACACCCTATACCACAACCATTATAAGGATTGATAAGCATTCTCTCGGCACTGCATTCCCTCTTACCCGGCCACCATCCATGAAGCTCTTTTCTGGTAGGAACCACTATGTGCCTATCGGGCTCTTCTATAACCTGGTATTCACGCTTGCTTACCGTAACCTTCATATGAATGAATCAAGTTCCTATATTTGCCTCTGGGCCCAGATCTTTAGGACCTCATGGTGGATTCTTCCGTTAGATGCGATATATCGGGGCATATAAGGATTCCAGGAGCCACCTTCCATGTCCGTTATCCTGCCGCCCGATTCCTCTACTAAGAGGGCCCCAGCGGAGAAATCCCAGGGTCCGTCCTCGTATTCCACGATCAAATCAACGCTGCCCCTGGCCAGGAGTGAAAGGTGAACGGCGACAGATCCTAATGATCGTATGGTAAATATCCTCTTGCTCAATCTCTCCAGAAAGAATATTTTGAGCCTTTTGTCGTCCCGCAGGGTGCTGTCATAGAGAGCTATAGTTTCAGGAAGGTTTCGTTTGGAAACAAAAATTCTCTCCCCATTAAGAAGAGCACCTTTCCCCTTTTCGGCCTCAAAAAGCTGGTTGAAATAGGGTAGATTAATCACTCCCAGAACAACCTCACCCTTATATTCCAAGGCCACTGAGACACCAAAAAGAGGTATTCCTCTTATATAATTGTGGGTGCCATCTAGAGGATCAATGAGCCATCGGTAATCAGATTTTTTCCGCTGCGCTGTGCTCTCTTCCCCCAATATATCGTGATGAGGATACTCCTGGTGAATCAGGCGGGCTATTTTTCTCTCCGCTTCAATATCCACATCGGTCACCAGAGTGATCTTCTGGCCTTCTTTCTTTTCACTAATACTCCTTATTTTGCCAAATCTCTCCAGCAAGAAATCCCCCGCTGTTTTAGCCACCTTGATCGCAAGATCTATCACTCAAGACTCCTCTTTGTTTTTCTAAATAAGAATCGAGCCAATAAACCATATGCCAAAACCCAACAGCAGCAGTCCGCACACAATAAAGACAATCTCATGAAGCCTTCTTCCCCAAGGATGATGACTTCTATGAACGGTTAGAGTAGACAAGGCTGTACCAGATGAGATCACAGGACCAGTGTACAATCATCAAGAGGACGAATCCTATGGTTCCGAAGGTAATGGACCTCATGATAAGGGCGGATCCAATGGTAGCCCACCAGAGGAAAAAATAAGGATTGGCCGTAGAGGTAATAACACCACCTATGAGGGAGCTGTAGGGAGGATCCTCACTTCTGGTGAGCTGAGTAGCTCGATTCTTTATCATAGAAAGACCCATCCATATGAGGATGAATCCTCCCGCCACCCCAATAATGACCTGCACCGGCCCTAATTTAAAGAAACTGGCAAAACCGAAGTATATGAGGAGCATGAGGGGAATCTCTATTACCCCATGCCCCAGAGCAACCAGCGGACCAGCCAAAGAAGATTCCTAGCTTCTGGCCACGGTCATAGCAAATACCG
>SDBS01006610.1_pt1 | contig 11285 bp, 6 predicted proteins | sample 2277091 | NCBI WGS metagenome assembly SDBS01 (sample SAMN10404972, study PRJNA504765) | marine sediment metagenome | isolation source: marine sediment core GS10_PC15, 163 cmbsf | place: Arctic Ocean: Southern Knipovich Ridge | collected 2010 | reverse complement strand
GGCCCACGATATGCCGCAATCTGCGGCGTTTTCTCGCATCGGGCTGCTCGACGTACCGTCAAGTACGTCTCCGCGGCCCTCAGGTCGCAAACACCACATCTCACAACATCTCGCGGGCCTCGCCACGCGACGTGGTGAGAAGAGCGGGTTATTCGCCACCGCCGAAGGCTCGCTTGAACCGGTCGAAGAAACCGCGTTCGTTCTCCGGCTCGAGACCGCCGCCGAGCTCCGCCACCTCTTCCAGGAGACGCCTTTGGTCAGCGCTGAGGCTCCTTGGCACGACCACCCGGAGATGAACGTGGAGGTCGCCCCTGCGACGGCCGTTGACGTGGGGCATGCCGCATCCGCTCAGCCGGACGACGTCGCCGGGCTGCGCGCCCGCGCCTACCTCGACCACGCGCTCGTCACCCAGGATCGTCGTCATGGGCACCGTCGCGCCCAGCATTGCCTGGAAGACCGAGACCGGAAGCTCCAGGTGCAGATCAACGCCGTCACGCTCAAACACACGGTGCTCGGCGATCGCCATCACGACGAAGAGATCCCCCGGCGGGCCTCCGTGCACTCCGCCCTCTCCCTCACCCGTGAGACGCAGGCGCATTCCATCGTCGACACCGGCCGGCACGGTCACATTCAGGGTCGCTTCCCTCTCCGACCGGCCCCTGCCGCCACAGTCGCTGCAGGGGTCACGGTTCACCCTGCCCGCACCGTTGCAGGTGGGGCATGTCTGAGCAACCGACAGGAAACCACGACGGAAGGCGACCTGTCCCGCGCCGTGGCAGGTGCCGCAGGCCTCGGGCGTGGTGCCAGGTTCCGAGCCCGACCCGGAGCATCGATCACAGGTCTCGAACCGAGGTACCCGGATCGACCGCTCCACCCCGGTCGCCGCCTCTTCGAGGCTCAGCTTCAGGGTGTACTGGAGATCGTGCCCGCGGCGAGGCCGCCGGCCTGTTGCCTGCCTCCTGGTTCCGAAAATGTCGCCGAGCCCGAAAAGATCGCCGAGGATGTCGGCGAAATCTCCGAATGCGCCAGGGTCAAAGCCCGTGAACCCCTCACCGCCCAGGCCCTGGCGACCGAACCGGTCGTACCGGGCGCGTTTGTCGGCATCGGAGAGCACGGCATAGGCCTCGCAGGCCTCCTTGAACTTCTCCTCGGCTTGGGGGAGGTCCGGGTTCCGGTCGGGGTGGTACTTCACCGCCAGCCGGCGGTACGCCGCCTTGATCTCACTCGTCGGCGCACTCCGCCCGACGCCGAGAATCTCGTAGTAGTCTTGCCGAGCTCCCGCGGTCATCTGGTGCTGTCACTCGCTTTCAGTTTCTTCTTCTTTCTTCGATGGAGGCGCGGTCACGTTCATCTTGAGGAGCTCCCTGTCGAAGGCCGCGACGGGATCGAGCATGATGACGTTGGTGAGGATCTGAGCCGCATCCTGGACGGCCTGTATCGCCTCCTCGAGAACCGACCGCTCCTCGCTGGCGAGCGCTTGCCGCGCTCGATTCAGCGTTGAACGAACCTCCTCGCGCTTCTCGGTCGAAAGACCGGCGCCGAACTCGCGCACGACCCGCTCGTTTGTGTAGAGCAAGCCCTCGATGCGGTTCTGAAGCTCGCGGATCTCACGGTGCTCTTGATCGGCCTTGCGAAACCTGTCCGCTTCGACGATCAGCGCGTCGATCTCTGCCTTGGAAAGCCCGCCCGCCGGGCTAACCTCGATACTCTGTTCCTTGCCGGTGGCGAGGTCGCGCGCACCAACATTGACGATGCCGTTCGAATCAATGGAGAACGTGACCTCGATCTGCGGTACACCGCGCGGAGCGGGGGGGATGCCCACCAGGTCGAACTGACCGAGCGACCGGTTTTCGCCCGAAATCCCACGTTCGCCCTGGAGAACGTGCACGTTCACCTTGGTCTGGTTCTCGCTCACGGTAGTGAAGATCATCGACTTCTTGGTCGGTATGGTGGAGTTGCGATCAATGATCTTCGTGAACAGCCCGCCGTGGGTTTCGATGCCCAGCGAGAGCGGCGTCACGTCGAGCAGGATCAGGTCCTTGACCTCACCCTGGAGGATTCCCGCCTGGATCGCTGCCCCGATGCCCACGACCTCGTCGGGGTTGATCTCCTGGTTGGGTTGGCGTTTGAAGAACTCGCCGACGATTTTCTGGACCATCGGCATCCGGGTCTGACCGCCGACCAAAATCACCTCGTCGATCTGCTCTGGTTCCAAACCCGCCGCCTCGAGCGCATTCCGGCACGGCTCGAGGGTGCGATTCACCAGATCCCCCACCAGGCCTTCGAGCTGGCTCTGACTCATCGTGACCTGCAGGTGCTTGGGACCGGTGTGGTCGGCGGCGATGAAGGGCAGGGAAATCTCGGTCTCCTCGTGGCTGGAGAGTTCACACTTGGCAGCCTCCGCGGCTTCCTTGATGCGCTGCATGGCCATCATGTCTTCGTTCAGATCGAGTCCGGTTTCGGACTTGAATTCTTGAAGGAGATGGTCCATGACCCGGGAGTCGAAATCCTCGCCACCGAGGAAGGTGTCGCCGGCGGTGGATTTGACCTCGTAGATTCCGTCCCCGATGTCGAGCACCGAGATGTCGAAGGTGCCGCCGCCGAGATCGTAGACCGCGATGGTTTCATTCTTGTCCTTGCCGAACCCGTAGGACAGAGATGCGGCCGTCGGCTCGTTGATGATCCGCACGACCTCGAGGCCGGCGATGGTGCCCGCATCCTTGGTCGCCTGGCGCTGGCTGTCGTCGAAGTAGGCCGGCACCGTGATGATTGCCCGGTCGATCTCCTCGCCCAGGAACTCCTCGGCAAATTCCTTGACCTCGCGCAGGATGAACGACGACATCTCCTGCGGGCTGTACTTCTTGTCGAGAATTTCGATGCAGACGTCGCCGTTCTCTGCTTCGACGATCGAGAACGGGACCAGGGTCCGCGCCCAGCGAACCTCCTCGGAGTCGTACCGCCTGCCGATCAGCCGTTTCACCGCGTAGGAGGTGTTCTGCGGGTTGGTCATAGACTGGCGTCTGGCGATTTGCCCCACCAGCCGCTCGCCGGAGGCGGTGAACGCGACCACCGATGGAGTGGTTCGGGCGCCCTCCCGGTTGGGGATGACGACAGGCTGGGTGACGTCGACGACCGCGGCACAGCAGTTGGTGGTTCCGAAGTCGATGCCGATGACCTTGCTCACGACAGACCTTCCCCATTGTTGTGGTCGCCGCCGGTCCCCGGCTCCACGACCACACCGACCATCGCCGGGCGGATCAGTCGGTCACCCAGGGTAAAGCCCTTGAGCATGACAGACGCCACCGTTCCCGGAGTCTGCTCACTGTCCTCCACACGCTGCACCGCCTCATGAAGCTCGGGGTCGAAGGGCTGGCCCAATGGATTTACTTCGGCCACTCCTGTGCGCTCGAGAACGTCCCAGAGCTGCTTGGCGATCATCTCCACACCTTCGTGAAAGGCGCCGCTGTCGTCGTCCGCGTGCTGCAGAGCCCGCTCGAAGTTGTCGAGCACCGGTAGCAGGTCCTTGACGAGCCCTTCCGTAGCCGCCCCCCGGCTCACCTCGCGCTCGCGCTCGACCCGTTTACGGAAGTTGTCGAACTCGGCCAGCTTACGAAGATAGATGTCACGCACATGGTCGAGCTCCGTCTTGAGGTGATCCACCTCGTCTCGGGCAGAGTCTTCGCCCAGGGTTACCGCGGCCTCCGACGGTTCCGGCGCCTGAGCCACAGGGGTCAGGTCCTTTTCTTCATCGACGAACTCAATCTCGATCTCGTCATCGACGTTGCCGGCGTCCGCGGAGAATTTCTTTTCATCATTCATCGATCGCTCCAGAATACCTTCCGTCCATTTGTGATCTACTCCGACGGCAAGAATCACTCATTTGGAGCGTGACATTTCGGTCAACGTATCTCCAATGAATTCAACGACCGGGACGATTCGCCGGTAGTCCATTCGGCGAGGACCGACAACGCCCACCGCTCCGGCACGCCGCTGATCGCTGAAGTACAACGTCGCCACGATGCCCAGGCTGCCCGAGGCCGTAGCTTCCGACTCCTCTCCGATCAATACCTGGGTGCGGCCGCGCGCAAAGACACGTCGAAACTCCTTGGCGATGCACGACCGGTCCTGCAGCGTGGCCAGCAATGATCGCACCCGGTCGATCTCAGAGAAATCGGCGGTGGCGAGGAGGTTGTCGGTGCCTGCGACCCGCACCTCGACGTCGTTCTCCTCGATCGAGAACAACTGTCGCACAATATCGCGCGCCTCGGCACGCAGGTCAGTTTTTTCCGGTGCATCAGCGATTCCGGTCAATCGATCGAAACGCGCCTCGACGTCCTCGAGCGAGGTCCCGGACAGGAGCTGCGTAAGGTCATTGGACAGCGTCTGAAGCTCCTCCCTGGTGTTGTCCCGGTCGAGCTCGAGGACACGTTTTTCCACGGTGCCGTCGTCGGTGATGATCACTCCCAACACCCGACGGTTCTCGAGAAGAACCAGCGACACCGCCTCCAGGATGGGTCCGTCGCCTATCGGCCGAACCGCGACCCCGGCCTCTTTGGTGGCCTCGGCGACAAGCTGCGCCACCCATTCGATATCTTCGACGAGCTCACGCCGCATCGAGTTCACGCGCTGTGTCAATTCACGGCGGACAGCCGCCGGAAGGGGGCCCGGCCGATCAATGTTGTCCACATAGTGACGGATTCCACAATCCGAGGGAACGCTGCCGGCCGATGGATGAGATCGGCTCAGATAGCCCCCCTCCTCCAACTCGGCCATGACGTTGCGCATGGTGGCAGGCGACAGCCCAAGCCCGGAGTGTCGAGCCACCTGTCGCGACGCGACCGCTTCACCCGAGCGGATATAAAGCTCAACTATGGCGCAGAGAACGGAGAGCGCTCTCCTGCTCAACTCCATACGAATTCTCCCACTCGATTTCTCGTCGATCCATCCTGTCGTCGGCAGCGGAAAATGCAGCTGATTCCGCCTCCTGGGCCGTTCTGACCAACCCGGTTCATTGTAGCATCGCTCACATTTCCGGACGGCGATGTATGACGTGATGTGACGGCGGACGCCCCGGCCTTCGAGGCGCAACCGACTGTGGAGATTGACCGTTGCAGGGCGCTGTGATAGCTTGGAACTTGCGGACGGGTCGCAACTCTACCATGGTTTTCTTCAACTGGGCGACGATGCAAATGGCCGCCAAGATCGTGTACTACGGTCCTGGTCTGTGTGGGAAAACGTCCAATCTCAGCTACATCTACGCCAAGACGGCTCCGGGCTCGCGGGGTGAAATGGTGTCGCTCGAGACCGAGTCCGATCGCACACTCTTTTTCGATCTCCTGCCGATCGAGGTGGGAACCATCGGCGGTTTCAAGACTCGTCTCCAGCTCTACACTGTGCCCGGCCAGGTTTTCTACAACACAACGCGAAAGCTGGTGCTCAAGGGCGTCGACGGGTTGGTGTTCGTGGCCGACTCGCAGCGCCCGATGCGCGATGCCAACCTGGAAAGCTTCGCCAGTCTTGCCGAAAATCTCAAAGAGTTCGGGCTCGAGCCATCCGAGATTCCAATCGTCCTCCAGTACAACAAGCGTGATCTGAGCAACATCCTCACGATCGACGAGCTCAACGCCGACCTCAACCCAGACGGCACATTCCCATTCCAGGAAGCCTCGGCCGTCAACGGCGACGGCGTCATCACGACCCTCAAAGAGATCACAAAGATCACGCTCAAACACCTGAAGTCTCGGATGTCGGCTCCAAAGTCCACCACCGAGAAGGGCAAGATCCGTTCCCCGACCATCCGGCCGGTCAAACCGCCGCGGCCGGCAGCCTCGATTTCTGCAAAGTCTCTCGCTCGCGCAGCCGCGGAGGGAGCCGGTGAAAGCATGGACGAGACTTCGGTGGACGCTGTATCGGCAGCCCCGGCTGCGCCGGCGGAGGCCGGCCCACCCCTTGCCGAGCCCCCGACCGAGCTTCCTCCCCAGGACGGCGAGCCCTTCTCTGTGGAAAGTGCCGAGGCGGCAGGTCCGACCGGCGAAGAAGCCGACGTACCATTCCCCGATGTGGAGACTACCGGGACCTTCGAAGAACCGTCGGACGTGGAATCCCTCGATGAGGACTCCGGGGAGATCGAGGTCGAGTTCGACACCGAGTCCAGACCCGGCCTGGAACCTCCACCTCCGGTCAAGCACGTCCAGGTGAGCAACCAGATGGACATCCTTGCCGGGCTCGATGGGCTGCGGAAGCAGGCAACCATGGCAAACGGCGGTCAGAGCTTCAAGGCGACGACCCCGGACCTCGACCTCGATTCGCTTCTTTCCACCGACACCGGACAGACAAGAGAGCTGCGACGAAACATCGACCAGGCCCTGAACTCGGACATTTTCAAAAACATGCACGGGCTGCAGGTGGCGATCCACATCCAGGATGAGGGCGGCGAGACCATTCACACGTTCGACCCGGTTTCTCTCGAGGTGGAGGACGCAAAATCGCTCAAGAAGCTGTGTCTCAGGCTCTCGCTCGATCTGGAAAATCTTCGTTGAGCCGATTTGTCACCCGATCGACCGGCCGTCTGTTGCTTCTCGGCGTGTCGGCGCTGATCATCGCAGCCTGCAGCTCCTCCCCCAAACCGTCGACCGAGCTGACTACCGCGGCTGAATTCAATCCGGAATCGCACCTCGACTGGGAGGAGCTGACCCGAGAACGGGCGGATGCGTTCATGGCGTCGGCTCAGCAGCTCCAAGCGGAAGGACGGTCCCGTGAGGCGATGGTCCGGGCGGACGAGGCGCTGTGTGAGGTGCTGGCCACGCCACCGGGGTACCGACCCCTGCCAGGGTACCTGGATTATCTCGCCGAGCTCATCGACGAGGCGGATGAAATAGAGGCCTTGATACTTCCGATGGACGGCATGCTGGACACGACCGAAGAGCTCGTAATCCTGCCCCCGATCGATCTCTTTGTCGACGTGCGTCCCGGAGATGTGGTCGTCGAGGATGGTCAACTGCCGTCGAGCGATTTCCCGCTGGTCCTCAACCAGACCGTGGAGAGCTTTCTCGAGGCCATGGCCGGCTCCAGCGAGTACCACCAACGAATCGAGGTCGGGCTCGGGCGTGCCGGTGCTTATCTGCCGATGATACGGGCCGAGCTTGCACGCGCCGGTTTGCCCGAGGACCTTTCGTACCTTCCCCTCATCGAGTCGGCATTCTCGCTCAAGGCCTACTCACGGGCACGGGCGCATGGCATGTGGCAGTTCATTTCATCGACCGGGCGCTATTACGGTCTCGAGATTGGGTCGCTCGTCGACGAACGACGCGATCCGGTTCGCTCCACCGAGGCCGCGGTCGCTTATCTGAGCGATCTGCACGACCAGTTCAGTGATTGGTACCTGGCCCTGGCGGCCTACAACTCCGGCGCCGGCAACGTTCGGCGAGCGGTTCGCCGCTCAGGAAGCACCGACTTTTGGGTTCTCCGACGATACCTCCCGCGAGAGACCCGCAACTACGTCCCGGCCTTCATCGCCTCGGTCATCGTCGCCAAACGCCCGGCGCAGTACGGCTTCACACCGCCGCAGGAGAGACCTTGGAACTTCGACCACATCGAGGTCCCGGATGCTCTCGATCTCCAGTTTCTCGCGTCGAATTCCGGCATCCCCCTCGATGATCTGCGCGAGCTCAACCCCGCCATCCGACGTGACCTGACGCCGGCGCGGGGGACCACCACCCTTCGGCTTCCATCCGGAACGGCCGCCGATGCGCAGGCCGTGCTCGACTCGAACCCGCGCGACAAATGGGCGCCGCGAATGATCCACACCGTCCGCGAGGGTGACAGCCTGTATGTCATCGCGCGCAAATACGGTTCGAGCGTCAGCGCGATCCGCCAGGCCAACGGGCTCCACGGAAGCTTGATCCGTCCGGGTCAGAGCCTCGTTGTTCCGCGCTTTGGTACGAGCACCCGGATCGCTCGCCAACAACCGCTACGGACCGGCGATGACGGATCGTACGTGGTGCAGCGGAACGACACTCTGTGGGACATCGCTCGCGGATTCTCGGTCTCGGTGGGCAGCCTGTGCGCCGCCAACGGCCTTTCCCGGAACCAAATCATCCGCCCCGGTCAACGACTAACGATCCCGGACGGCGCGTCGCGTTCGGCGTCCGCCCGCCCAGCCGCCGACCACGACGCCATCGCGTCAACCCACACGGTACGTTCCGGAGACACGCTGTACGACATCGCCCGCACCTACGGCGTCACAGCCACCGGCCTGCGCCGCGCAAACGGGCTGTCGACCTCACGCATCTACCCCGGCAAAGTCCTGAGGATCCCCGCTCCGGTCGACAAACCGGCCCCGGCTCGCACCGCGAGCGCGCCCAACACCTACAGAGTCCGGAGAGGCGACACCCTCTCTGACATCGCCCGCCGCTTCGGCGTCTCGACCTCCGCTCTACGTCGCGCCAACGGGCTCTCGACCTCTCGCATCTACCCCGGCGACGTCCTCCGAATCCCAACCTCCCAGGCCAAGGGCTGAGAGAATTCGAAATCTGGAAAAGTCTCCCGCCCACCCCCGTCGCAAACACGAAGACACAAAGACATCGCAATTCTTAACGCAGAGACGCGGAGGCGCAGAGACGCAGAGAACCCGGCAGGGAGACCTTTTCCCGCGGCGAGGTCCCGGCCGTCGTCCGACGGCCGGGAACCGGAGGACAGGGCAACGACTCCGATCGCAAGCGATCGTCGACGTTGCCCTGTCCTCCGGGCTGCGCTCTCGAAGAGCGCAGCCTTCGCCACTCCTCCTCTTCATTTCATGGTTGGGGCGAATACACCCCTCTCTCCGACGGAAGTTAGGCGGAACCGACGCGCCCCCGGCGCGTCGGCCGGTGGGGCGTTTGCCCGCGACAAGCGCTCGCGCTTGGAGCGGTCGAACGTTCCACCGGCGGTCGGCGATCGTTCGATCGCCGGCTGTTCCGCCGTCTATCTTCGGCACTGTCGCATCGCCCCAGCGACAACCTCTTCGTGTCTTCGTGTCTTTGTGTTTGCGACGTGGATCGGCGGGTGGCTCTGCGCCTCTGCGATTCTTTCCGGGTGGTCGTTCGGTCTCTGTGTTCTCTCTGTGTCTCTGTGTCTTTGTGGTTCACGGGCCGAATCGGCGAGGCTGCTACAATCCTGAGCCCGCACCGGGTGATGGAGTGAGTGGATGACGGAGACCGTCGAGATCGGACAGCAGTTCGCCGAAGCGCTTGAGGCCGAAAACTGGAATCGAGTCGAGGAGCTGTGGCTGGAAGCGCTCGACGCCTCGCCGATTCCCACCACCGAGCTCTTGGAGGTTCGGCGTCTGGTCTGGAAGGCCGGTAGGAAAAACCTCGCCCGCACCCTTCTCGATCTCCTCGCAGAGTCCCTCGAGGGATCCGGTGCGGCGGCGGACGCCCTGGACGCGCTCCGCGAGCTCACCAGGCTGGCCGAAAAGAAACCCTCTCCGGAGCTGCTCGAGCGTCTGGTCCGCGGCCTGAAAGACGCTCGCGCCGACAGCCCCTCGCTCACGGCCATTCTCGAACATCACTCCATCGTCACGGCCCGACGGCCGCTCGACGAGCTCGACATTGCCAGATGTTGGCTCGACCATGATCTCGGAACCGTGGTCGAGGTCGTCGGCAAAGGCGTCGGTCGAGTGGTGGACCTCAATCTCCAGCTCGAAAACATCAAGGTGGATCTCGGTGGAACCCGTCCGGTGTCGGTTCCGTTCGGAGCAGTCAGACGTTATCTGCGACCCTTGCCCGAAGGTGATTTTCGTCGGCGAAAGGTCGAGGATCCGAAGAAGCTCGCCGCATTCGTGGAGCAGGCGCCGGCCGAAGCTCTCGTGGAGGTGCTGGAGAGCCTCGGCGAACCGTCGGGCGTGGCCGCTATCAAGACCGCTCTCGAAGGCCTGGTATCAGCCTCCCGTTGGACATCCTGGTGGGCAAAGGCGCGCAAACACCCACGGATCCTGAGCTCGGGGTCGGGCTCCCGTCTGCGCTACGCCGCGAGCCACAGCGCGGAAGGTGCCGACGAGGCGCTTCTCGAGGAGCTTCGAGCCGCGCCTCCCGCCAAAAAGCCCGCCGCCGCGCGCCGCCTCGCCGATCGCGGAGGCGACGCCGCCCGGGCAGCCGCGGCGGTCCTCGAAGAATCCCTCGCCGAGATCGAGGCATCGAGTCCGGGCCTTGCGTGGTACACCTCCGGGGTCCTCGCCGGGTTGCCGGGTGGCGCCGAGATTGCAGACTCCTGCCGCCGGCGGTTGCTCGCGAACGCCGACCCATTGGCGCTGCTATTGGGTGTGAGCGACCGCGGCGCCCGTACCGATGCTCTCGAGGCCCTCGTAGAGTCCCACCCGGAGAGTTGGCCAGAGATCTGGTGCGACTGGCTCCTGCATGAGGACAACACCCATCTGCTCGACGAAATCGCGGGTCGCCTCGAAGCCGATGGACACTCCGCCCGCGCTGACCAGGCGTTCGAAGCCATCTTCCGTAACTACAACGAACATCCCGCGCAGTTCATCTGGGCCTGCGAGGCAATGACCGAGGAGGGTTGCCCCGAAATCCTACAAGCGCGTATGACGCCGTCACTGCTCGAAAAGCTGCCTGACACCCTCACCCGCAAGGAGTTCTCGGCGTTTCGGGGACGAGCCAAAGCTCTGCTCGACGGCGGCCGCGTAGCGATCCGGCTGCTGGTGGAATCGGCGAGCTCCCAACAGGCATCGCGGTTCAGCCAGAGAATCTCCCGCATCGACACGGTGGAACCGCAGCGAATGCGGTTGGTGGAGCAGGCGGCCGCGCAACGGCAGGATGCGCCGACCACCCAGGTGGAGCCGGTACTGGCCGCCACCCGTGCCGCGATCGAGACCAAGCGCGAGGAGCTTCGCGCGCTCCTCGAAACGGAGATCCCCAAAACCCTCAAGGGCATCAACGCGGCTGCCGCCGAAGGCGATCTGCGTGAGAACTTCGAGTACCACATGCTCCGTGATCGCCAGGAGCTGCAGTCGGCGCGCGCCGCCAAGCTCCAGGAGGAGCTGGCGGTGGTGCGGATTCTCGAGCCCGGCGCCGCCGACACCTCGGCCGTCAACATCGGCACCCTCATCAGCCTCGAGACGAAGAGTGGAGAGCCGATCGAGCCCGTCACCATCCTCGGCGCCTGGGACGCCGATATCGACCGGCGTATCTTTGCCAACGGTTCCGACCTCGCGCAACGCCTGCTCGGCAGCGCGGTCGGAGACACAGTCGAGGTCGTGGAAGGCCTCGCGACCATCACCCGCATCGAGGCGTGGA
>SDBS01006608.1_pt1 | contig 11286 bp, 8 predicted proteins | sample 2277091 | NCBI WGS metagenome assembly SDBS01 (sample SAMN10404972, study PRJNA504765) | marine sediment metagenome | isolation source: marine sediment core GS10_PC15, 163 cmbsf | place: Arctic Ocean: Southern Knipovich Ridge | collected 2010 | reverse complement strand
GGTTGACACGCCGGTATTCGACGAGGGACAGTTGGAGCTCTCCCGCTGGGTGGCCCAGCGCTATTGCTGTTCGCTGCGCGAGGCCTTACGCTGTGTTACGCCGCCGGGGAGCTCCCGTTCGCGAGTCGTCACCGCTGTGCTGACCCATAAAGGCCAGCAAGCGGCGGCAGCTGAAGAACTTGCGCGCGCGCCTCGCCAGGCGCAGTTGCTGAGCTTGCTTCAGGCGGCTGGTGGAGAGATGAACCTTGATAATCTGGTGCAGGCGGTGTGGCAGGCGGGGAGTGCCAGTGTCTCGCGTTCGGCAGTGGTGTCAGCGGTGCGCAGCCTGGAGAAGAAGGAATTGTTGACGCGCAACGCCAGGCTGGGCCCGCCGACAGCTCGGCAGCGCACGCAACTGGTGGCCGAGTTGGCCGATGTGGAACAGGACTGGGCGGTGGTGCTGGAGGAACTGGCCCGCCGGGCGCCGCGCCAGGCGCGGGTCATCGAGGAACTGCTAGAAGCGCGGGACTCGCACCCAGTGGCAGGACTGCCGCGGGGTGCGGTAATGGCGCTGGCCGAGAAGGGCCTGGTGCGCGTCACCGAGCAGCGGATGCAGCGGACACCGGATGAACCGGGACTGGGTAATACCGACAAAGACCCACTCGTGCCGACCCAGGCCCAGGGCAAGATTCTCCAGCGTATTCACGCGGCGCTAGCTGCGGGCCGTCATGATGCGCTCTTGCTGCACGGTGTAACTGCCAGCGGCAAGACAGAAGTATATCTCCAGGCTATTGAAGCAGCCGTGGCCCGGCAGCGCTCCGCGATTGTGCTGGTGCCAGAGATCGCGCTCACCCCGCAGATGGTCGGGCGATTCCGGGCCCGGTTCGGTGACCGTCTGGCGCTGCTGCACAGCGCGCTTAGCTCTGGCGAGCGCTATGATGAATGGGATCGGATCCGGCGAGGGGATGCGGATATTGTTATCGGCGCCCGTTCAGCGATCTTCGCGCCGTGTCGCAACCTGGGTGTCATCGTGGTGGACGAGGAGCACGAGCGAGCTTACAAACAGGAGAGCGCACCGCGCTACCTGGCGACGGCGGTGGCGGCCGAGCGAGCGCGACGGAGCAACGCGGTACTGCTGATGGGGTCGGCTACGCCCTCGCTGGAGGCTTATTATCGAGCGGTGTCGGCCGATGACAGTCTTTCTCTGATGACGCTGCCGGAGCGCATTGAGGACCGGCCGCTGCCGCATGTTGAGATCATTGACCTGCGCAGCGAGACGTTGATGGGCAAGGCCGGGACCTTCAGCCAGATGATGCTGGAGGCGATCGAAGACCGCCTGGCGCGCGGTGAGCAGGTCATTCTCTTTCTGAACCGCCGGGGGTTCTCGACCTTTGTGATGTGCCGCGAGTGCGGGCATGTCCTGCGCTGTCTGGACTGTGAGGTGTCATTGATCTATCACCACGGCAGCCACACCGTGCGCTGTCATCACTGCGACTACCATCTGCCGGTTCCCGACCTGTGCCCAAATTGCCAGGGATATGACATTGGGTTTCACGGGCTGGGCACCGAACGCGTCGCTGACCAGGTCGAGCGGGAGTTTGAACACGCAACCGTCGCGCGGATGGATCGAGATACCGTTCGCCGGAAGGGCGCGCACGGCAGGATTCTGCGTTCGTTCGCGCAGGGCGAGGCCAACATTCTGGTGGGCACGCAGATGATCGCCAAGGGCCTCGACCTGCCCAATGTCACGCTGGTCGGAGTCCTCAACGCCGATGTTGGGCTATATCACCCCGACTTCCGCGCGGCGGAGCATACCTTCCAGTTGCTCACGCAGGTGGCCGGGCGGGCCGGACGCGCTGATAAGCCTGGAGAAGTTCTAGTGCAGACCTACAATCCGGAGCACTACGCCATCGTCAACGCGCAGCAGCATGATTACCTGAGCTTCTATGAACTTGAGATTGTCGCCCGTCGTCAGAACCTGTATCCGCCGTTTGTAGAGTTGGCTAATGTGGTCTTTAGCGGTGCGGACGAGAGCGAGGTGCTGGGTGTGGCTCGCCAGGCTGCGGTATTGCTCCAGGAGATGGGGGTGTTCTTCAAGCAAGGCGACGTGCAGTTTCTGGGGCCGGCTCCGGCGCCGCTGCACAAGCTGCGCGGTCGTTACCGGTATCAGATGTTGTTGAAGGCTACTGATATGCGCGGGCTACACCGTACGGTGGACAAGCTCATGGAGGCACTCGGCGATACCGGCTCCACACAGGTAATCTGCGACATTGAACCAGTGGATATGATGTAGAAGGGGAGAAGGCGCTTTTCCGGGAAGTGAAGGTTTATGGCTCTGATGCCCATTCGGATATACGGTGACCCGGTTCTGCGGAAAAAGGCAAAGCCGGTGCGGGACATGGACGGCGTCCTATCGGACCTGATCGAGACGATGGTTGAGGCGATGTGCACGAATCAGGGGGTAGGCCTGGCCGCGCCGCAGGTGGGAAAGCTGCGGCGAATTATCGTGGTGCGGGCAGACGCCGAAGCGGACAGCGAGATCTTCCGCCTGATCAATCCCCGTATTGTGGCGTCCGAAGGCACGCAGGAGAGCCTGGAGGGGTGTCTGAGTCTCCCCGCCCTGCGAGGTAAGGTAAACCGGCATGAGCAGGTAGCCGTCGAGGCTATCACGCTTGAGGGTGACGAGGTCACAATTGAAGCGACGGGTCTGCTGGCGCGTGTTCTCGAGCACGAGATCGATCACCTTAATGGTGTTCTATTCGTCAATCGGGCGGACCTGGACACACTGTGTTGGCTTGTTCCCGACACAGAGGCAGAAGACGGCTACCGATTCGAGCCAACCACGATGGAAGAGGCCCAACGCTGCTTTGAGCGGATGCGGCGCAAACGACAGTCTCAGGGGGTGCCGGAAGAGTGAGGATAGTCTTCTTTGGCACGCCTGCTGTGGCGGCTGAGTACCTACCGCCGGTGGCTGCGGAGCACGACCTGGCTGGGGTTATCACGCAACCTGACCGGCAAAAAGGGCGAGGGCGGAAGCTCGCGCCGCCGCCGGTCAAGGAGGCGGCCGCCAGGCTAGGCGTCCCGGTGCTGCAGCCGAGGAAGCTGCTGGATAATGATTTTCAGCAAGAGCTGGGCGACAGGGCAGGTGAGGCCTTTGTTGTCGTCGCCTACGGCCGGATATTGCCGAAATGCATCATCGAAATGCCCACCAAGGCCAGTGTGAACGTTCACTATTCGCTGCTGCCCAAGCTACGGGGGCCGGCTCCAGTCCAGCGCGCGCTAATGGGGGGGTTGACAGAAACGGGAGTTACAGTACAATATGTGGCAGAAGGCCTGGATGAGGGCGACATCATCCTGCAAGAGGCTCTGGCTATTGAGCCAGACGACAATGCGCTGACCCTGACGCAGCGGCTGACAGGGCTCGCGATTCCTCTGCTGCTCGCGGCCCTGGACCTCATCGCTGGTGACCGGGTGGTGTCGCGGGTTCAGGATCAGGACGCGGCGACCCTTGCGCCACTCTTGGGCAAGAGTGAGGGGATCATCAACTGGTGCCGGTCTGCTCAGGAGATTGTCAATCAGGTCCGGGGCTGTTTCCCGTGGCCGGGGGCTGTGTGTCTCCTCGAGGGGCAGCGTATCAAGATTACCCGCGCCGTCACTTGCGGGGAAGAGCGGATGAAGGAAGGGAATTGCGGGCAGGTTGTGGAAGTTATGCCTGAGCAGGGGTTTGTGGTTCGGGCGAAGGAGGGTAGTGTTCTCGTAGAGGAGTTACAGCCGGCGGGTCGTCAGATAATGTCAGCAGCCGATTTCCTAAGGGGAGCTCGACTCGAAGAGGGAGTCCAGCTTAAGGCCATTACCTTCTAGGCTCTTCATTCACGCTGAGCGCTCATAAGATTCAGGATACTCCTGCGGAGGGGCTCACCATGAATCAGCTGCTGGAAGAGGCGGACGAGTTGCGGCGCAATGGGCGTTACGACGAAGCCCGTAGCTTATATGAGCAAGCCCTGGCCGAGCAGTCGGAGCTGGCGATGGCTTGGTGGGGATTAGCGCACACTGTAATGAACCAGGGCGAGTTTGAACTGGCGGTTGAGCATTTCGAGCGGGCTGTCGAGTTGGAGCCCGGTAGCCAGCTTATACTGTACGATTTCGGCATGATGTACACTATGCTCGGCGAGTACGAGGCAGCGGCTCCCTTGTTCAATCGCGTTGTGGAGATTGACCCAGATAGCAAAGAGGGGGCGCAGGCTCAACAACAATTGAGTTACTATTAGGGAAAGCCAGGTTGCCGGAGTTCGCAGCAATGTCAGATTTGGTTGAGGTCACCTTCGAGCCGGCGGGGATAGCCGTTGAGGTCCCTGCCGGCACCAGTATATATGAAGCCGCTCAGGCAGCGGACGTGAGCGTCGATGGCCTGTGCGGCGGCAATGGAATATGTGGCAAGTGCCAGGTCGTTGTTACCGGCCTGGTCAGTGAGCTGACCGGGCAAGAAACTGAGCACCTGGGTGTTGAGCTGCTCGAGCGGGGGACGCGACTGGCCTGCCAGGCCCGAGCGCTGGGCGATGCGTCTGTCCGTATTCCGCCTCAAGAGCGTATTGTCGTGCGAAAGGACATGGAGGCGGACACAGTGCGGTCGGTGCCGTTGGAGCCGAACGTACAGCGCTACGATATAGAGCTGCCAGCGCCAAGCCTGGAGGATCAGCGCAGTGATTTCCGGCGACTGGCTGATGCGGTCAGTGAACATCCGCGGGGACTAAGCGCGTCGGCAAGCTGCTTGCGCGACCTGCCCGGTGCGCTGCGAGCGGACGAGCACAAGGTATCGGTCACCGTGATCGGCGATGAGTTGGTTGACGTGCGGCCGGCATTCGCGCGTTCGCCATGTCTGGGGGTAGCGGCAGATATCGGCACCTCCACAGTAGCGGTCTACCTGGTGGATCTCGAGACCGGTCTCCAGTTGGCCGCGGCTGCCGCAGAGAATCCGCAGGCACAGTTCGGCGCTGACGTGATCTCGCGAATTGAGTACTCGAACAGCAATGCCGAGGGCCTGGCCACGTTGCAGGCTGAGGCGGTCGGCGTGGTCAATCAGCTTATCGGTGAGGCAGTGGCCCACGTAGGGGCACAGCGCCAGGATGTGTACGAAGTCACCGTGGTCGGCAACACGTGTATGCAGCACATATTCCTGGGTCTGGACCCGCGGCACTTGGCCGAGAGCCCGTACGTTCCGGTCAGCACTGAAGCAATTACCTCGCGGGCGACCGATGTGGGTCTGGATGTCCATCCGCGTGGGCAGGTTTTCTGCTTGCCGTGCATCGCCGGATTCGTCGGGGCAGACACGGTAGGCGTGATCGTGGCCAGCGAACTGACCCGGCGCAGCCGGCCGGCGCTGGCGGTTGATATCGGGACGAATGGTGAGGTGGCTTTGTGGTCGGGGGAGCGGCTCTTGACCGCCTCGTGCGCGGCTGGCCCTGCCTTCGAAGGCGCACAGATCGAGCAGGGCATGAGAGCAGCGGCGGGAGCCATAGATCACGTCTTTACGCGGGACGGTGACATCGGCTTCAGCACAATTGGCGGGGAGCCAGTGCGGGGCATCTGTGGCTCTGGGTTGTTCGATGCTGTAGCGGTGCTTTTGGATCTCGGCCTACTGGATAAGACGGGCCGCATCGTTGACAGTGAGACATCTGCGGCTATGCCGGCTGTTCTGGCGCAGCGTCTGGCCGGCGAGGGGCCCGACCGGAGAGTGATTCTCACCGAGCCGAGTGAGAGTGGCAACAGCGCGGTGGCTTTGACCCAGCGCGATATCCGCGAAGTGCAGCTAGCTAAGGGAGCGATTCGCGCCACGATTGACATGCTGCTCGATTATGTTGGGCTAACTCCCGACGATCTGGCGCAGACCTTGATCGCCGGCGCCTTTGGGAACTTCATCAATCCGGCCAGCGCCCTGCGCATGGGGCTGCTCGCGGATGTCCCGGTGGAGACAATATCGGGCATAGGCAACGCCGCTGGTGCCGGCGCAATTCTGGCGCTGATCTCGCGTAGCGAACGGCAATACGGCAGCCAGGTGGCCCGCAGCGCGGAGCATATCGAGTTGTTCCGCATGCCCGAGTTCCAGATGATGTTTGCAGAATCCATGATGTTCGAGTAGAATTGGCAGATATTCGGGTGGCAGGTAAAGAACCTGCCGCCGGTGGTGGGCTGAGCAAGCATTCTACACAGTTTCTATCAATTCTAACAGGAGGACAACAGATGGCAGACTTGCAAGCCTTAGTCGATCGGGTAATCCACGGTGATCGCGACGAGGTTGCCCGCCTCACCCAGGAGGCGATTGACGAGGGCGTTGGGCTTGAGTCAATCCTCAATGAGGGGCTAATTGTGGGCATGAATGAGGTCGGTCGGCGCTTCAAGGCCAATGAATTCTACGTGCCGGAGGTATTGATTGCGGCCCGCGCGATGCACGCTGGCATGGACATCCTCAAGCCGCTGCTTTCAGAGAGCGGCTTCGAGCCGCGCGGACGCGTCGCGATCGGCACCGTGCGCGGCGATCTGCACGATATCGGCAAGAACCTCGTCGTGATGATGTTGGAAGGCGGCGGCTATGAGGTCATTGACCTGGAGGTTGACGTTTCCCCCGAGGACTTCGTTGCCGCGGTCAACGAGCACACTCCCAATGTTGTGGCGATGTCAGCATTGCTGACGACGACGATGCCGTCTATGCAGGATACAATTGACGCCCTGAGCGAAGCCGGGGTACGCGGCAACGTGAAGGTCATGATTGGGGGCGCTCCGGTCACCCAGGCCTACGCGGACGAAGTCGGTGCCGACGGGTATGCCCCGGATGCCGCTTCCGCGGTTGATCTGGCCGCGCAGCTCATGGGGGCTGGTTAGTATCTGTGCGCGCTCAACGGGGGGTGGCTGCCGCGGTATTTGGCTCATCAGCGGTATGGCGGATAGATCCCACTTATCGGGTCTGTGAATGCGTTTCTACACCATCAAGCCGCAGCTACGGCAGTTGTAGCTGCGGCCTAAGGTGTTCTTAGTAATGGATGCTAACGACTCGCGCAGAGGACTAACAGCCATGTGGATCCCCTTGGTAGTGCTGCTGGGCGCGATAATGTTGGGGGCCGCCGGTCAAATCTGTCTCAAGTTCGGGCTGGGGGCACTGGGCACCAAGCCGCCGCTGTTCGTGGTGCTTAGCTCGATGTTCCGTAATTGGTTCGTGCTGGGAGGGTTTGTCGCCTACGGGGTCAGTTCGCTGCTGTACCTGTTTGTACTGTCCCGGCTGGACCTGAGCTATGCCTATCCGATGGTGGCGCTCAACTACGTGTTTGTTACCATCCTCGCCTGGCTTATCCTGAAGGAAGTTGTCCCGCTGGCACGTATAGCAGGCCTGGCGATAATCTGTCTGGGGGTAGTGGTACTCGCTACCAGCTACGTGGGGTCGGGGGCCGGCAAGTCCAACGGGGGGGCCGGCGTAGCTGTCGAAACATCCGTTGACCAGGGATAGGCGGTTTGCCCAGCTTGGCGACGAGGCCGATCCCGGGCATCAGTAACTATCCGGCGGTGGTAGGAGTGTGCCGAGGCAGCAAAGGTTGGGGTGTGCCGACGGTCGCCGTGTTCGTGCTGGCCGCGATCACCATAGGTTTCTGGTTCCCCTGCCTCTTCCTGGGCAAACAGCCTGTGGCTAGCCAGCATCAGAGTTGGATGCTGCCCTGGCGCGTCGCCCATCCCCCCGAGATTACTACGCGTCGCTGGGACGCCCTGCTGTGGGACAGCGTCGCGCAGTTCTATCCATGGCGGCTGTTGCTGGCGCGGGGGCTGCGCAACGGTGAGCTGCCGCTGTGGTCCCCTTACCAATACTGCGGCTACCCCTTCGTCGGTAACGGCCAGTCCGGGATATTCTACCCGCCCAACTGGCTGCTTGCACTGGTGCCGGCGGGCAAGTTCCTGGGGCTAAGCCTGGCCCTGCATTTTCTCATCGCTGGCCTGCTCACCTTCTATCTGTGTCGCCTGCTGGGCTTGTCAGACCTGCCGGCGCTGTTTGCAGCGCTGGCCTTTTCGTATGGTGGCTTTGCGATCACGTGGGCGCTACTGCCCACGCTGGTGGCCAGCGCCGTCTGGCTGCCGGGCGCGCTGGCGGGTATTGAGCTGACCGTGCGGGGGCGGCCGCGCCGCGGTATGATACTCCTGGCCGTGTGCCTGGGGCTGACGCTGCTGGCCGGGCATATGCAGATTGCGGCTTACGTATGGATGACCGCTGTGGTGTACGCAGTGGGCCGGGTGGTGTACTGTGCAGCGTGCCGGCAGGCGGTGGTCTGGTGGCCGTTGGCCGCCGGCGCCGGCCTGGGCCTGGCGCTGGGCATGGCCCAGCTTCTGCCTACCATGGAACTCGGTATGCACTCGCCGCGGGGCAGCCAGGTGCCCAGCGAGGCAGGCTGGGAGTTTCAGAGACAGCGCTTTCTGACGCCAGGTGAGCTTACTACCTTCCTGTCGCCTGATGCGTTGGGGACGCCGGTTCGTGGCGACTACGGGGGCCTTAGCTACAGTGAACACTGTGGCTTCGCTGGCGCGGCGACTTTGCTGCTGGGCCTGGTAGCGGTGGCCTTGCGGCGCGACCGGCTCAGTTGGGCCTTCGCCGCGGCGATAGTGGTCGTGCTTTCAATGATTATGGGCGGCCCGCTGGCGCGGCTGGCTTACTTCTATGTGCCGAAAATCGGCCTTACTGGCAGCTTTGCCCGACTATTGTTCGTGTACATTCTTTGCGTAGCGATACTGGGAGCACTCGGACTGGACCACCTGATGCGCAGGATATCTCCGAATCCCCGGTTCCGAAGCATGGTTTCTTATCTTCTCGGCGCAGGGCTCATTTTGGTACTGCTCGCCGAATTACTGCCGTGGGGACGGCGCTTCGTACCGATGCAGCCTGCCACGCAGGCCTATGCCCCCACGGAGCTAACCCACCAGCTTCAGCAGCGCTGTAATCCGACCGAGGGCCGCGTCCTGGCGATTACGCCCCGCCGTGCCTGGAGCCTGTTCAACACCCCGCTGGCCCTGCTGCCGCCCAACTCTGCGACGGTCTACGGCTATCATAGTCCGCAGGGGTACGATTCGCTGTCCGTAAGCGAGTATTACCAGTTTGCGGCACGAATGGAGCATAGCGCGCCTGCGCCGATTGAAAACGGGAATATGATGCTGCTGGAGAATTACATATCGCCGCTGCTGGCCGATGCCGCGGTGAAGTGGATTATCTCAATGGAGCCGCTGAGGTCCGAGAATCTGGAACTGCTGTGGCACGGCGAGGGCGCGTATCTTTATCAGACCAGAACCCCTCCGCGGTTCCGAGTGGTGCACTCCGATGGCAATATAGTTGAACCCCGCGCGGTGGATATTGGTCTTAACTATGTGAAGGTGCACCTGCCCCAGGGCTCTGGTGGTACTCTCATCGCCGCCGATGCCTGGTATCCCGGGTGGTATTGTTTCGCGGGCGATCAACCCGTGCCCATCGAACGGTATCGTGGTATCTTCCGGCAAGTGCAAATACCCGCCGGTGCGCGCCGCCTGCTGATGGCATACTATCCGACATCGGTTCTATGCGGGCTGTTCTTGTCTTTGGTGGCACTGACAGTGCTGGTAGCCCTCGGCTGCGTACTGCCGCCCAGCCTGACGCGGAAGTAGGCTGACATGCGGATTCTACTCATCTTTCCCAGATTCAGATACCCGTCGGGGGACCCGCCGCTGGGGGTAGCATACCTGGCTGCGGTGTTGCGTCGCGATGGCGTCCAGGTGGAGATATTCGACGCCACGTTCGTCAAGCATCCGCTCAGCGTGCTAAGCGACAAGCTGCAAGCAGTGCACTACGATGCGGTGGGCATCAGCGCGCTGACCTCGATGATTGCCGACGCGGGCGATATCGCCGCGCTGGTCAAGCAGGTCAGCCCGGAGACGTTGGTTGTGCTTGGCGGCCCCCATGCCACGATACTGCCCGAAGAGACCCTGGCACTGCCGGGAGTGGATGCGGTAGCCGTCGGCGAGGCGGAAGAGAGCTTCCGGCGGTTGGTGCAGGCAGGGATGGACTTTTCGGCGGTGCCGGGGTTCTACTACTGGAGTGAACCGTCGCGACAGGAATGTCGCTCCTACCGGCAGGAGGATCGGTCGCGACAGGAATGTCGCTCCTACGGTATTGGGAATGGTCTGGGAGAGACTATGGACAGCGGCCCGGCGCCGCTCGTCGAGGACCTCGACACTATTCCGTATCCCGCGTGGGACCTGCTGCCGATGGCGCAGTACTTGCGCGTGTGGTACCAGCTCGATGCGGTGGGCTACGGTCTGCGGGGCACCTCGATAATTGCCTCGCGGGGCTGCCCCTACGACTGTGCCTACTGCCAGCCGACCCTGCGCCAGATTTTCGGCCGTCGCATTCGCCATCGCTCTGTGGACAATCTCGTCGGTGAACTGGCGGAGCTAAAAGAGCGCTTCGCCATTGACGGGGTCATGTGGCTGGACGATACTTTTGGTACCGATCATCGTTGGCTGATGGAGCTGTGCTGCGCGCTTATCGAAAGCGAGTTGGACATAGTCTGGGGCTGCAATCTGCGCGCGGATCTCGTCGAACGCGAGACCCTGGCAATGATGCAGGAGGCGGGGCTGAGGATCGTGCACCTGGGCATTGAGTCCGCCACGCAGCGGATTCTGGACGAGGTCTACCAGAAGGGCATTACCCTTGAGCAGGCCCGCGAGGCGGTACATACTGCGAAAGACCTGGGCCTGCGCGTGCGCGGCTATTTCATGCTCGGCGCGCCGACCGAGACTGAACAGGAGGTCCGCGCTTCGCTGCGGCTGAGCAATCAACTGCCACTGGATGATGTCACCTTTAGCATCACCACGCCCCTGCCGGGCACCCACCTGTATGAGAAGACCCGGGACATGATCGGCCGGGACTTGTCCGAGTTCGACTATTATAGGAGCGCAGTGTATGATAGCAGCGCGGTCCTGCCGGGGTCCCGTCTGGATCGGCTCAAGAAGCTCGGGTATATCCAGTTCTATCTGGGCCGCAAGCGGCTGGGGCGCACGATCCGCTCGGTGCTGGGCATCCGCGGTCTGCGCAAGACGCTGCTGAAGCTAAAGCGGTTCTGACCAATCCAGTATTATGGAGCAAACCAAGCCGGCTGCAATTAGCCGCCGTCAAGCCCTGGTAGTCCTGGGCCTGGCAGTGGTGGTAATGGCGCTGACCACGCTCCCGTATCTGTGGGCGCTGCACATGGCCGAGCCGGGCGAGTACTTCGCCGGCTTCCTCTGGGGCGTGGACGACGGCAATGTCTA
>SDBS01006607.1_pt1 | contig 11286 bp, 7 predicted proteins | sample 2277091 | NCBI WGS metagenome assembly SDBS01 (sample SAMN10404972, study PRJNA504765) | marine sediment metagenome | isolation source: marine sediment core GS10_PC15, 163 cmbsf | place: Arctic Ocean: Southern Knipovich Ridge | collected 2010 | reverse complement strand
TTTCTGCAAAATTGGCAATTTAAGTTGCCTGTGTAATAGTAATCGAATAACGATCAAGGAGTGACGAGTGACGAAGGAAAACAAAGAATTTAACCTTGAGGATCGTCTCATTGATTTTGCCGTAAGAATTATTTATGTGGCAGAATCACAACCCAAAATAATAGTAAAAATTCGTGATTCGGGACTCGGCGGTGACCTCGATTGTTGAAGAAAGATGTTAGTAGACTGCAGTTAATCCATATTGTCGGCATTATCTAAGTAATTGTTGAATTTTATCAATATATTAGCATGTATTTAAAGATATAAGTGGATTATATATGTCGAATATCCGGTCAACTTGTTTTGCGAAAATGTAAGAAGGAACTTTTAGGTCGGTGCACTCTTTACCAGGGCTAATGCTGTTTTAACCACATTCTCGGATGTAAATCCGAATTTTTCATACAGGATCTTACTCGGGGCCGAGGCGCCGAATCGATCCAGAGCGATTATTCTACCCTCATCACCTACGTAGCGGTGCCATCCCTGTGAGATACCGGCTTCGATCGCAACCCGGGCCTTTATCTCAGGGGGGAGGACCTGACGTCTGTATTTTTGATCCTGCCTATCAAACAACTCCCAGGATGGCATGCTAACGACACGTACAAACACCCCCTTATGGTCAAGTTTTTCTGACGCCTCGAGGGCTATGTGGACCTCGGAGCCTGTGGCAATCAGGATAATGTCTGGCTTTTTGTCCACGGCATCCTTCAGTATGTAAGCGCCACGGGACAAGTTGTTGGCAGGGGGATAGAGAGTGCGATCAAGCACAGGGACCCCTTGCCGGGTAAGGGCGAGCGCAACCGGTCCGGTTGACTCTAAGGCCACTTTCCAGGCCTCGGCGGTTTCATTGCTGTCACAAGGTCGTATAACAGTAAGCTTGGGGATTGCCCTCAAAGACGCTAACTGTTCTACAGGCTGGTGTGTTGGCCCATCTTCCCCTAAACCTATGCTGTCGTGCGTAAAGATATAGATGACTTTCAGATCCATCAGGGCTGCCAATCGGATGGCAGGGCGCATATAATCGGAGAAAATAAGAAAAGTCCCCCCGTACGGAATTACGCCCCCATGAAGCGCCATGCCGTTCAAAATTGCCCCCATCCCGTGTTCCCGCACCCCGAACCTCAGATTGCGCCCATCGTAGGTGTCTGCCTGGAAATCGTGTGAATCTTTGATCTCTGTTTTGTTGGATGGGGCTAAGTCTGCGGAACCACCTATCAGGTTGGGGAGCTGGTCTGCGATGGCATTCAGGACCGTACCCGAGGCAACCCTGGTGGCCATCCCTTTGGGATCTGTTGGGAAAGAGGGTATATCCTTGTCCCAGCTCTCCGGGAACACGCCATCCATGAATCTATGCCACTCTTCTGCCAGACCGGGGAATGTCTCACTGTAGGAACGTAGCATCTCCTGCCATAAATCCTCGTTTGTCCGTCCCTTTTCAGTTGCCCTACGGAAATGATTTTTCACCTCTTCAGGGATAATAAAAGAGGGCTTTAAGGGCCAGTGAAGGTTTTCCTTTGTTAGTTGGATCTCTTCTTTACCTAACGGCTCTCCGTGAGCAGAGGGGTGATCCTCTTTGTTTGGGCTTCCGTAGCCGATGCGGGTCCTGACCGCAATCAATGAGGGCCTGCCTGTCTCCTCTTGGGCTTTCATTATAGCATCATAAATCGCCCCCAGATCATTTCCGTCCGTTACCGTTTGCACGTGCCAGCCGTAGGCATTGAAACGGGTTACCTTGTCTTCAGTAAACGTAATGCCTGTGCTGCCCTCAATGGAAATGTGGTTATCGTCATACAGGTAGATCAGTTTTCCGAGCCTTAGGTGGCCTGCCAAAGAGGCCGCCTCATGGGAGAGACCTTCCATGAGATCCCCGTCACTGACAATACCGTAGGTGAAATGGTCAACAATCGCTTTGTCCGAACGGTTAAAACGTGCGGCCAAGAAGCGTTCTGTGATGGCCATGCCTACTCCGCTGGCAAACCCCTGACCCAACGGGCCTGTAGTTATTTCTACACCAGGTATAAGCGAATATTCGGGATGGCCGGGTGTTTTGCTGTCCCACTGGCGAAAATTCTTGAGATCATCCAGAGATAAATCATATCCTGTTAGATGAAGGAGACTGTAGAGTAACATTGAACCGTGGCCGGGGGAAAGGACAAAGCGGTCCCGGTTGGGCCACTTGGGGTCGAGAGGGTTGTGCCGCAAGAAGCGGGTCCAGAGGACATAGGCCATGGGGGCGGCGCCCATCGGCATGCCAGGATGCCCCGAATTGGCCTTTTCGACCCCGTCTGCTGAGATCATTCTGATGGTATTAACGCACAACTCATCCAGTTTTGATTTCATTTCCTGTTTAAGCTCCTTTCAGTTCTGTTTAGAATTTGATAGCCGGCCCTTGACCCGCTTGAGTATCATGGGGATAAAAAAGGAAAAAATAAAGAGAATGACCGCAAAAAAGACTTCTAAGGAAATCAGATTTTCCCACATGCCGGAGACCCACACCTCTTTTAATGTCCCGCTCAAGAACGTGATAACGAAAATAGAGACCGGGACTCCCAACCCTGTCCCGAAGAAATAGTCCCGGAAACGGACCTTGGTCAGGCTCAGACCGTAGTTCATAGGGGTAAAGGGAGAATTGAGCAACCGCAAGTAAAGGACCGTTGTAAATCCGTTTCTTTCAATCGCGTCATCATATTTTCTTAGCCGGTCTCCGATCATGGAGGCGATAAAATCTCTCCCCAAGGTTCTTCCCACAAAGAATGCGACGCTGGCACCACCCAGCGCCCCAAGCCATCCACAAAAAAATCCCCAGCCGGCCCCAAAGAGTCCGGCCCCTAATATGATTGGGATGCTTGCCGGAACAAAGAGGGATATGGCAATGGCCTCGAGAACAATGAAGAGTACCGGGGCCCATAATCCAGTTGCAGCCAAGACACGGCTCAATGATTGGGGTGTGAGGAAATCCTTCAGAGGCGTAACCCGGTAAAGAGAAACAGCCCCGATAATAAAGAGGATAAGGATCAGGAATTTCCCCAATGCTCCCTTTGTAATTTTTTCTTTTTGATTAGACGTCTTTTCCATACGACATAACAAGCCCTAAGATACGCTCTCTTTACCAGCTTTTTAACGTCTAATCAACGAGGAACGATCAAATTTTGGCCAGTGGACAGATCCATCAAGATTTTGTCTGGCGATTCAGCGGTGTTATTAGATTATTAGATCTGTCCCCGCAATTTTGCCCATATCAGCTCCAGATATTCATGCAGGGCTCGCCTAAGCTCGTGAATCTTGCATCATGAAAACTTCAGTCGTTGTTGAATAAGATGTTGATAGAATTGCCCCGGCATTGCAAAAAGATATTGTAAAAAGCGTTAAAAGAAGATACAACTCCTCTCAATCATTTTTCTCTAATGTTGCGAGTTTTGTGTGGTCGTGTTTATGGGGGAATTCTTATGGATGACATCTTAGACTTTTTTGTGTGTGATAGCTGCTCAAACAAGGACTTCAGTCGCCTTTATAATTTTTACCTCCGGTTTCACGGAGTCAATTTTTCTGATGAATTAATCTATGATGAAATGGTAGAAGAACGGTATCAATGCACAGAGTGCCAAAAGAACTTTACAAAAAAGGAGATAGAAGAGGGTTTGTCTGAACTCCGCAAAAAACGCAAAATGGACTAAGGGTGATGCCCATGTAAAAAGGACTTTTTACATGGGCATCAAGGGTTTATCTCATATTGTTCTAAATGAAAGGTTTTTTTGCCGATGATTATTATTCCCCTGCCTATCCTTTTTTCCAAATCGATAATTGCTTTCTGCTCATCTTCCCTTAAGACTGTTTCTATTTCCCGGTTTACCAGGACATAGACTTGTCCCCCTTCTTCAGGGTTAGTGTACTCTCTTTCCAGATCTCTGAATATCTCGTAGCAGATGGTCTTGGCTGACTTGAGGGTGCCTCGGCCCTCGCAGTAGAAGCAGCTATTGCTCAGTAGCCGATTCAGGCTCGCCCTGGTTCTCTTTCGGGTCATCTCAATAAGCCCTAAATCTGAGATCTGAAGGATATTTGTTTTTGCTTTATCCCTGCTCAGGGCCTCTTTAAGGGCCATAGACACTCGTTCACGGTTTGAGGGCTTTTCCATGTCAATGAAGTCGATAACAATAAGGCCACCTATATTCCTGAAGCGAAGCTGGTAGGCAATTTCTTTAACCGCTTCCAGATTTGTCTTAAAGATGGTTTCTTCCAGGTTCCTTTTGCCAACGTAACTACCGGTATTTACATCTATTGCTGTGAGGGCCTCCGTAAGTTCAATCACGATATAGCCCCCTGATTTTAGCCAGATCTTATTGCCAAGCGCCCGCGAAATTTCTATTTCAATCCCAAAGGCGTCGAAGATAGGATCAGCCCCCTCATAAAGCTCAACAGAGTACTTTAGGGTAGGGTCGAATGTGTCGATAAATTCCATTATGTTTTCGTACTCTTCATCCGAGTCAATAATCAGACGGTCAACCTCCTTTGTAAAGAGATCCCGAACCGCCCTCAGGGAAATGGATAGATCCTTGTGTAACAGGCCAGGGCTTGTCCCTTTTTCCATTTTTCCCTGGATGTTGTCCCAGAGCTTCAGGAGGAAGCCCATCTCAGCCTCTAATTTCTTTTCGGTGCCATCTTCAGCGACTGTCCTTACAATGAATCCGAGAGGCCCAGGTCTGACTTTCCTGATAATTCCCTTGAGTCTTTCCCTTTCCTCTTTATCCTCTATTCTTCGAGAGATCCCGATATGGTTAACAGTGGGCATAAGGACAAGGTGTCTACCTGGGAGTGAGATATGAGAAGTCAGCCGGGCGCCTTTGTTTCCTAAAGGTTCTTTTGCTACTTGGACCATGATATTCTGACCTTCATGGAGCAAGTCCTCAATTTGCAGAGAGGTTTCATGTAGTTGATCAATTTGTGATATTTCAGAATCGATTGGATCAATGTCTTGATCGGTACTGGCATTTGCAAGCATCATCTGCTCGAGATCTGAAAAATCCCTGTAAACATCTGCAACGTAAAGGAAAGCCGTTCTGCCCAAGCTGATGTCCACGAATGAAGCCTGCATACCCGGGAGTACCCTGGCTACCCTTCCTCGATAGATGTTTCCCATCAATTCCTGACTGCGATCTCTTTCAATATGAAGTTCTACAACAACGCCGTTTTCAACAAGGGCGACCCTGGTTTCGTAAGACCTGGCATTAATGATAAGTTCATTGGTCATGGGGTGATCTCCTTGTCTACGATCGTAAGCCCTAAGCCGGATAAACCGGAACCAAATTGAATATTGACTATTGAATATTGACTATTTGTGGTATCGCTTTGCTCTGTCTTTTCTATTAAAATCGACAGCATTCCTTCAATCTTCAATCGAAAATCGTCAATATTTAGCGAATCCCTTTTCAAAAGTCACAATTTACCAACGCATAAATCATGCGCAAACATGATTTGATTATAATAAATAGGTACTAAGCCGGGAGAGTCGGAATTGTTTACGCCAAAACTTGCCCGGTCTTCAACACGTCCATATTGAGAAGGTCGTCATCCGTTAGAGAAAAAATGCCTTTTACTATCTCCGTCGGTTTCAGCCCTGGACCTTCCGTCTGCATTAGTGTCAATTGTAGCTTGTTTGGCGAAACAAGGGAGATAGAGCTGACAAGCGCCCGGGCATCGATCTCATGATCCCCTTTTTTGTTGGTTTTGACAACCGAAAAATGGTCTGATTCAAGAAATCCCCTCAGGTCTTTTTCTTTAATTTTTGGTCCCTTAAAGGTAATCAGGAATTGGCTTTCGCTTATACGCCTTCTTTTCTTGATAGGGGAAATCTCTTTGACATGGATCACATCAATGCCGTGGGGGAGTTCATGATTGATTTTCTCTTTTACTGAAAAGATATCTACCGCTTCAATTAGTTCAATATCCACCAGCTCTGCTATGCTTTCGGTCCCAACAGGTAAGGCGGCAAAAAACGAGACCTTGGGCATGGGGTGAAAACCTCTGGAAAAGGCCAATTTCAAACCTGCCCTTCTGAAGGCTCTTATGAGGACCCTCGCAAGTTCTAAGTGGCCAAGATGTTTTGCCCTGTTGAGCTTTCTGTAGGTGAGTCGATACTTCTTTTTGTATTCGGGCGTCGGCCGAATAGATGCTTCCTCGCCAGACGATAACTCAGAGTATTTGTACAGGACCGGATCAATGGTTTTATGGTCGCATACGCCGCACTCTAAGCATTTTTCTCGGCAGTCAGGGGTCAGATTTTCTTCTTTGGCCTTTATCCATTCTCTCTTGAGGAAGGCCTTTGTGACCCCTGCTTTGATATGGTCCCAGGGTAAGATCTCCTGGAAAGACCTTTCCCGGTGGAGATAAAAGTCGGGTTCCAACCCGGCACGAACAAAGGCTTTCTGCCAGACTTCTACCCTAAAATGCTCCCCCCATGCGTCGAACCGCGCCCCAAGGCCCCACGCCTCCATAATGACACGGCCGAGTCTCCTGTCACCCCTTGCAAAGACACCCTCTAACCAGCTTAATTCAGGTTGATTCCATTTGACCCTGATCCAGCTTCCTTTTAGTCCTTCCCGGATTAGTTTTATTCGCCTACTGCTCTCCTCCGGGGAAATCTGAGTCGTCCACATAAAGGGGGTATGGGCTTTGGGCACAAATGTAGAAATGCTGACGTTCAAATTCGCCCTTTTCCCCTTTTTGCCGGCAAGACGTATGACCTGTTTGGACAAGTCGATAATATCCTGAAGGTCTCCATCCCCCTCGTATGGGAGCCCTATCATAAAGTAAAGCTTAATCAGGTTCCATCCGGCCCGGTATACTACATGCGCAGTCTCGAGGATATCGTCTTGGGTCAAGCCTTTGTTGATGATCCTCCTGAGCCGATCATTGCCTGCCTCTGGGGCCAAGGTAAAACCTGTCTTTCTTACCCTTTTTATCTGTTCGATCATTTCGGTATTAAGGCTGTCCATCCTGAGTGACGGGAGGCTTACTCCGATATTCTTGTGGGATTGCCTGTCCATCAGGGTCTTGAGAAGCGGACCGATACAGCTATAATCCCCGGAACTAAGGGAAAGAAGAGAGAGGTCTTCATAGCCTGTGAGTTTCAATGCATTTTCCGCCTTTTCAATTATTGATTCGGGGTTTCGTTCCCTTACTGGGCGATATATCATCCCCGCCTGGCAGAATCGACATCCTCGAGTACAACCGCGTGAGATCTCTACTGAAACACGGTCGTGGATCAGTTCGGTGAAGGGGACGATTTGACGCTCGGGATAGGGGTAATCATCGAGATCAGGCACGATAGCCTTCTTCACCTCCTGGTAGCCTGCATGATCCGGCTCAATCTTTTTAACAGATCCATCAAGGCAATAATGAATGCTAAAAAAGGAAGGGATGTATATCCCCCTGATATGACGCAATTCATGCAGTAGCTCTTTCTTGCTCGCTATTTTTTTCTTCTTTGTTTCCCGGACAACACGGCATATCTCTAAGGCCGCGGTCTCACCGTCACCGATTACCATAAGGTCAAAGAAATCGGCAACAGGCTCGGGATTAAAACACGCGGGACCTCCTGCAATGATAAGAGCGTCTTTGTCAGCCCTATCCTCAGCTAAAAGGGGAATGCCTGAGAGATCAAGCATGTTCAGGACGTTTGTGTACGAGAGTTCGTGTTGGAGGCTAAAACCCACGAGGTCAAAGCTTGACAGGGGACGTTCCGACTCTAATGTCGTAAGGGGAATCTTTCGGCTTCTCAATTCATATTCCAAGTCAACCCAGGGGGAAAAAACCCGCTCAGCAGCCAGCCATTCCTGACGGTTAAGAATGTTATAAATGATTTTTAGCCCTAAGTGGGACATGCCTATCTCATAGACGTCTGGAAAGGCAAGGGCAATGGAGACCTCGATCCCGGAAGGATCTTTCCTGACAGAGTTAACCTCGTTGCCCAAATAACGGCTTGGACGGATGATATTTGAAAACCAGTTCTGATCTAAGATGGACATGACTTTACAATCTCGTAGCCGTTCACAGGAAGCAATATCGTGATTTCAGCTCCACCCCCAGGGTGATTGGCTCCGGATATTTTTCCTTCAAGCCGATCGACGATCCTTTTCACAATGGCCAGGCCCAGGCCGGAACCTCTTTCTTTGGTGGTGAAGAAGGGTAAAAAAAGGTGTCGCAGGCCTTTTTCGTCAAATCCTTCTCCTGTATCACGAATGACTATTTTTGCCTTCTCCGACCCGGATTCAGGCGGACCAGGCACCAATGCAGAGGTAATATGTAGCTCACCCCCCCCGCCCATGGCATCACATGCATTTAAAAAGAGATTCCACAGCACCTGTTTGAGCTGGTCCGGATCAGATTTAACTTTAACAGGATATGGGAAACTTGTAAAAATTTCTATTTTGCTATTCCAGAGTGGGCTGTTTTGGAAAAGCTCTAACGATTCGAGGATTAACTGATTCAGGTCAAATTCCGTCAATTTTGCCCTCTTGGGCCTGGCAAAAAGGAGGAAGTCGGATACTAATTCATTGAGTCGATCCGTTTCTCTCAATATGATATCCATGAGGCGAACGTTAACATCGTTCTGCTCCATCCCCTCTCTTATGATCTCAATTGATCCGCTGATGGACGCCATCGGATTCCGGATCTCGTGAGCCATTCCTGCGGCAAGCTCTCCTATGATCGCAAGACCTTCAACCTTCTTCATCTCCTCTTCAATCTGTTTTATTTGCGTCACATCCTGCAGGGTGAGAATTTGACCTTGCTGTTCACCCAAGGAATGCAGTAGGGGGGAGATAGACAGTCGTAGATCGGTTTTTGTTCCGTCAGGCCTCTCATGAGTGAGGTCGGGTAATGAAGATTTAGTATCGATCAGACCGGTTGAAAGGAATTTTCGTCCGGCTGAATGCTCGGCAAAAAGGGGGAGTCTGTCCCCTATCAGATGCCCACAGGCATTGTTAGCCTTTATTCCAAAGATCTTTTCTGCGGAGGGATTGAACAGGATAATTTTTTCGTGGTTATCCAAGACGATCAGGCCTGATGCGATGCTGCCGATTATGCTTTCATTCAGTCCCTCCAATCTGTTGACATCTAACTGTTTTGCCCTTAATTCAACGCGATTCTTTCTTGCCTGTTCAGAGAGAAAACTGCTGAGATATCCGACGAGATAAAAACCGGTCATGTTTGCCAGTATCGTGAAGAACAGGTAGGCGCTTTGATAGGTTTCAGGGTAGATCGCCCGGCTGCCTAAAGGATGAATCACACCATAATAGTGAAGATCTAACAGCAGACCGTAGAAAATGCTGCTGCTGGACGCAACGATAATACCTCCTCTGCGGTAAAGGAGTATGCTTCCGCTGAATATGCTGAGGATGTAAAGAAAAGAGAATATGCTCTCTATACCACCGGTAGAGTATATGAGGCCCGTTATCATGATGGTATCGACAAGGAGTTGGATATATGCCTGCAAGGTAATGTTGTTGAGATATTTTAATAGGAAGGCGTAAATAATGCTGATGAAGTATACAGATGCAAGAAGAAGGTAGTGGGAGGTGTGGATTTCTCCGAAATGGCTTAGGGCTCCCCTGGACTGGATAAATATGAGAGCTCCTAAGAGAATAGAGATAAGGAGGACCCTTAAAAGCATTAGGGTTTTAAGGCCCCTTAGGAGTTCCGGTGGAGGGGTTTTCTCTGTAGGGCTGATCATGTCTCTGGTTTATGAACCCATGGCTGCGGCCATGCCGAAAATAGGGAGATACATGGCGATAACGAGTCCGCCTATAGCCCCCCCGAGGAATACCATGAGCAGGGGCTCCAACATGGCGGTCATTGCCTCTACTGCTATGTCCACCTCGTCGTCATAAAAATCGGCTATTTTTTCAAGCATGGTATCAAGGGCCCCTGTGGCCTCGCCGACAGCAATCATTTGAACTACCATATTAGGGAATATGTCGTTTTCCGAGAGTGGTTCGGCAATCGGTTGACCTTCCGCAATACTTGAACGAACATCGAGGACGACCTCTTCGAGCACAACGTTGCCTGAAGTCTTTGCAACGATTTCCAGGGCCTTTATAATAGGCACTCCGCTTCTGATCATTGTCCCTAAGGTCCTGGAAAACCTGGCCACCGCAACCTTTTTTAGTAGTGGGCCAAATATGGGCAATTTCAGCGATAAGGTGTCTGTGACTTTTCTGCCTCCCGTGGTGCCCCGGTACTTTTTAAACAGGAAGACGAACAGAATAAGGGCGCCAATTATGTAGAGGATGTTTCCTTTCGTGAAGTTGCTCATGGCCACTACAATTTGTGTGGGTACTGGCAAGGCCTTACCAAAGCTTGAGAACATGTCTTGGAATACCGGGATTACAAAGATCATGATCACAGCGATAACGATTATGGCAATAGCGACCACGATTATGGGGTATGTCATGGCTCCTTTAATCTGGGACTTCAGTTTCTCCACCTTCTCTATATAAGCAGCTAAACGTTGTAAAATGGTGTCTAAGATACCCCCCACCTCACCAGCGGCAATCAGATTAACGAAAAGGCTGTCAAATACCTTGGGATGTCTTTCCATGGCTTCAGCAAGGCTTGAGCCCCCTTCCACGTCTCTTACAATATCTTTGAGGATACGCTTGAACGTCTTATTTTCTGCCTGATCAGCAAGGATGGTGAGCCCCTGGACAAGTGGTAGGCCCGCGTCAATCATGGTGGAAAATTGCCTGGTAAAAATGACGATATCTTTGTTAGTCACCTTTGGCTGCATGAAAGAAACATTTTCAAAAATATCCTTTGGCTTGAGCTTTATTTTTCTGATCTTAAGGTTGCGCCGTTTTAATTGCAGGCCCGCCGCTTTTTCATCAGCTGCTTCCAGTTCTCCTTTAATGACCCTACCTTTTTTTGTCTCCGCAACCCAATTATAGATCGGCATTTTAGCCCTCCCTAAGAGTCTCTCTTGAGCAAGGAAATGGTTGAGTGTATTTTCATTATATTAACCTTTTCCTTAGATATATGCAAAAATTTAGTTGAGAATAGATAATTTAGCTTCCTCTGTCAAGGTGGCTGGCAGCAATTCTTTTTCGTAACCGTTTACGGGTACAGGGCATGTGCCTTTGAAAACCGAAGGACTGCCAGATATTATTCTTGACAAGGAGTGTGGATTAAATGTTATATGTCTTCGACACTAAAATGTGATGCGAACTGGGGTCTGTATCCCTAAGAAAGAAGCAT
>SDBS01006606.1_pt1 | contig 11290 bp, 14 predicted proteins | sample 2277091 | NCBI WGS metagenome assembly SDBS01 (sample SAMN10404972, study PRJNA504765) | marine sediment metagenome | isolation source: marine sediment core GS10_PC15, 163 cmbsf | place: Arctic Ocean: Southern Knipovich Ridge | collected 2010 | reverse complement strand
CTTCATTCTAAATATTTTAATACCTTTTTTATAAGCTCCATTTAACAATTCTCTTACTGAATTTTTATCCTTATTTGCAACACCTTCAAATTCATCAATACCTATTGTTCCATTTGTTCTGAATAATACTGCTTCAGTTGGTGATGCCATAACTTGCCCATCTTTAGATAATCTAGTTATTAGTTTTAAAGCCCTACTCTTACCAGAACCCCTCATAGCATTAAAATATAAATATGGAAATGAACTAAAGTCTTTATGCCAATAAGTTCCAAGAATCCAAATAGCAATTAAAGAATAATAATCTTCTTTCATATCTAAATAATGTTTTAGAACCTCCTTTATTTTTTCATAACACATTAATAGTTTTTCTTTAGTTTGTTCTTTTGTTAGCTTTTCAATAGTTTCAATTTGTTTTACATCAACCTCTGTTGCCATTATCCTTTAACCTCCACATTTCTTTCTGGATTCTTACCCTCTGGTTTCATTTCTATTTGGCAGCAGGGGCATATTTTCATTACAATATTATTTTCTGTTGAAGATTCTCCTGCACAGCTTGGGCATTTCCAATATGTCATTCTTCCTCCTGGCAAAGTCTAAGATCAATCTTAGATAACTCTACCATGTGATTTTTAATATCAATAAGAACTAATTTTGTTTCATCTTCTGCAACAATTTTTCCAGAATATCTTCTACCAGAAATAGTTTCAATATAAACTTTTTTGTCCATCCATCTTTTTTCCATACATATCACCTAACTTTTAAGTTGTCAAACTTTATAAATCTTAACATCTCCTTTTTTAACTGCTTGATTATAATACTCTGCTAAGATTAAAATGTAATCATGCCAACTAGATTCTTTTTTATTCTTAGTTATTATTTTCATTTCCTCGTCTATAAAAGTTTCATTAATTGTTTTCATTATTCCTTTTCCGATATTTTTGTTGAACCATAATTAATTCTTTTTTCTTTTCTTTGTCTTTCATTTTATCAATGACTTTTTGTAATAGTCTTAAATCACTTGCCCTCTCTTTATCAACATTAAGGTCTTCTGTTCTCCATAATCTATTCCTCATTTGCCAAGCTTCAACAACCCCTTCACATTTTTCATCTGCATATTTATAACCTTTTCCCTTACCACCAGAAATAATAGGGTAACCCAATTTTCTTAATCTATTGGTTGCCCAAGTTATCTTCGCCTTCATCCCTGCAACTTTAAACCAATTATTAACTTGTTCTGTATCAAAATCATAGGCCTTACTTTTAAAACAATACATTATAATATCAGAAGTTTGAATCCATCTGTCCCTACCATAATTTTTTAGTTTAATAAAAGTATGATCCTGTATTTGTTTCTGAGCTTCTTTTTTAAAACTCTTCACCTTTTTTCCTCCAATGAGGGTTTCCCAAAATGTATTCATTTTACTTTGTCTTTTCCATCAATTCCAATATCTTCTTATCTGCCTTTGCACCAGCTTCGATAAGTGCATTAGTTAATTTAGGAAAAGTATTAAATATCATTACTCCTGAAGAAGTTACTAATGAGTCTTTATCAGCTTGTTTTAAATCTTCTATATTCATATCTTTAATAAGTTCATTAATTAAATGTGTTCCTTGTGTAAACCAATTATTCAATTCTTCTGTAACATCCCTTGCTGTTCTTTCATAAACTCCTGGTTGTTCTGCATCAGCATATAATTCTTTATCTTTCTTTATTTCTGAAACCATCTGTCTCATTTTACTCCCACCAAAATCTTCTTTCTGAGATTGTTTTATTAATTCAATTCTTTCTTTTTCTGGGAGTCCTTTAGTTTCATAAATTACTGTTGGAGAAACTTTTTCTTTTATTGAGGTTGGTAAAAGTTTTCTTATTTCATCAGCATCAAACCATTGTGAAATAGTACTCTGTTGGATAGCTAATCTTTTACTTAATTCTTGTACAGTAATAATTTTTTCAGCTTTCATAATCCTTTTCGCAAACTTACTCGCTTCTGCAGGGTTTAAATCTTCCCTATGTAAATTTTCAATTAAACTCTCAACCATAAACTGCCCATCAGATTTATATTCTTTAACAACAGCAATTATATTTTTTATTTTTCCCATCTTATGGGCTCTCCATCTTCTCTCACCAGAAACAATTAAATATTTTCCATCTCTCCATTTCTTAACAGTTATTGGATTTATTAATCCATTAGATAATATACTTTCAGAAAGTTCTTTAATCTTTTCTTTATCAAAATTCTTTCTTGGTTGAAACCAATTAGCATAAACTTTTTCTATTGGTAATTCTTGTAATTGTAATGTTGCCATAGTATAATAAATAAGTAACTAACTTACTTTATAAACTTAATTGTTTTCTATCTCATACTTAAACAACCCCTCCAAGAATTAATGTAAGGAGGTAGGGGTTTATGGGGTGATAGGTTTTTGAATTTAAAGTGTGCAATCACAGGCCAGTTTTAGATGGGTGCAATATGCACAATAAAAAAAGTCTATTTTAATTTATAAAGTTTGTGTAGAAGAAATTATATTCCAACTCCTGCAACTATCTACACATTTCCTGTTCCCCAACTTCATAAACTTGGTTTTTCATTAATAATCCTCTCAACAATATATCTAATTCCTAAATCTACAACACATTCTAAAGGGTTATTAATACATAATTTAGTTTCTAAATTATCAACTTCTGTTTTTAATTCATCAATCATAATTCTATTATTAAAAGTAATTTGAAGCATATCTGTTTTGTTTAATCTATATTCGACAGGTCTGTCTAAATCAGGAACTTCTACACCCCACTTATCACTAGTTTTATTAAATGGATATTCATTCCAAGCATCTGTAACTTTTTCCTTATCAAATAAATAAGCTCTATTTAATTTTCCATCACTTCCTAAAATATCTGAAGACATAGGAAGATTATTTATTAATTTATTATTATCTCTATCATAATTTTCTAAACTTGGAGAAAAAGCAAATATTGTTCCATTAACAGAAAAATCCCCTGTAAGTTGTAAGATTGAACTAGCATTCCCTCCGCCAAAACTTGTGTTTCTTCCCATGAATATTTTTCCGCCAGTTGGTGCAATTATCACATTTCCATAACTACCAGGACCACCTCCACCAGTTCCGGGATTATTAATTGTTAAAAAAATACTTCCTGAATCTCCTCCAAAATCTCCTCCTGCTGGTGTTCCTCCATCTCCTGAGGTTAAAATTATAGGAGAACCTCCACCACCCGTTGCTGCAGGAGAATTACTTCCCGTTCCACCTATAACATTTAATACAACAGGGGCATCTCCTCCAGCACTTATTCCATCACTCCCATCTACATTTAATCCTCCAGCAATAATATCAACAATTCCAATTCCAACTTCTCTTGGATTAATCCTTAAATTTATTCCATCATATTCAATACTTGCATCAAGGTCTGTTCCAAAAAATCTTTTAGCATTATCTAAACTTCCTTCATCTCCATTATCAAAACTTACAAACCATTTTCCAACATCTGTATTATCTTGTTGTTCTAAATTACTTAAAACAAATCTATTATCATCATTAGCAAAAGTATAACCTACTATTGTGCTTCTTTGTTCATACCAAATAATATTCCCACCTAATTTATTTCCTGCTTCTTGCCATCCTTTGAGATGCAATGATTCTAAATCACTAACAATTAGTCCTCCAATTGATAAACTTCCTTTTCTTAGAGTAATATCTCCTGTTGTGTTAATAGTATTAAAAAGCCCAACATAACCACCCTCAGTATTATTTAACATACCAGTATCAATTCCGGTTAATTGAGAACCATCTCCAAAAAATATCCCTGCTGAAACATTCCCACTCATATTAATATTAAAAGGATTTGTAACACTATCAACTTGCCAGTTTCCAACTAAAGTATTAGTTCCATCTCTTCTAATAAAAATCTTTTCAAAAGCATTTGAAGAGGTTTGAACAGATAAATGAGAATCTGTTGTTCCTTCCATTTCTATTGTTACTGTAACATCTCCACCTCCTGCACCAACTTCGGCTTCTAATTCTAAATTTAATCTTTCACCATCAGCTAACATAATAGGTTCTGTTAAAACACCATGCAAATCATATTCTGTTCCTACAGATAATAATAAACCAGTAGTTTCAAAAGTAACTAATAAATTTCTTTCAGTTCCATCAGCAGAAATATTATAAAGTTTAGGAGTTATTATTACTGGTTTTTTTCCAGGTCCATCAGTTTCTAAATGAACATGAACATCATAAACCCCTTGCCTTAATTCATTAAATTCTGGTTGTCCAACAAGTGTTGTCCAATTAAATATGCTCTGAGTTCCAGTTCCTAATGCAACAGAATCTAATTCACTTTCTGGTAATTCTAAATCTGTTTCTGTCATATTAAAATGCCCAGAAATATCTGAAGTAAAGTTATTAAAAAAGAAATCAAATGCTGTTGAAGAAGTTGCATCATCAACATAATCTTTATTTGTTGTGTGATTAGGTAATGTTGGGGTTGGAACTAACCAATTTTTATCTATTAGATTTATGTCATTTGCTAAGGTTAATCCTGCAAGATTAAGAATAGAATTAGAATCCATATCAATACTTCCTTCCATAGTCCCTCCATCTAATCTTAACCAACCATCATTAATCCATGAAGCTAACTGAGAAGTTTTTAATGTTAAAGTATTCAAAACATTTTCAAACCAAGTTGCATTAACATCTGCTAATATTCCTAAAGAAGGGGTTATCCAACTACTAGAACTATTTACAAAAGCGGTGTTGTTATCAAATCTTGCTTCAGGATAAGTAAAATCAAATTCAGAAACATCAAAAGCACCAACTATTGGAATTAATAAACTAAATAGAAATAAATTTATCACCAAAATTAAATAGACTTTCATTTTCGATTGAATTAATCAATCATTTAAACTTTATAAAACTAACTAAAATTAAAAAAAAAAGAAAAAAAATAAATTAATGTTGGTTTATATATTTCCTCCACCAATTCTCATCTTCTGCCATACTCCTACTAGGATAGCTAACACACCAAGTATTAACACTATAGCAGCTACAAGAAGAACTGTTGGAATCTTATTTGAAACATTATCTACACCTGCACTAAAGTTTCCAGCTAAAGCATCTACAGATGATTCTTCTACTGATTTTAACGAGTAGGTATAGTTAAAAGTTACATTATTCCAAAGTAATGGAGATGTTCCATTAGTAACAACACCAGCATCAGAAACAGTTGCATTTCCTAAATCTATTGTTAAACCACTTGTTCTATTTGCTAACCCTGTTAAAGTAAAACTACCTGAAACAAATAAATTTGCAGAAGCTCCCTCAAGAGTATATCCTGTAAGATTTATAGTTCCATTTTCAGCAGTTACACTTGCACTATCTCTTCCAGCTTGTAATAAACCTGCTCCTGTTAAAGTTGATACAATTACAAATGCAATTATAACACCAATAACTAATGAAGCAACACCAAAGATTAATCCTGTGATTAATCCACCAGTTTGAGCTTGTTTGTTTTTAAACATCTTCTCTGAAGAAAATAATTTAAATACTTCCTCCTCCAATTCTCATTCTTTGCCACACTCCTACAAGGATTGCTAATACACCAAGTATTAACACAATAGCAGCTACAAGAAGAACTGTTGGAATCTTATTAGATATTTGATCTACACCTGCTGTGAAGTTAGCTCCTAGATTTTGTGCAGAAGTATTTTCTACTCCTTCTAATAAACCTGCATTTAGTAAAGTTGATACAATTACAAATGCAATTATAACACCAATAACTAATGAAGCAACACCAAAGATAAGTCCAGTAATCAAACCACCAGTTTGAGCTTGTTTGTTTTTAAACATATTTTATAACCTCCTTACATTAATAATCAATTTAATATAAACTAGAAGTATTTATCCTTTTTATATTTGGTGTAACGGAAATGAAAGAGTGTAACACTGTTACAACTATACCTCACTTATTTTTCTATCCATGAAAAACCAAACTGCAGATAAAAGATTAAGGGATAATACTATTACTAACCAATCTAATCTGATAAATCCGGCATTTACTGAGAATAATAATGCTGGAAGTAGTGTTGCCATTGATGCAATAATTGCCCAAGCAGAGTAATCTGCTGTTCCGGTTTTTATTCTTTGCCTTGAAATTCCCCCTAAAAATACTACTGCAAAAACAAAGAATAATATTAGTGGTGTGAATGCCGGAAATACATTTATAGTTTGTGAAAGGATTTCATCTGCTCCTGAAGTTGCGTTTGGTAAATTATATAGGAATGCTAAAAACATCATTTTATGGATTACCTCTTAAAGTTTTATATAAATATAATCCAAACAAGAATAGTATTACTGCACCAAAAATTGTGAAGAATATTCCAAATCCAGGGCCACTTCCGAATATCTTTTTGTATGGAACAGTAATTATATTCTTTCCAACACCAACAGTGCTACTAACACTTACTGCAAAAGGCCCTGCAGATTGTGCAACAGCACTTCCAGGTTCAACAGTTGTATCAATAATAGAAGCATAAGTTCCTTCACTATCAGATTTAATTGTAGATGCACTTGTCCTTGTATCACCATAAAAAGAATCAATATCTTCATCATCAGCAATACTCATTACAGCATCAGTATCATTTGCAAAACCCATTCCAAAACCAATTATTGCTATTGAAAATAATGCTATAAATATTAATGATATTGTTAATGTTATTTGACTCCCCATTAAGACCTCCTACCTGCTTTTATTAATACCAATATCACTGCTATTGCAAAGAATAATATGGTTGCTGTTTCTCCAATAAATCCTGTATTCTCAATTAAGTTAATACCTACTAATAATAATACTCCAACAAATAAGAATACTGCTGTAATTACTGGACTATCAGAAACACTTATTCCTATTAAAGTCATTATTACTAATAATGAAAGGAAAACTAATACACCTGGAAAAATATCTTCAGATTTTTGATCTAACTTAATATTACCTTTTCCTTGTTCTACATCATCTTTTAATATTCTAGCAAGAACAGTAGAATTACCAAAGCTAGATGGAACAATACAAGTTAATGTTCCTGCAGAAGTAGTAATTGTATCTTCACAAACAGAAGTTCCTAATGTATCTTCTCTTATTACTACTAATTTAATTACTGAAGGTTCTCCACTAGGAATAATAAACTGACTAGAAACTACTCTTGAACTATCATTATATCCTAATGTAAAATTAAAATCATCTCCTTCTTCAAAATTAGGAATTGTTATCTCAGATTGAAAAGCATTAAAATCTATTTCACATTCACTTACTAATGGTGTTTGGCAGATTGCTAATACATTTGTAAATGAAGAGAGTAATACTCCAGAATCAAATATAAAGAAATTATATATAACATCATTCAATTGTAAGTTTGCAGAAGTAATTCCATTTTCATCTGTCTTAGGAATTTCAGTTGTAAAGAATGTTCCATTTTCTAAATATTTTCTTTCTATTTTAACTAACCCTCCATCAATAGGTAAGAAAGAAGTATCTCTTACTCTTAATTTAAACTTTTGTGTGTTTGGAATATCTAAATCAAATAGGGTTATATTTTGAACTAAAGTATCTTCATCTAATGTTTGATCTTGTATATTATAAAATTCTATTGAATGGTTATCTGCAGAATATTGAATCTGTAAATCTAATGAATACATTTCTTCATTACTTAAATTATTATTAATACAAATTCCTACAGGATTTGTTCCTGAGAATGCTTCAAAGAAACTCCCTAATTGTAATGTTCTATCTGAAGTGAATAAATCTAAATTAACTTTAATAGAAACATTAAATATATCTCCATCTAATTTTGATTGTGTTCTTTCATCTGCTAATGTAAGGTTAAAAATAGTGCTCATTCCAGTGCAAGTTCCATTAATTACTATAGGATTAACTGTTTGATTCTGTGTATCTGTTGCAATATTAATCCCCCCTTGAGTTATATTCCAGAAGAAAGAAATATTTGTTGGAGCAGAAACTCCTGGTGCAATCTGATTTCTGGTTAAAGTATATTCATTTCCATCAGAGGTAATAGAACCAAGAACATCAGTCCCATTATAATTTAATCTAGCAATAGTTATTGCATTTCCATCAGTAGTTATATTCAATATAAATTCATTTAATGCACCTGAACTTGTAGGAGTAGTAAATTTTTCACCTGTTTGGAAGAGTCTATATTCCCATTCAATAAAACTTGAATTTGTATTCCCAAAAGTATCATTTGCATAAAGAGTTAGATTATATGGAGCAGTTGCTAATGCAAATGTTGTTGAAACTATATTCCCAGAACTTGTAGTTAAAGTTGTATTTATTCCATTATAATTAAACCAAACAGTTTCTAAATCACTATCAGTAGCATTCCAACTTAAAGTTTCATTTGGAGCAGTTCCATAATCAATTATTGATGTTGGAGATATTAAAGTTAATCTAGGATTTATTCCATCATCTATAAAAGTAGATAAATATTTATACACTTTTTCTGTTACACTATCTGCTGTATAAAAGAAATTCCCTGATATATCTAATCCATAACCATTAGTATTATCTGCATGTAAAGAAAAATTGTTTAATATATTTCCTGCAAAATCCATCATGGTTACATTATCTGCTGTTGCATCTAAAACAAATAAATGGCTTCCATTCATTGCTATCCCTTGTGGAGCAGTCATATAAGTAGTAAATGTTTTAAGTAAATTACAACTCATATCTAATTCACTAATTTTTCCTGCACTCACATCAGTAATCCAAATACTTGTTCCATTAGTTTCAACACCAATTAGGGTTGCTGCAACAGGACTTATACAACTTGATAAATATTCAAAATTTGGTGAATATGAATAAATTCTATTACTTGTAGCATCAGTAACTAACCAACCAGTTCCATTCCAATCAATACCAACAGGAGCTGTATTTGAAGCATTTGGAGCTATAGTTTGAATAGGAGTTCCATCTAATTCAAATAACTTAAATGTAGCTTCACCAACTCCAACTGTTACAATTACACTTCCATTTGATCCTACTCCTTGAGTTGAAGTTACTAATGAATCAAAACTTGAAACAAAATCTCCCCATACTGCCCACTCAGTTAATAACTTCCCTTGAGTAGTTATCTGCCAATCAACATGGCTAGTGGAACTTCTTTCACCTTCTAACTTAATATAATAAGTTCCTGCTTCTACTTCTTCCCCTAATTCATATTTTGTATAAGTATAATCATTTTCATAATGGTTTCCTACCTTAACTTGTGAACAAGTAATCTTTTCTGTTCCATTTGGATAAGTTCCATCAGGATTACATTCATCAACATAATCATCAACTAACCATTCTGTTCCACCAGTTTTAATATAGAATTGATAACTCTTAATACTTCCACCAACAAATTCAACATCATCAATCAATGCACCATCATTTGCAATATAGATTTGCATTTCAGAACTACAATCTGTTCCACAAGATTCATCATGATTTGTAATTGCACCTTGCATTAATGTTTCTCCTATCCCAAACCAATTATTAATTTCTATTGCAGGATACTTTTCCCATAAAGAATTATAAACAATTTCTCTATCTCCTATTGTTATTGCTTCTCCTTTATTTACATTTATAATATCTTTTGAATTATCAAACTCTAAACCTGAAATAAGTGGAAATGCTATTAACATTATCATACAAAGAACTATTATCTTTATTGTATGAGCTTCTATGTGATTTTTATGTGTTAATTTTCCCATGTTATACTCCAAATGAACCCCCTCCACCTTCTGCACTAGATTGTCTTGCAAACATTAATATCCCTCCAATGATTGCAATAAGTGCCATAATAAAAGGAGAGTGTAATATTAAATAAGACATTGTGGTTTGCTCTTGTAATCTAGAAGCAACATCATCATCTCCAGTATAAATATCTTGATACATATTACTCATAATTATACACATAAATATTAGCAATACCATTAGTGCGAAGTATAATCCCATGAATACAGGGTGAGGGTTATATCCTACAACAAAAACAAATACTAAAGTAAATATTAATGTTAAAACATATCCTACTGCAACAATCCAAGGTAATGCTTGAACAAATGTATCTAATACACCAAAAGTATATTCTGCTGCTTGTGAAAGATTAGTGTCTCCAACCACCCCTAATTCCAACATTATAGGAGTTATTTCATCAATTCCAATATCTACTACACTCCAAGTCATTGTTGCAATGAAACCAAGAATTAGAATAACCATTAAGATTATGAAGAAGATTATTATTCCCATTGCACCTTTCTTTCCCATAGTTTTTCTTTGTTTTTTGATTATCTTTCTTAACATATTTCAACCTCTTGCTTTTCTTCTGGAAGCATTCCCATTTTTTTCATTTGGTTTCCCACAGCATTTAATAAGTAATTTGATTTAGCTAATGAACTTGAAGCTCCATCTAATTGATTACAAAACTTATCCCAACAAGTTCTATGAATATAATCTGTATGAATTTCTTTCTTATCTTTAGTTTCAGTCATAGTAATATAATTATCTTCTTCCATTATTTCTTCCTTACATCTAAAGCATATCATTTTGTTTTTAGGTTCTTTAATTTAATTTCTCTTTCTAATTCAGGATATTTCATAAACTGATTAAACACTGCCTTGGTTATTCTTGGACATTTAATATCTGTTTTTTCTTGGTTAGATTTAAACCTACTTAAATTCTCAATATACTTTTTAAATTCTGCATCTACTCTCATTATTTCTGTTCGTTTTAATCCAATTTTTGCCATTACAATTGATCTCCTGGAAAGATTCCTCTATTTAACATAGCTTGAAATTCCTTATCATGAAAGAACTTAATAAAGAAACTTATCATTAATACAATAACTACTATTGGAGACATGGACATTAATACTACAAAGATAGCAAAGAGAACCTTAGCAAATAATTGTTCTGATAAAAATGCAAAAGCTATATTAGAAGAGATATATATTATTGCAATGAATAAGAAGTAAGAAACTAACCATAGAACTAATCTAAAATGTTTTAAATGATTAATAGACATTATCCTTCCAAACTCATCCTTAGCATTTTCCTTAGGAAGTCGACCAATCCCAAGGAAGGTTACAAATAAAACAAGTATTAATATTCCAAGTAATCCTAGATAGATTGTAGATTGTGATTCAGTTAATTCCTTTCCAAAGTAATTTATTTCATAACACTTATCTCCACTAACAATAATAGAACCATCACCACATTCTATATT
>SDBS01006605.1_pt1 | contig 11291 bp, 9 predicted proteins | sample 2277091 | NCBI WGS metagenome assembly SDBS01 (sample SAMN10404972, study PRJNA504765) | marine sediment metagenome | isolation source: marine sediment core GS10_PC15, 163 cmbsf | place: Arctic Ocean: Southern Knipovich Ridge | collected 2010 | reverse complement strand
ATACCCAGCGCTTCCAGCACGCCGCGCCCGATGTGAAAGGTGAGCGGGTTATAACCAAACAGAGCCAGGTGACCCGGTGCACTGCCGGGGGTTATCCCCGGGCTTATCAGCTGGCTGAGCCCACATATACCCTTAGCCACCAGTGTATCAAGATTGGGGGTACAGGCTGTCTCCAGCTCCGTCTTGCCGGTTTGTGGGTCAGGCAAGCCCCCCAAGCCGTCAATAACCAGCAATACAATCTTACTGTCTGAAGACCTGGAGATTGCTTTAATCAATTCCAGGTTAGTTATGCCCATAATAATTAGTCTCACTATACACGGAATTGTTAATCAGTGCCACCTGTTGTTTTTATAGCAGCCTTTTTATCCAGCAATGCTTCAACCCCGGGCAGTGTCTCTCCACTCAGGAATCTGAGTGAAGCACCGCCACCGGTAGATACAAAGGTCATCTTCTCAGCCAGTTTCATTTCGGTTACTATCTCGGCAGTGGAGCCGCCACCAATGATGGTAGTGGCATTGAGGTTGGCAATGATGCTGGCCATAGCTCTTGTGCCCTCACTAAATTGTTCTATCTCGTATATACCCATAGGCCCATTCCAGAAGACAGTTCTACACTTTTCCAGCTCCTTTGTGAAATTGCTGATAGGCAGGCTTCCAATATCTACAATCCGCTTATCCGGGGGGATATCGGTCACCGGTACATGCTCGGCTTCGGTCAGTTCGTAAACATCACCGGCAACCACCACGTCATCGGGCAGTAAAATTCGTACTCCATTGCTGGCCGCTTTTTTTATCAGCCTGGCGGCGGTGTCTACGGAATCATCTATTAAAGATAGCCCCACCTCGTAGGATTTGGCTTTTAGGAAGGTAGCCGCCATACCACCACCGATTATAATAGAGTCAACTTTACCCATAATATTATCCAGCATACCAACCTTGTCGCTCACCTTGGCACCGCCGAGAAGTACGCCAAAGGGGCGGAGGGGGTTTTCTAATACACTGCCCAGCGCGTTAATTTCCTTTTCCAGAAGCAGCCCGGCTACTGCCGGCAGGTAGCCGGTAATGCACACTATTGATGCATGAGTCCGATGACAGGCACCGAAGGCGTCGTTGACGAAAATATCACCCAGACGAGCCAGCGCTCTGGCAAACGGAGCGCTACCCCTTTCTTCATCAGAGTGAAAACGAAGGTTTTCCAAAAGCAGGACATCGCCACTTTTCAATTCGGCTACCGTTTTTTCTACTTCAGGACCAATACAATCCCTGGTAACTGCTACCGGTTGCCTCAATATTTCAGACAGGCGCCGGGCAACAACAGCCAGGCTCAGCTTATCAATCACCTTCCCTTTAGGCCGTCCCAGATGGGAACATAGAATGACCTTGGCATTATGGTCAATAAGGTAATCAATGGTGGGTAGCGTTGCCCTGATACGGCTATCATCGCTGATTTCTCCTGTTTTATAGTCCAGAGGAACATTGAAGTCAACCCTCACCAGCACCCTTTTACCACTTACCTCAACATCCCTTATGCTCAGTTTATCCATCTATATCCTTTTTTATGTGCTTAGAATAAAGATATCAGGTGACAGAGGTTGCACCTGATATATGAGATTCGATTTTTATAATATATGTTATCTTCTCTATACATAATAGCTTATTATAATGAGGTAGCCTCGGTCTTGGATTGAACCGCCGATTGCGAATTAGATTCGGCATCGTGTAGCAGCAGAAGGGTCTGGCGGACTATTCCTTCTCTATCCAGATTATACTTAGCCCGCAGTATAGCCTGCGTTCCATGCTCAACAAACTCATCGGGGATACCAATACTCTTCAACCGGACATCACTCAATCCCGCCCGTTGCAGCAGGCTGGCGACACGGCTACCAAAGCCACCGCTGACAACATTCTCCTCAACGGTAACTATATACTTAGTTCGCCGGGCAATATCTATAATAAGCTCAGTATCGAGCGGTTTGGCAAAACGGCTATCCACAACTGTAGCCTTAACCCCCTTTGCTGCCAGCTCCTGAGCGGCTTCAAGGGCAGGTGCTACCGTTACCCCGAGAGCCAGTATGGCAACATCATCTCCGTGCCTTAATATCTCTGCCTTGCCTATCGGGATGGAGTGCAGCTCCCTATCCATCTCCGCTCCGGTGCCGCAGCCACGCGGGTATCTGACCGCCATGGGGTGTTTAGCTCCTACTGCCGTATAAAGCAGGTGCTGTAGCTCATTTTCGTCTCTGGGTGCAGATACTATTATATTGGGGATTGGTGACAGGTATGAGATGTCAAAGGTACCCTGGTGTGTTTTGCCATCATCGCCGACAATACCACCGCGGTCTATGGTAAAAACCACTGGTAAATCCTGTAAACAGACATCATGAACTATCTGGTCAAATGCACGCTGTAAAAAGGTGGAGTAGATAGCCACCACCGGTATAAAACCCTGCGTCGCCAGCCCGGCGGCAAAGGTAACGGCATGCTGTTCGCAGATGCCGACATCAAAAACTCGCTCCGGGAACTCATCCTGAGCCGCAACCAAACAGTTCCCTTCGGGCATAGCCGGGGTGATGACCACCACCTTTGGATTACCCCGCATCAGCCGTAGTATGGTCTGAGCAAAGACCTCGCTATAGGTTGGGGCTGCTTTAGCATCGCTGTTTTTGGGGGATATGCCGTGAAAGTAGACGGCGTCCCCTTCTGCCGGGGCATAACCCTTGCCCTTGGTGGTAACAACGTGTATCAGCGTTGGTTTACGGCTGCTGTCCCGTGCCTGAGTCAGGGCGAGTTCAAGTTGTTGAATATTATGGCCATCAAAGGGTCCCATATAAGCAAAGCCGAATTCTTCCCATAGCACTGTGGGCATAACCAGCCCCTTCAAACCGCGCTTGATATACTCACCAAACCGCCATAGCCTTCTGCCCATTGGCAGTGAGCTGAGCATACGCTTGCTCTCTTTACTTGCCCAGTAGTAACGGCGGTCAAAGCGAACCCGGCTCAGTAGCTTTGCCAGAGCGCCGACAGTAGGTGAAATTGACATCCCATTATCGTTTAAGATGACGATAAGCTTGGAGCCCAGATGGGCTACATTATTGAATGCCTCCAGAGCCATGCCGCCGGTAGCGGCGCCGTCACCGATGATGGCAACTACATGAAAGTCATCCCCGGCAAGGTCGCGGGCTGTTGACATTCCCAGAGCCGCTGATATTGAAGTGCTGGCGTGCCCGCTGCCGAAGGGGTCATGCTCGCTTTCGTCACGGCTGGTAAAACCGGACAGCCCTTCGTACTGGCGCAGCGTGACAAACTGCTGTCTCCTGCCGGTCAACAGCTTGTGTGTATAGGATTGATGCCCGACGTCCCATATAATCTTGTCCTTTGGGCTGTCAAATACCCGGTGTAAGGCTATGGTAAGCTCGACTACTCCCAGGTTTGAAGCCAAGTGCCCGCCATTACTGGTTACCCTGGCTACCAGCTCCTGCCTGATTTCACCAGCCAGCTGCTCAAGCTCTTTTGCCTTCAAAACCTTCAGGTCTGCCGGGCTATCGATTCTATCTAGCAACCTTGACATTATTAGTCTAAAATCAGTCGTAAATATGACCTGCTTCTATACTAACAACGCATAGAGACAATTGTCAAGTTAATAGCCAGATAGCTTGACGCTACAAGAAGCCATTTGCTACACTGCCTGTAGCTTCCGCTCTGGGATACAAAGGAGGAACGTGCTTCCTGAAGAAATTATTGAGGTGCTGCTTACTGCCGCCTCGCCAATACTTGAGCTCCGTGGAGCAATCCCGCTGGCTATTATTACGTTTGACTTCCCCTGGTATCATGCATTTCTTATAGCCATCATCGGTAATATGCTGCCGGTGCCTCTTATCCTGTTGTTTCTTGAAGCTGCTACCCGGCTGCTAAGCAGAGTGGCTCTTTTTGAGCGGATGTTAAACTGGCTTTTTGAACGTACCAGGCGCCGGGGAAGAATTATACACAGGTATAAGCGCATCGGCCTGGTACTGTTCGTGGCGATACCACTACCGATCACCGGTGCCTGGACCGGCTCACTGGCGGCTGTCCTCTTTGGTATAGAGTTCAAACAGGCTCTTTTTTCAATCTTTATTGGAGTAGTTATTGCCGGTGTAATTGTTACCTGTCTGACCCTGCTCGGTTGGGCTGGAGCCATAATCGCCGGCGTTGCTCTGTGCAGTATAGCTGTCTACAGTCTGTGGCGAGCCCGTAATACCTAGATCTATACATAGTGAAGTACCTTGTTAGTATCCCCCAGGCTTGACCTTACCCTCAGCCTGATGCTACATTTAAGGGAGTGTCCCTGTAGCTCAGTGGATAGAGCGGCTGCCTTCTAATTCTAGGCTAAAATGTCAAATAGTCATTTTACGCTTGAATTAGAACCAATGTGTTAGTGGGGCAAAAGCTCTTTTGAAGCTAGAATACCATTGTATACCAACTAGTCCTTTTCAGTTTAACGCCTTTTTAACGCCAATTATTCAGCCTCAATTTATGTGTAAGGTAATACCAATAACTCTAACTTAACAAGTGGTAAAACCTTATGAGGGCAGGTCAAGAGATAGTGATTGAGAAGCTGGCCGACACAGTTGCCCCCTGACATCATAGAATAAGATAGTCTACCAAAAGAAGCAAAAACTGGGGGTTATTTTAGTTTATACTAACGAACTGCTCACCCAACAAAACGTCATATTGTGTTGTAAGGTAACAAAACAAGCGAATGTGTGACTCTGAGCTATAGGCCATTAAAATAGGCTCATAATATGAAGGCTGTGGCCAAGGCTGTGAGTATGTGTATCTAGCTTGACCTAGGTAGTTTGCCTTCATATTCTAGTTGGTCGGCCACCTCAGAGAGCCCCATATCTTCTAGCTTACCACGTGTGGGTACTCCAAAGCGAATCAGCTTCTTGGCCAGATCTTGGCAATAGTTACAGTTCTTACAATTGTAGCTGCAGGACGTAACCTTATTTAAAAACCCGTATTGCGTCAGGCTTTTATTATCCAAGTAGGCACGAGAGGATAAGCTAAATCTCTTTAAGCCACCAGATACTATGTCGAGGAGATCTCCATCCCAGCTTTCCTGTAGATAAGCTTTGATAGCCCTAACAATCATACTGGTCGGTTGGTTCCTGTCTACTATCTTAAAATACTTCGTAATTCCAATGTATTTTCGGGTATCCTCAGGCCTTATCCAGCAGGATTTGAGTATCTGTGAATGGTCGTTTGCAATTACGCTGCTACAGAAGCTAAAGAATCTGGCAAAGGAAAGATCAACACCGAAGCCCATGTTCGTTTCTTTTGACAGATGAGAGCTGAGATTGAAATGAAACTTTCTAAATGGACACTTGTAGAGGCAACCCTCATTAACCAAGAGTTTTAGCTCGACATTGGTGGCCTCTTTTATCTCTTTTAGTAACTCTAAGTTACGATTGATATTGACGTCTGGGGTTATGGCATTGGGCTTAGCCATATTATATATAACAGCTCTCTGTACGCAGTCTATATCGCCTAAAACGGAAGCACATATTTCTATCTTGGGGAAATGCCTCCTAACCTCCCAGATATATAGGGGATTGGTTATTGTCACCGCTTCCACACCGCGCTCTTCATGCATTTGCCTCAAATATTCTATTGTTGTGCCCATAGCTTGTTGGGAGTACCAACCGATGCCTTCACAGGTTGGGTTAAGGATCAGATTTACCCTTATTCCCTCCTTGTGTATCCGGTCCACGACATCTGCCAAGTCATTGATTTTCATTTCAGGCATGATCCTACCTGAACCAGAATACTCACGTGGGCCGGAGAGGTAGATTTCCCTGATTCTATTATTACCCAGTCTTTTTAACTTGAAGATTTCATTTAAGACCGCAGGGTCATTGTTATAGGGAACAGAAAACTCAAGATTCTCCATGATAATATCACATAATCCCTAATTTCTCCGCTATCAACGCGGAGTTACCACACTTCTTCTTTTGACGACGGTTCCCTCTTTTATGTCCGGACAAGTTATAATTCTCGCCTTTCTCATTTAGTACCTCCCAAAATCTATATAATTTTCTGTTTTCGGTGAGAACGGGTCAATTTAAAAGAAGAGTATATAACCCATATAAACTTCTGCCCAACTATACCTACTTCGTTCTTTATCGGATGTTTTACGCGATTGTTGCGACAATGGATTTTCCGATTCAAAAAACAATAAAAATGTTTCCTTAAACATGTTTAATGTATCAGCGCGTTATCCTTAGATCGAATCTATCGTATTCAAACCTCCATGGAATACAGCGAGACATCGCTGGCAAACTCTTGTAGAAGAAACTGCAGTCGCTGTTCAGATAGATTTCTTGTAGATATCATGAGATTATCATCGCTGTATTCATCCCAAGTACGAGCAAGGATATTTACCCCAAGCTTGTTCGCATGGTCGTAGATGCGCGTCCCCGGGTAGGGAGCTGTTAGCGCCAGAGACAATCTGGCACCCATTTTTACCAGATCCGCCATGAAATGCCTTTGTTCACGCACTGTTTCTTCGGTATCGGTCGCATGGGGAAACATAAAAGCGCAAGTAACAATCATGCCAGTTTCGAGGGCACTCTTAACAGAATTTCTTACCTGTGACAGTGTGATATTCTTGCCTAGGGAGTCGAGGACCATTTGTGACCCAGATTCAACACCGAAGGTAATACTGTAGCACCCAGCATGGTACATCATCCTTAGAAGTTCTGGGTCGACTAGGTCTATCCTAGTAGCACATTTCCATCGCCAACGGAAGGTTTGTCTTAGTTTCTTAGCAGCATTGCATAGTTCGACCACACGCTGTCTATCCAAAGTGAAGGTGTCATCGACAAAACTAACCTCCTCAATCTGATAGTTCCTGAAGATGCTAAGAATTTCTGCAGCCACATTTTCGGCATTCCTGAACCTACGACTGCCTTTCCAAATGCTGTTGACCGCACAGAAAGGGCAGTCAAATGGGCATCCTCCTCGGGACATCAAGACGGTGCCCGGCAACTCATATAGAGGCATAGGGAACAAGCCTCTTGCCGGGAATGGAAGCTCTTCAGGATTCTCTATGAACGGACGTTCAGGAGTAGTTTTAATGGCCCCGTCTTCCCGATATGTTATTCCCTTTATCATCGAAAGGTTACCCTCTCCGCGTATTATGTAGTTGGCCAATTCAAGCATGGTATACTCGCCTTCTCCCTGTACCACCACATCTACGCCCATTTCCCTTGCCACCTCTTCGTGAACCACTGTTACATGCGGGCCTCCCATTACTACAGTGATGTCTGGTAGTACTTCCTTTGCCAGCCTGGCAGCTCTTAGGCCACCCGGATAGGTTTTTGTATGGCAGGAAATTCCCAGGATTTTAGGGTTCCCTTCCTCCAAGATGCGTTTTAACCTTAAAGGATTGAGGCCACTAATGTTTAAGTCCCTAGCCGATACACTGTAGCCAGCGTTAATGAGAACAGAAGCTATATAGGCCAGCCCTAAGGGGGGGCTTGAACTGGCATAGATACCAATTCTCTTTACCGGCGCATTTATAAGTAGAATGTCCACATCATCTAACCCTGTTTTATACTTCGCTGCTGAGGCGTAAACAGCATGGGAAGTCCCAAGCGACAAATCATTGTAGCAATATCACCCGGGTTCCAGCAACACACCATAATCTGATTTCAGGGTAACAGACTCTCTTGTACAAGAGAGTCTGTTACCCTTTATGTAGGACTCACCTAGATATCAGCCCATCAGTCGTATTAGTATTGAACTATTCTTTCCCTAACCTCCCCCGGCGTTCAAGCTCATCGGCAACATATCCTAAGCCGTCCGCCTCTAGTGTCGTCCTGGTAGGCCATCCTGTATCGGGATCCCAGCCCTCTTGCTCATAGAATATCGTTTTGAACTCGTCCATCTTGTCATTACTAAGCGGGAAGACGCACTCCTCTTCCACCCACTCGCCATTCTTATAGACGGGGTATATCCCAGGCTGCTTCCCATGTGCCAGTCTGTGGTTTTGAAGGTATGGCTGTTTATCAGTGTGCACGTAAGATTTGTACGGTGGGAAGGGTGGGAAGTACTCCTCATCCCGATGTCGTCCGTTCATTACCCAGATGGCTCTGTCGAAGTTGTTGATCTTTCTACCTATGTCCATGCCCTGCGCATAGGTGAGGTCCAGGCCAGTGACAGCGTTGATGAACCTCTCTTCGTATTCTGGCATTAGTCCCCACTTGCCGGGTGAGGTTTCTACGGTCCAAACAGGTCGGTTCCAGTCACAGAACAGGCAAGAACCAACGAAGAAATTCTCATATCGTAGATTGAAGGCGACGAGTCTGGCCATGTGTTCCGTGTAGATGCTATTCTCACTGTAGTCAATCATCAGCTCGTCGTGCCATGGCGGCGTGAGTTCGGCCATTCTTTTAGCTCTTTGTTCGATCGTAACATTTTTATTTCCTAGTAGACCGCGCACGAAGTGCATGTTCAGGTCGCGAGAGCCAAGAATTGAGGCGTAGGCCCAATCGATATAGATACCCCAGTGAACCTCACCAATCCAGTATATTTGATTAATGACACCGCTGAGTAGGTCTTCTTCCAACACGCCCCATTTCTCGGCGGCGAATAACACTCCTTCAGCCAAGTCATCTCCAATATCCTGCCTATAGGCCACTCTCTTCAAGAGGTCTACCCCAAAGTTTTGGAATGCCGTCGACCAGTCCTCCGAGGTAAGGCTGTCAAAGTCCAAATCAGTTTGAACCTTGTACTGTGGCCCCTTGCCAACAATTCCTCGCCTGTGGAGAGTTAGCAGCCAGGCAATACCGGCAGAGAACTGTAGATAGGCATCTATTCCAAGTCTTTGAAGGTCTGTCGCCGGTATAACGACGTTTTCTCTCTCTGGTTGATTCGGCCGGTCCGGTTGGGGTATATCGGGCTCCTCATAGCCTAAGAATCCTGCTTGTTGATGTATATGTGTAAACATCTGCCAGGGCTTGAAGGCGTTAGCTTCAACACATATGTCCTGAGTGCCTACTAGCGGACCAAAAGGGTTACTCGGTGAGCCACCACATGATCGGTCACAGCCAAAACAGTTATAGGCTCGGCCAAAGTTCTCTTTTGAGAAGGGCCGAAAGCCGGTCGCAGCTCCTGGGCTGCTCTTAACGGAGTACTCGTCATACCATGCTCTGGTCGCAAATAGGTCTTTTGGCCTAGCTATGGGCACACTACCTGTCCCATGTACACTAATCGCCTTTAGTTTCTTAGAGCCCCACACTCCTCCGAATCCTCCCTGGCCAACAGCCCAACCGCCCTCGTGGAGTAGTATCCCGACCCGCGCCAGATTTTCTCCAGCCGGACCAATACACAGAACGGCCGGTCTTTGGGTAGTGGAGGCCTCTCCTAAGTCTATCCATTCGCCGTATTTCATGTCGCCCGCTACTTTATTCCAGATTTCCTCCTGTGTCTCAAAGGTGTCCAGACCCCACAAGTCTGCGGCGTCCTCAATGGTAACCTTGTCATCTATTACATTGATCCAGACCGGCTTGTCGGAGGCTCCTTTGATTACAATCCCATCATACCCGGCGAACTTCATCATGGGGGCGAATCTGCCACCAAAATTGCTTCTGCTCCACTGGGGTCTTGGATAGGAGGATGAGGCTATACCATGAACGTCGCACCTTCCCCCATTCGGGGCAAGCGTTCCCTGCAGGGGTCCTGACATTATCACCATGACGTTCTCAGGCTCAAAAGCAGTCTTATCGTGTGTATCGAAAATATAGTCCTTGTCAACCTCGTCCCAGAAAACTGCAACAGCTATCCCGTGACCACCGACCCACTGCTCGTATTTGCTGGTGTCTATGGTGCTGATGGATTTAGTTGTTAAATCAACCTTTAGTATCTTCCCTACGAGACCGCCTATCATTACAACCACCCCCTTTCCCAACATGGCTCAGTGTACATGTCGACTTTGTATCCCATTTCGCCTTTCTGGTCTGGTACATCTGTAGTGACCTTTATGGCGCTAGCAACGCAGGCGCTGACACAAGCGGGCTCTTCCCCATCCCAGTAAGGCGTGTTGATACACAGGTCACACTTTATTGCGACATTCTTCTCGTGGTTCCATATAACCCTATGTGGTATATACGGGCAGGCACCGAGGCACAACTTACATGAAGCACCAAGACATTTTCCTTCGTCTATTACCCTTATATTTCCGTTTGCTGTATCAACGTAGAGCGCATCTGTTGGGCAAATTTCAACACATGCCGGACGCACGCACTGCCGACATACCTCCTGCGAAAAGTCGTCGGGGAATCTCCCGAGAGGATTCACCAGAGTCTGAATTCTGGATAGGGACAGGCTCACCTTACCTTCATGGGCCAGCGAACAGGCAGCCATGCAGGTTTGACACCCAGCACACTCTGTGGTATCAACAATAAGATACTTCTGAGATGCTGGTGCAGTGAACGGTACTTCTACAGTTACTGTTTTTGTTGTCCCTGGTGCTGTAGAGGTAACTGTTTTGGTTGCTGTCTGCGTTTTGGTTAATGTTTCAGTCTCGGTTTCACCAGCGCAAGCAGCTAGAAGCACTGTTGAGCCGATGGCAGCACCACCGACTACCAAACCGGCGTCTTTAAGAAACGCACGTCTGGAGATTTCACCAGATTTTTTCTTTTTTTCTTTAGACATTGCTAACCGTTGTCGTCCTCCTCTTCTTCATATGGTATTATCTTCTTCTCTTCTTCTACTTTCTTCTTCTCTTCTTCTACTTTCTTCTTCTCTTCTCCTTCTTCTGGTATTATCTTTTCTTCTTCAGTCATACTATATATGACCTCCTTTTTCGACCTTTCTTCTTTTTCACTTGGTGTTTGGTATGTTTATTCCCTTGCTTTTATAAGCATCACCTCCTCTTTGTCGGGATTCAATATATAGTCTTGCTTCCCTTCTTTAACCTTCTCCCATAAATCAACAAGCTGACATATAAAGCCGTCATGGCATTGACCTGGGGCACGGTTTTTATCCAGCTTGTCCTTAGTGGTCATCTTAATGCCTATGGTTGTCCTTAATTCTCTTACCATATAATTCCTTTATCGCCTCTGCTATTTATTGATAGCTAAACTCTGTTATCTCCAATAATACTCCGATTTATTATTTGTAACTATGAAAAAGGGCTCAGGAATTTGCCTTAGTGGCATTTTCTTAAGCCCTTGGTTTTATCGGGTTCCTGTAAGTAAGTGAAGGATATATATGATTCTAAAGGTTGGGGCTGGTAATCAGTCTCAGCTC
>SDBS01006604.1_pt1 | contig 11291 bp, 12 predicted proteins | sample 2277091 | NCBI WGS metagenome assembly SDBS01 (sample SAMN10404972, study PRJNA504765) | marine sediment metagenome | isolation source: marine sediment core GS10_PC15, 163 cmbsf | place: Arctic Ocean: Southern Knipovich Ridge | collected 2010 | reverse complement strand
AGTTTAAAATCATTGAGGAGAAATATACTTTTAGAGGTGGGACGTACAACCGAACTGCTATTCGGTTTGTAGTTTTTGTGTTTCATTTAATTTCTAAGCTATAGTCCGTCCTTCCCTCTCAAATGTCTTTCGATTTAACAGAAAAAGGATTAATGTCGGTTTAAGTCGGAAGGTTATAACCTTGAGGACTGTTTATTTAATCGATCAAAAAAACAATAATTTTAAAAACATTGTTAAATGGATTGGTAATAATTCTCAGATTCTACACGGATGTTAAAAATAAAATGATATTAACAAACATTGCAAAAATTAATCATATCTGCACTGGAATCTGGGCTTGGCGCAAGCTCTAAGCTGATACGCCTTTTTTTGGGATTAAACAGTTTAGAGTTTCTGATTTTTGGATGAAGTATTATACATTTACTTAAAAGGATTCATAATTCTTTTGGTATAATACAAATTACAATTCTTTGTCGGAAAGTATCTTTCTTTTCGGGAATGATGGGTTACAAAAACCATATTCTTACGTTTAATTTCAAAAACACAATAAGTTCAATTTAAATGAAAAAACAAAAAAACAAAATAAAAAGTGAAAATAATAATGGATGTTATGAATTCGCAAATTTATTTGCCTGTAGAGAAATTACCAAAGAAATGGTTAAATATTGTACCATTTATGAAAACTAAACCATCTCCTTTATGCCTTCCAAATGGAAAGCCGGCACCTCCAGAAGCAGCTCTTGCAATTTTTCCTCAAGAATGTGTTATGCAGGAAGTAAGTCAAGAGCCTGAGATTGAAATTCCACAATTTCTAAGAGAAAGATACGTATTAGCAAGTCGCCCTACTCCATTACGACGCGCATTGGGTCTTGAAAAAGCGATAGGAGTTGAAGGAGACGATATCAAAATATATTACAAACGCGAAGATGTATCACCTACTGGTTCCCATAAAGGAAATACTGCAACAGCTCAAGCATATTATGCTAAAAAACAAGGTTTAAAAGGACTGGTCACAGAAACTGGAGCCGGACAGTGGGGTGCAGCATTAGCTTACGGCTGTAATATTGTTGATCTTAGTTGTCTAATATTTCAAGCAAGAATAAGTTATCAACAAAAACCAGGTCGGGTTGTACTCATGAATTCTTATGGCGCTAAAGTGATCCCATCACCGTCAACTGAAACGGAAGTGGGTAAAACTTTCTATGATAAGGATAATAACCATCCCGGGAGTCTTGGTATAGCAATTAGTGAAGCAGTTGAACATAATTTAAATGATCCAACTCTCAGATATTGTTTAGGGTCAGTCCTAAATTTTGTTTTATTACATCAAACTGTTATCGGTTTGGAGACAAAAGCTCAAATGGAGATTTTCGGTGATTATCCTGATATATTGATAGGATCAATCGGCGGGGGAAGCAATTTTGCTGGTATGATGCTTCCGTTTATGAAAGATAAGTTGGAAGGCAACAAACCGGATTTAGATGTTGTAGGTATTGAGCCTGCAGCATGCCCATCTCTTACACGAGGATCATTTAAGTTTGATTATGGGGACTCAGGTTTAAAAGGCCCTATCGCCAAAATGTATACTTTAGGACATAAATTCGTACCTAAACCGATTCATGCTGGTGGTTTACGTTATCACGGTGTCTCACCAATTTGTTCATGCTTAACTTACGATGGTTTTATGAGAACTGAGGAATATCATCAGATTCCTGTGTTAGAATCTGGAATTCTCTTTACAAAATCTGAAGGGATATTACCTGCTCCAGAGACCGCCCATGCTGTTCATGGTGCAATCCAAGCTGCCCTTAAAGCAAAAGAAAATAATGAAAAGAAAGTAATTCTGTTTAATTTCAGCGGTCATGGATATTTTGATTACCTAGCCTACTCAATGCTTCTTCAAGGAAAACTCGTAAATTATAGCCTCCCACAAGAGGATATTGAGGCAAATTTAGCCCATCCTGATATGCCGCAATTTTCTGAGCCCGATTTTAGCTGAAAAGACTCAATATTTCCATTTTTTTTTAATTATTCTTTAAATAGGTGTCGTAAAAAATTTCTTGATTAAATAATATGATATTTGAACCATCATCAAATCCTATAATTAGATTATGAATTCCCCAAAGCGATTTGTTAAAAAATTGAATGGACAATGAGGGAGTTGAACCCCCGGCCTCTTGGATTCTCGTTTTTAACCAAAAATCGAAAAAAATGCGAACCAAGCGCTCTTCCAACTGAGCTAATTGCCCATATTTATGTAATATTTTGTAAATACCCATGTATTAAAATTATTAAATACTTTTAGATTTTTGCTTTAATGTTTTACTCCGCATCTAAAACTTTTTTTTACATATTGAATTCACTTATAATAAAGTGGAATATATCGGATGATACAGATGAGCGGTAAAAAAGTAAGTAGCAAGAGAAAAAGCAAAATAACACCCAAACTAACTATAAAAAAATGGAAGTTCGAATTTGAATCTGAAATTTTGGAGGAATGGGAAGAAAACGGATCTTATGAAAATTACAAAATGAATTCAAAATCTGTTAAACCGATATTTAGCATTGATACTCCTCCACCTTACCCGTCTGGAAAATGGCACATCGGTGCAGTTTCGGGATATGTCATGATCGATATGATTGCCCGTGTTCAGAGATTACGCGGTTTTAATGTTTTGTTTCCATGGGGTTTGGATAGAAACGGTATCAATATTGAACTAGTAGTTGAGAAAAAATATAAAAAATCCCTCCACGAATTTGATAGGGCCGAATTTATTGACTTATGTCGCCAAGAAATAGCGGTAATTTCGGATGATATTGAAAAAATTGCTCGAAAAATAGGACTTTCATGTGATTTTGAAAATATGTATCAGACAGATAGTGATGAATATAGGGCAACAACGCAAAGAACATTCATTGAACTATATGATAAAGGATATATCTATGAGGATCTACGTCCTAACAATTTTTGTCCTGGTTGCGAAACAACAATTGCTGATGCAGAGATATATTATCAAGACGGTGAAATAGATCTATGCTATGTGAAGTTCGCAATCGAAGGAAAAGAGGACATTAACAATATTGAGGGTCATGTTACGATTGCAACAACAAGACCTGAATTAATCTGCGCTTGTCAAATTATTTTAGTGCATCCTAGTGATGAAAGATATAAAAAATTACATGGAAAGAGAGCAATACTCCCCTTTTTTAATAGGTCTGTGTCAATAAAAACACATAATGCTGTTAAAATGGAATATGGCACAGGAGTAGTGATGATATGTTCATATGGGGATTCAACAGATGTGCAGATGTTTAGAGAACTAAACTTAAAACCCATACGAGCCTTTGACTCGAAAGTAAAGCTCACTGATGTTGCTGGAAAATATCAGGGAATTACTGGAAACGATGCAAGAAAACTTATTATTGAAGATTTAGAAACATATGGGTTTTTAGAAAAACAAGAGAGAGTTCAGCATAAGTATCCAATATGTGAAAGATCTAAGGATCGAGTCGAAATTATCTTATTAAAAGAATATTATATAAAACAAGTCGACTTCCTTGACGATTTAAGAAATTTTGCGGATGAGACAAATTTCCACCCGAAAAAGAATAAAACAATTTTGATGGATTGGATTAATCGTGTAACTATAGATTGGCCCATTTCAAGAAGAAGATATTATCACACTGAAATTCCAGTATGGAAGTGTAAATCATGTGGTGAAATCCATCTTCCAGAACCCGGTAAATACTACCGTCCTTGGATAGAAGATCCTCCATTTGTGGACCAAAAATGCCAAAAATGTGATAGTAATGAAGGTTATATAGGCGAAGAAAGAACTTTTGATACATGGATGGATAGTTCTAATAGTAGTATCTACATTCTAAATTATAGTTCTGACCACAAATTTTTTGAAAACAATCACCCATGCTCTATTCGTCCACAAGGAAGAGATATAGTTAGAACTTGGTTATATTATACAATGCTAAAAAACAAACTACTACTAAATAAGAGAGCTTTTAAACATGTTTGGATACACGGAATGGGGATGGATAAAAGCGGTAGAGCGATGTCTAAAAGTCTTGGAAATGTAATGAATCCTGATATAATCCTTAATAAATACGGAGTTGATGCTTTCAGATTTTGGGCTGCTACTGTCTCACATATTGGTGACGATTTCAGAATAGATGAAGAGAAAATCAAAAACACCAGAAAAATTATAACAAAAATATTTAACATCGCTAAATTCACGTCAATTTTTGATGATCTCTCGGAAAAAATTGGATCCGTTAAATTGTATCCAGTAGATAAATGGATTCTTGCGGAAATGAATAAATTTATTGATGAAGCTACTAAGGGTTACAATGAATTTGATTTTATTGTTCCTGCTCAAGCTGCCCGGAATTTTGCAGTAAATATTTTTGCGTCACATTATCTTGAAATTGTAAAAAACCGAGCTTATAACGGTGATAAGGCTGTTTTTGCAACGTTACATACGTGTTTAAAGGCTATCATTAAAATTTTACACCCAATTATCCCTTTTGTAACTTATAAAATATACGATCTACTTTACTCCGAAAACGTTCAGTTCAGTGATTTTCCCGAAAAAGTGATGGAAGAAGAATTATCTCAGTATCTCGATTATTCACAAATCCTTATCGATTTCAATTCACAAGTGTGGAAATACAAACATGATCATAATTTATCTTTGAAAGATGAAGTAAAAATGGCTGTTCCTAAAGAATTAGAAATTTTTAAAGATGTTCTGGTTATTATGCACAATCTAAAATAAAAGTGATTATTGAAATAAAATATTACTCTTTTTCTGTTTTTATTTTATCTTGTAATATAACTTGGCTTGCACGTCTGCGTCTAACGGCAAAATCCTTATCTAAATAAGCTGTCACTGCATGGGGTGGTTCGGAATGAACATAAGTAATTTCTGTAATAGGTAAATTTGATTCCTCAATTAAAAGTTTGGGAATAGGAACGGATATTGCACCCCCACATATTTCACATTCAACTAAAATGACTTTAACTTCGGGATTTTTTATGTTTTCTTCAGTTATTTCTTTAGTAATTAAATCTTTGGCATCTATTTCTATTTTCTTCATCATCGGAATTTCAGGTATATTCAAATCCTTATCTGTTTTTGAATTAGATTTACTCTTTTTTACCCCTAATTTTTTTTCAAGGGGAGTTTGTCTAATTTTTTTTAATTCTCGTGTTTCTAAATTAGACACTTTTTCATCTTTATCTAGTTTGGTGACAAATTTCAGTTTCGAGGAATTTAATATATCCGGAAACTTCTGTTTTAGATATTTTTTGGCCCGTTTTATTTCTGCAGAATCTTCTTTATTCATGCTCAAGCTAAAAAATGGAATAAATTTTGATTCTGGGAATTTTGAAGATATTTTTTTAAATAAAGAAGTTGTTTTTAATTTCTCAAATTCTTCGGAAGATTTTCCTTGACAAAAAAAGACAACATTTTTAGGTTTTTTTTTGCTGTTTTTTGCATTTTCAGAATGTCTTTCATTGGTTTCGAATACACCAATAATAGGTTGTTCAAATGAAAGGACATCGATGAAAAATATGCTGGTCTCTGATATTAAAAATAAATTTAATGCCATTAAATATAACTTGAAGGTGTTAAATATATTTTTATCTATTAAAAATTCCGGAATCTTAATCAAATGTCAAAAGTGAAAAAAAATTTGTCTGATATACGAGTATTGCGAATATTAAAATTCCTATCAATTTCAATTATTACGGCATGAGCATCTTCTCCCAATTCGCCGTGTGCATGAACTATCAAATGTAACTGATCATCGGAGAATTTAACATCTTTTGTATCCAATTCCATGCGAATCCTCTTACCGCACTTCCGACAATGTGCGTATATTTTTTTTTTTTCCATCTCGAGTCAAGATCTAAATTTGATTAAAAATTTGAATAAAAATCTGCAGTTGAGAAAACAATTAAACGTTATATTTAGAAATTAAAAATTCTGCGAAATTCATTATAGATTGCGGCTAGTTTTGACATTACAGTCTTGTCATTTTGTTCAATATAGTATGAAATGTAGCCAGATAAGCCTTGGGGATCTTTAATCCACTTCAAAAATCCTTCAAGGTTCTCTTTAAGTTGTGGATCGATGCTTGGTGAAATATTTTTTGTAGGATCAATTTCAATTATACCGGCTTCTGACGATGAAGAAGCTCCAACCAACATAGCCACCGATCGTGCAATACTTGGATATGCACCATGCATCCAATCATCTGCTTCTGGTCCGATAAATGAGAGCATATAGTAGGTTTCATCAGATTTTTCAGGAGTGGCTGCTCCAATAAGGTGTCCTTTTTTACCGAAATTCGTGCTAATAAACCTAACTGGACTGGTTTGTAGAACAGAGAATTTCATATCCCAAGAAGAAATTTTGACAAATCGAGCCGATCCACTTCTCCATGCTGCCATTATTTTTTTAACATCATTTGAAACATCCCAATTATCAGTGGAATAGACGATGGATGAAGAACTGTCCAGAATTGCGGAACACAATGCGTACTTATAGTTTTCTTGTAAATCAGCAACAGCTTCTTCGTATGTAGCCATTTTTTTTACCATTTAATTTTATCGTAAGTTGTTGAGTTTCTATAATTAGATATTTCCTTTTTTACCATAAAAGATTTCTTTTTTACCTAAAAAATTTGTCAATTTGTTGAAAACATGAAAATGTAATATCTTAAGTTCTTCCGATTATCCAATTACTAAAATTAAGTATAAAAATTCTCTCAATTTCTTCTATTTGTGAAAATTTCTATGAATTAGCATTATTTCTTCTTTTTTGGTTTTTTTCGTTTAATCCGCATTCCGTATGCTCCAACCTTTTCAACATTCTTTAAATCCAGTTTTACTGATTGATCAATTTTACTCTCTTCATATGAAAAATCAATCAAATCTAGGGTTTTATTGAAAAATATATTGTGATTCTCATCTAATTTTTTTAATTGATTAATATGGTTATTAAGACCTATTTCATTTGAAAAAGTTTTATCACACACAGGGCACTGATAAATTCCGACTTCTTTAACATCCAAGGGTTTTCTATCAATAGTCTCTTTAACCGTCCTCCAAGGAGGAAGCGGTTTTGTTGCAGGATGTAGATACTTTTCGCATATATGGCGTATAGGTTTTCCGTATATGGGCAAAGAGAAAAAAGTTTTTGCCCCACAATCAGCACATTCCCAAAATAAAATTGGCTTTCCACAATCTCTGCAATTGACTTTAAATGTTCTTTTCGTAATGTGCCTATGCCCCATTTATATACACCATAATATATTTATATTTCTCCCATCATTGATGATTAATATTCGAACAGGAAGAGAATCATGTATTAAATTTTGATCATTTTAGATATAGAAATTGTAAACCTGGTAATAAATTATTATTTTTTTTTTGAAAAAAGAATGATTATATTTCTTTTCAACCGATCAATTTATATATAAGTGACAAATTTCTGTAATATCCAGATAATCAGCCCTTTCAACCGAATCAAGAAAATTAGATGATTTCTCCTTTTTTTTCATGAATTTTCTTAAAATTTATGCCATTTTGTTCTGAACTCTTGCTATTTCTCTATTTTTTATTATAGTAAATAGTAAATATAATTATACGGCTAATAAACTCTTTTTACTAACATTTAAATATATCATAATTGTATAAACTAACTAATATCTGTTTTTTAGCATTTTTTAAATATGTATTTTGAATTTCTATTAATGCAATTTGGTAATAATAATATTATCGGAGTAAATATCACAATGGATGCTGATTTAGATCAATGTGAGGTTTGTGGGGCTGGAGACACTGTTTTTGATTCATCCACGGGTGATGTAATTTGTAGTAGCTGCGGAATGGTTTTAGAATCTCACTTTATCGATCAAAGAGCTGAATGGAGAGCGTTTTCAGTCGATGAGCGAGAAAAGAAGAGTCGGGTTGGAGCCCCCGCTACACTTACAATCCACGATAAAGGACTTTCAACAATTATAGATTGGAGGGATAAAGATGCTCATGGAAAGAAACTATCCCCGAAAAAAAGAGCAGAAGCATTCCGGTTGAGAAAATGGCAGCTAAGGATGCGTGTCCACTCTAGTATTGATCGTAATCTTGCTTATGCTATGAATGAATTAGATCGATTATCTTCACAATTGGGAATCTCAAAATCAATCAAAGAAACTAGCGCTCTTATTTACCGTCGCGCCATTGAAAAAAATTTGATTAGGGGAAGATCAATTGAATCTATGATTGCCGCATCTATTTATACTGCCTGCAGAATAAGAAAAATTCCGATAACATTTGAAGAACTCTCAATGAATACTCGTATTGGTAAAAAAGATTTAGGGCGTTGTTATAGATTAATTCTTTGGAAACTCGAGATTAAAATACCCATTGCATCTCCGAGAGATTTCTTATCAAAATTTACTTCTGAATTATGCCTATCTTCCCGTACTCAAATAAGGGCTTTAGATATATTAGTTAAAGCCAAGAAAAGGGGCCTAATTGGGGGTAAAGATCCATCTGGAATGGCTGCTGCCTCAATTTATGTCGCAGCAATACAAGAAGGAGAAAAAAGGACTCAAAGAGAAGTAGCCAGTATAGCAAAAATTACTGAAGTCACTGTACGGAACCGCTACAAAGAACTGATTAAGCAGTTAAACTTAAAAGTTGAATTCTAGTTCTAAATTGCCTTAATCCTCTTAATAATTGAAGGTCGTTTCTTGTACAATATACGGTAACCACAATAAGGGCATTTGATACCTGGTAATGAAGCTAACTTTGCCTCATCTATCTCCATTTTACATTCTTTTCTGGCACATACATAGAAAGTCATTTTTTTCACACCTGTTGGTTTAGAGAAAATTAAAAATAATTGATAATAATTTTTAAAATCCTCCATCTAAAAAATTTTTCCATTAAGAAAAACACGCAAATAATTTGATTTATTTCTGTATAATATACAATAAATTTGAAATATTTTTAGAATTCGTTAGAATTTGAAATATCTCTTTTATTGCATCAGATAGCTTCTTATTCAATTGTTGAAACCAGTTATACGGCCAAATTCCTATTAACAACATGCCTTCATCCTTTGAATGCCCAATTAAAATTCCCCGCCTTGCTGATGAATTTGTTTTTTGGGGGTCTTCTTCAAAAAGAAAAACTGAGAATCTTATAAAATCTCCAATCTTAAATTTATCAGAATTTGGAATAACATCGGTTATATCAGAAAGAGTAGATCCATTTTCCATTTCTCCTATTCTTTTTTTTATCAAAGGGATTAACTTATGAGAAAGTTCAATCTTATGCGGAGTCAACCCAAAAAAAGTTAATCTCATATCCTGACTCTTAAACTTCTCAGTGGCACTGAAAATAACCCTATAACTAAAAAAATCATCACTCATAATCTTGCTTATTTGCGTTTAACCAAGCCTTTCATAATTTCGATATTTTCTTCAGGAAATCCTTGTTTTATTAGAATTTTCTTCATTTTAAATCTATGATCTCCTTGAACTTCAAGAAGATTTCCCCGAACAGTTCCGCCTGATGCGCATGCAGTCTTTGCCTTTTTCAACATCTTCTTCATATTGGGAATGTCCCCTCTAAAAGTAACAGTTGTAACTTGACGCCCCCACTTACGTCGATCCATACCTATAATAATTCTCTGATTTTGCTGGGATAGGGTTTCACAAACACAGAGTTCTTTCGGCAGGGAGCATTTTGGACAAATATTTTCGATTAAGGTTTTACTAGGTAATTTTTTCACCAAATTTATTTTATTTAATTAAATTAAAATTTTCAATATATTAAATGTTTATAATTTACATAAGCCATTCGTCTAAAGTGAAACCCACCAAGATTTTTTTAGATGCCTCATTTACAATTTGAATATGTTTTTTATCAGTATAAACTCTGACAAAATTATAAATTCCTTTGATCTGTTCGAAAAATAGTGAGTGATCTTCAATTTTTTCCATACTTTGATTTCCCTTTATATCAACCGAAAAAATAGGGATTTCATTTTGCTTTAAGCTTGAGGAGTGTTGATACGGGACACTTGTCATCATCGGGAAATCAATGTAAATCTTATCTTCATCAATATTTGCCTTCTCCGCTATCGATCGTCGGATTTTTTCAGGACTTCCCGTTTTTGGCCTATTTTCTCCCATTTTCAAGGTCTCCCTTTTTAATGGTTTTTCAAAACAACATTTTATTAAATCCCTTCTATTTATTCGATCAATAATTTCTTTGCAAACGACATTGTTCTGCAATTTGTAATATAGGGAAATATCATCCCATTTTAATATTTCTTCGAGGTTGGAAAATGAAAATGCATCAGTATCTTCGTCAAATAACAGCATAGCCTTTCCCAGCATTAATTGGACCGCTCTGGATGTTTTATGAAAATAAATATTCCTAAAACTATTCAATCTGGACATAAAAAATGATTCAAGAGTGCCAACACCCTTAATATGGAATCCTAAATCATTATTAATAGTTATATCTGCAAGAGTTATTATTCTCTCCCTCAACACTAAATTGGCGGCCGTTCCACAATGATAAGCGTCTCTAGCCAAATAATCCAAAGAGTCACAATTTATTGTTCCTGCGATAATCTGGTCAAGATATTGATATCCATCACGGTTTAAATGTCCAATAGATAGTTCCGCAATAAGTTCTTTATTTAAACCTAGATTTTGTAATAAATCGCCTATTTCTGAATTTTTTATGAGATAGTTGGTGAAATCTTCATGATCTTTACCAAACTTATTCAAATATAAAATTTCTTCAAAATTATGTGAAAATGGACCATGTCCAATATCATGAATTAAACCGGCAACAATTGCGGAATCGTAATATTCAGAATCAATTTCTAGACTCCGTTTTTTAATTAGTACGTCTAATAATTTCTGAACTCCTGACATAACTCCTAAAGAGTGTTCGAATCTTGTATGATTTGCGCCGGGATAGACGAATGGTGCTCCTGACAACTGTTTTATCTTTCTAAGTCTTTGAACCTCATAACTGTCAATGATTTTAATGAATTTCTTGGGAATGAATATGAACCCAGTTATGGGATCGTTTATCTCCATAATTCTAAATCTAATATTTCAGATTTATAAAACTTATTTGTAAAAAAAGGTAAGGAACTAAATTGGAAGGGTCGATAAAAATATATTTAAACTGAAGATGCTAAACAAAGATACTTTATTTTATTTAAAGTGTAGTATGCATA
>SDBS01006603.1_pt1 | contig 11293 bp, 6 predicted proteins | sample 2277091 | NCBI WGS metagenome assembly SDBS01 (sample SAMN10404972, study PRJNA504765) | marine sediment metagenome | isolation source: marine sediment core GS10_PC15, 163 cmbsf | place: Arctic Ocean: Southern Knipovich Ridge | collected 2010 | reverse complement strand
AAAACCGCTACAATACCGATGACTATCAAGTTGGCGATTATCGTTTTTTTCCACATCTTGTTTATCACATCCACATTGTGTGTTGATTTTGATAGAAACACTAGAATATAGATTGACCTGCTTGCTTTGGTAATATTCTATCACATGCCGGTTCAGTTTTCCTTACGGTTTGTGGAAAATGATGATGAACGTAGTAGAAGATGTTTTATTCCAGGAACAAAGGTTGAAAAAGTAAACCGGTTCATGTTAGCTATTGTATGTAAAATCTAATAATATAAAAAAGCACATTGTTTAGGTTGTATAGCTAGATAATAAAGTGCCCGGGTGGCGGAATCGGCAGACGCAACGGACTTAAAATCCGTCAGGGAAACCTGTGTGGGTTCGAATCCCACCCCGGGCACCATATCTGTGAATAGGGAAAATATGATGTGTTCGGAAATACGTTACCGTATGGCATCATAGTATTGGATTCTGAACTCTGCTTTTAATAATATCTTAAGAAATCTAGAGTATATTTTTCCTACAGCGAAGTTGGTTATCGTTCTATGAATGTTGTAGTTGTCTTCTTTCTGCTATAGGTTATAAAAAAGTTAATATAAGGCAATACTTAAAATATTAAGGAATTATTAAAAAGGTATTGTGTCACATTTATCACTTATAGTATAATCATACTGCTTTTGGCGTATTTATATGTGTCATAAAAAAACAAAATAGTAAATAGCTACCCTTTCGTTTATCAATCCCTATTTGAGTACTGGGGGGATAGAGTATGCGTATCTCTAGACGCGCATTCTTAAAAGTAGCAGCAGCGTCTGCGGCAGCGCTTGGTCTAACGAGCCTAGAGCTATTTAAACTAAGCGAGGTCTTGACCAAAGAGACATCCGGTATGAAAGTCATCTGGGTCCACGGCCAGAACTGCTCAGGATGTACCACCTCTTTTCTGGGCATCGAATGGGACGGAATCCCAGAAGGAATCCCGGGTGAGATCTCAAGATATATGGGAGTAGTTGATCCTGTCCTTGAAGACTCCGGTCTAGAACCAGATCCCTCAGGAGATTCTCTTACCACTATTGATGACGTTCTTTTAGATATCATAGATCTGAAGTATCTGTCCACGATCATGGCCACTGCCGGAGAAGCCGCCTATGACTTACTAAAAGACCATATGGCAAACTGGGATACAATAGATGCCTCTCCCAACAAACGGATCCTTATTGTAGAAGGGTCTATCCCTACACTACACAACGACTACTGCACCATAGCAAGTGACAAAGACGGCTCCGATGAACTATATATCGGGGACGTTGTAGACTCTCTTGCCTCTAAGGCTACCGATATCATCGCATTAGGCAATTGTGCCTGCTTCGGTGGTATACCGGGAGCCAGATGTGAGAGAAGGTCTACCACTACCCAGACAAAGAACGAGACAGATGCCATATCAGTCCAGTCTCATCTCGGTGGAGGATACTCGGTAGTCAATCTTCCGGGTTGTCCCATCCATCCGGACTGGCTAATGGGTACCCTTATCATGAATGTACTTGGTACCTTACAAGATGACCTTGATACTTACAACAGACCGTCCTTTTACTACGGTTCTACTCTCCACGGAGGAAGATGCTTAAGATATCAAGCTTACTGTGACGGTCAATTCGCCGAATATCCTGGACAGTCTCCCTCCGAGGGAGGAAGAGTCTATACAATGGGGATGCCTTCGGCAGTAAATGACCTATCCAAGCTTGGTCAACCATATGATATCCCCCTTTGTCTAAACGCCTTGGGATGCCGTGGATATTCAACCGGAGGAGATTGTGCTTATGGTGGACCGGCTAAAGACCTATCAACACCGGTACATGGTAGGGGATGGAATGTCCGAGGAAGAACCAATGGTGAACCCACAGTCGGTAACTCATGTATAAACAACGGATATCCTTGTATGGGATGTACCGAAAAAGGATACCCGGATAGGTTCAGCCCGTTTTTTAATTATTAGAGTGTGAATCAGAGCATCTTTAGTTATCAGTAGAAATGAAGAGGGAGTACTAACTTGAAAGACCGAACTAGAAATGTAGTAAGAACATTGTTTATTATAGTGATTTCCTTGTTCCTACTAGGTTTTATGTCAAACATAGCCTGGGCGGCAATCAATGTCTCAGAAGATAGTCTTAATTCCTCTAATCCCCAGTTGGCTATAAGTGGCGCTAACCAATATTTGCTGTGGCAAAACGAGACAAGTGGCGAGGAAGATATATTCTTTTCCAAATCCGCTGGAGGTTTATGGTCGTCACCTGAAAATGTATCTAGCAACAGCGGTATATCAACAAATCCGAAAATAGCGGTAGACTCATCCGGTGATATTCATCTTGTCTGGCAGGATGATACATCAGGTGATTTAGAAATATATTACAAACGATATAATGGAACTTCGTGGTCATCTGTTGAGGATATCTCGGATGATGATCGACGATCTGTAAATCCATCGATAGCAGTCGATAGTTCAGACAATCCCTATGTTGTCTGGCAGAGTACGACCAGTGATGATACCGAGATCTATTTTTCCAAGAATGATGGTGTCTGGTCTTCACCGGCAAATATTTCCAATAACACTGGTGATTCAAGCTATCCATGCGCTATAGCTGATTCAACTTCTAAAGTACATGTAGTCTGGGTTGAACGAAGTTCAGGAAGCTCCCAAATAGCTTACCGGCGATATGATACCGGCTCTTGGTCATCAACAGGTTTTATTTCTGGTTCGGCAGTTAATGCGGATTTTCCGAAAATAGCTGTTGGTTCGAACAATAATCCCCGATCTACGTGGCAAGAAGAGAATAGTGGCCGACTTGAAATTTTCTATGCAAACTCAACATCTAACGGGGATACCTGGTCAAGCTCAGAGAAAGTCTCAAGTAACACTTCTAATTCAAAACATCCCGATATTGCTGTTGATGATGACGGTAATACTCATCTCATTTGGGAGGATCACCGTATAGCCAGTCAAGGTCTAACATATAGACTTAGGAATAACTCGGGATGGCAGTTGCCAATTAACATAACATTTGGATACTATCAGACGGAAAGTCCATCGATAGATGTTAATCCTCAAGGCACATTCTACTTGGCATATAGTCAAGTAACAGATTCTGATCGTGAGATATTCTTCAGCGATACTCAATATGGAATAACTCCGGGAGGTCCGAATAGAAGTGTTCAAGCTGGAGAGAATGTAAGTCTGCTCTTTGCCTCGATTAGTTCTCCTGGTTACAGCAATGTCGTCATAAGTGTCGATCCACCCATGACTGCACCTGATGATTATCGTTTTCTTGATGAATTCTATTTTGATATCTCAACAACAGCTGGTTATACTGGCAACATCTTTATTACTGTTCCATATGATGAAAGTCTGTTGGCTGGGGAGGAGACAGACAGGGTTCGTTTAATACATTGGACAGGTTCGGTCTGGCAGGATATCACAATCAGTCAGGATATCAACAACAAGACAGTTACAGGACAAACAACCTCTTTATCCGGCTTTGTCTTAACTGAAGGAACACCACGGAAACCACAAGAGCCGTTTGCTCCAGTCGTCCCGCCTATATTCCCCGTGGGATTAAACAAGCTAGTGTTGGTCGTTTTCTCTTTCATGCTTGTTTTATGTGGAGTTCTTTTAATCCGCCTTCGCCAACGGTACTATACTGGATCGGGGGAGGTGAAGTAGGTGGAGCTTGCTAATGGTAAAGATAAAATCCGAAAACTACTGGCCAATCCCAAAACAAAAACCGTTCCATTGATTATCTTGAGTCTGTTGATGATGACTGTTGCATTCGGCCAGGGCGGTGGCGGCATAGATGATATCGACAACTCTTATAGTCCGCCTATAAATCAGACTGTTCTTGAGCTCCAGGGCAATGAGGCAACCCATGATTTGGTAACTTTGCATAGCGGCGAGGTTGCTTTTTCTAAGACCATCATAGATATACCTTCGAGAGGTCTAGACTTGGTCTTCTCGCTCAACTATAGAAGTCAGGTTAAATACAATGGACCTTTCGGTTGGAACTGGGATTCACCGATAAATCAACGTTTGGAAGAACAGGGTAACGGCGATGTGTTATATTACAACGGCTTCGGACGCCGGGATCTCTTCAATAAGTCAGGCAGCACATATAATTCACCCAATGGCCATTATCAAACATTGACAAAGAATGAAGATGGAACATTTACTTTAACTAATCCTCAGGGAATAGAAACGAATTTCCGAAGTGATGGTAGATTGATAAGCATGGAGGATACTAATGGTAATAAAACCACGTTCTCATACAATCGAGATGGTCAATTAGTTTATATCACTGATACACTCGGCCGGCATACAAGTTTATCCTACTATTCAAGCGGTCGTCTTTGGTCTGTTATTGATTCTGCTGGTCACACTTGGTTATTTGTATATACAGATGAAGGAGATCTTTGGAAAATAACCTCACCGTCTACTCCCGACTCCCCGGGTGGCAGAATTGAGGAATTCTCCTATCTAAGTGGTAAAGGCGATGATGATCTAAATCACAATATAAAGACGATTTACACACATGCTCGTGATATCTATAGGATCTTTACATATGGACCCGGTGATTCAACGGACACTATCAGTCAGATCTACTTCGGCGATACACTACATGCGACAGCTACTATTAATTATAGTAATCCTGGTCCCGGTCAATATGTGACTAATGTTATAGAGCCAAACGGTGACGAGTTTGAGCTTGGATTCAACTCGAGCTTTGCACCGACATATAGAACTGACTTCACAAATCTAAACATTCGCCAGGGCGAAGGTGACTATACTACAACGCATCAGTTTAATTCACACGGTGAGAATGTCAGAACCGATTTCCCTCGTGGAAACAGGATAGAACAGACTTTTGATGAATCGAATCCGGATGCCAGAAAAAGAGGAAACCTATCGTCTTATGCAGAAATATCAAATCCGACCATAGAAACTAAATATACATATGAACCTCGATACAATAGGATCAAGACTATAACCGATCCCGCTGAGTATGTCACAACTAATATCTATGATTATGAAGAAGCAACTATGGGGGATCTTAACAATGATGGCATAACAAGTCGAGATAATGGAAATATAGTTAAAACAACTTTTCCGACTGTTGAAGTTCCTGTCACTCAACCAGCTTTTGAAACCTATGCTTATAATCGATATGGACAACTTATTAGAAGCACCGATGCTAGAGGTGTTAAAACCCGTTATAAGTACTTCGGATACGGAGATTCCCGTTATGGTTATTTGTCTGACGTGATTAGAGATATAGGAGATGGTCAGTCAAATATCAGGACCCGCTTTAACGTAGATGAACTTGGTAATGTTATCTGCGAGACAAATCCGAAGGGCGTAAAGAATACTTATAAGCGGAATGTCTTAGGCGAGATATTATCAAAAACCATAAGTGGCGGCGAGACTATCTACAGGGATCGCCGGACTTATGATGCTGATGGAAATGTGATTAAGCATGAAGTTGAACTAAGGAATGAGATCACTCCTTCTGATAACACCTGGATTACCACAGAATATTCCTATGATGAGAATTACCTACTAACTAAAACGAGCCAGGAGATCAGTGAGACAGAAACTGCAGTTACAACACGTGAATATGATGACAATATGAATCTTTTAAGAGTAACTAAGCCGGAGGGAAACAAGATAAGGTACTATCATGATGAACGTGGTTTGTTATACACGCGGATAGATGGTGAGGGAACTACCGATGAATCAACTCAGACTATCAACTATGATGAGAACGGAAATATTTCGCAGGAGGTAAGCGGTGAGGGCATGACTACTTACTATGATTATGATGATTTTGACCGGCTCTATAAAGTAACAAAACCTTTAGGCAACTACACTACCTATACATATGATTCGAGAACCAACCTAATTAAATCAGCCGGTTATTCGGCCGCACAACAGTTACTAAGTCGGACGGACTATTCATATGACAGGAGAAATCGTAGCTATCAGATCGATGAGGTAATCCTAGATGAGAACCTGGTAAATGAGGGGACGGCAACGACTCTCTATACCTATGATAAGGGTGATAACCTGGTCAAGGTAACTAATCCTACCGGAAATGATACAGACTATACTTATGACTACGATGGACGGATTAAAACAATCATCGATCCGGTCGGAAATGAGATTGACTATACCTATGATGCGGAGGGGAATAGAGTTCAAGAGGTGACTACGGATCAAAATGAACTTGGTGGTACAGAAAGCAAGACAACTAATTATACATATGATGATTTGAATCGTTTAACTCGCGTTGAAGATAATCTTAGCAATAAAACAAACTACACATATGATAGCTGTGACAATCTTATAAAAACTACTGATCCGAAGGGCGATACTACGAAATACGAATATGACTATCAGGGACAAAAGACGAAAACCACCTATGATTTGAGGGACCCGGTAAGTGGAGCCATTACTGGTGCTGTTGAAAATATGTTCAAATACGATAGAAACGGCAATTTGGAAGAGGAAAGTGATGATAATAGCAACTCGACAGGTTATCAATATGATGCCAAGGACAGACTTGAGGAGAGAACAAACGCCGATAATACTATTATCTCCTATGAATATGATGACAACAACCGGCTAAGAATACTGACTGATGAGAATGGATCTGTAACCGACTATTTCTATGATGACAATGACAGGTTGTATCAGAAGGATATTCAACCGGCTGCCGGCGTCGGAGGGGTTTCACAAGAACTATATCAATACGATGATCTGGATCGGCTTAAAAGATATGAAGATTCGGAAGGTACCATCCAGGAATACAAATACGATTCATTAAGCCATATAAGGAAGGAAATAGAAGACACCCGGGAGATCTCCAGCAGCTATGACTATGCTGGCAGAAGAACCTCTATAACATACCCCGGCGGTGCGTCGGTTTCTCTTCCACGAACAGATAGTGGTCTGATTGATGTGGTACAAGTGGGTGCTTCAACAATTGCCGATTATAAATATGTTGGTTTAAGGACGAAAGAAAAGGATTTTGACAACAATACTGTGACAACTTATACATACGACGATCTACATCGCATAACTCGTCTGACACATGAGGAAACAACCGGTCCAGCGACTATCGCTGATTTTGAGTATGACTATGATCCTGTTGGTAACCGCAGATATGAGAAACGAAACCATGAAGGCGGCAAAGGTGATGTCTACACTTATGATTCGCTAAACCGTTTAGCCGGAGTTGACTATGAAGCTGATTCTCCGGAAGAGGGAGGAGTCAACCCTGCTTCAGGGGTGAGTTACGAATATGACGGTGTGGGCAACCGTATCGAGGTGGTAACCGACGGCTCACCGGAGACTTATTCTATGGATAATACTCTTCCCGATCCAGCTGATGAACAGATGAACCAGTATACTTCAGCCGGAGCGACTAACTATGAATATGATGAGAATGGCAATCTAGCGGATGATAGCACGAACACTTATACCTATGATTACAAGAACCGCCTGATCGAAGTAACCCGTAAAAGCGACAGCCGGGATATTGCCTACTATAAATATGACTGTCTTAACCGGCGGTTGTCTAAGCAGGTCTGGGATGACGATGGATCAAGCTATTCTACAACTCGCTTTGTCTGGGACGGCTGGCAGATTATCGAGGAGCGGAATGTCTCCGATGCTATAGTTGCTGAATACGTCTACGGACGGGGTATTGATGAACCGCTTATGATGGAACGCGGTGGCCAGCAGTACTACTATCATACGAATGCTCTAGGCAGCATAACTCATGTTACAAATTCAACGGGTAGTGTAGTTGAGAAATATTCATACGACGCCTTCGGAAATCCTACCATTAAAGATGCCGGTGACAATGTTATACCGGACTCAAACATTAACAACTCCTATATGTTCACAGGCCGGGAATATGATGAGGAAACCGGTCTCTATTATTACCGAAATCGCTACTATGATCCCAGCACAGGGCGGTTTTTATCGAGGGACCTCGTGAGAGATGATACCTTGCTGAATTTGTATACGTATGTACGGAATAATCCTGTAACGTTCGTAGATCCTGCGGGTAGAGAGATAAGTATTGTTGCACGCAATAGTGAAGGGGAAAATCGGAGATATACGATTGTCGGTGATGAGAGTACAATTACTATTCGAGCCGAGAAGAAAGATAGTACCAATGTTATTACTTCGGAGGAGTTCACAGTTACGGGTGAGCATACGAAGAATATCAGAGAACAATTGAAAAAGTTGAAGGGCTTTGAGTCGGCTCTAGAGCTTTCCGAGTATCTAGTTGAAATTGAGGATGCTCTGTCACAGGAAACAGATGAGGAAAGAGTCGAGGCTCTAGCTAAGCTGTTGAATAAGATCTTGACAAAGGAAGTGGTGGAGAAGTTAATGGTGGAGAAGATAAAGAAAAAAGTGGAGCAAAAGGTCAAGGCGCAAATTGCAAAAAAGGTCATTAAAATAGGACGCAGAATAGGTGGAAAAGTGGTGGTGAAGGGGGCTAGAGTCATCATTAGATGGGTCCCGGTAGTGGGACAGGCCATAGGTGCTGCTCAAACAGGCTGGGAGATAGGAAGAGCGATCGACAAGCTACCAACGCGTCACCCCAATTTGACAGTTGGTAAATACTGGGAGCGCTGGTTTGCGAACCGGTGGTCGTGGTGGTATGGTGACGACGTCCGAGTTGATCCCATAACAGGAAAAACTTATCTCCTTCCGCCAGGACAGCCCGATCAAGAGCCCGATGCGTATCAGCCCTATCAGTCGGGTCCAGGGCCTGGTCGTTTGCAGCCGTAAGATCTAAAGACTGAGAAGAGCAAAGGCTTCTTTAAATTCTAGTTGGCCATAATTTCAGGCTAATAAGGTTTCTAATACTAAAAGTTTGTGAGTTAGATGCTGACTTAGAAAAAGAAACTGTAGCAAAACTGTAGCATTTGGACCGACATAAGAACCTCTAACTACGAAGCAAAGCCCATTTATCCAGTTGAGAAATGGCGCGCCCGGAGGGAGTCGAACCCCCAACTTACTGATTCGAAGTATTCGTTGCTTTGCTTTCATCTCTATCGCTATAGGGGCTATAACCATCCTCAAGAGGAGAAAAATCCTTGACCATGTGATAAATTAAGTACATGGATGAAAAACCTCTTTTTAGAAGGATTATCAACTGGGCAATCTCTCTTGTAGGCGCTCTTCTTGTTATCGGTGGTCTCATTGTTCTTTTCTGGATCGCCCGGCCATATATCATCCTCTTTTTTTCATCGTCTAAGATCAATGAACTGGAGCAGAGGGTGGGTAAGGAAGAAGTTTCCGGCAACCAGATCATTATTCCATCTGTTCTAGTCGATGCAGCCATAATCGAAGGAAAAGGTCCTAAACAGTTGTCAGAAGGTGTTTCGCACATCAAGGACAGCGCGACACCGAACGAAAAAGGAAACTGTATCCTGGAAGGACACAATCTAGCTGAGTTTGGTCTGTTCAAGCCAAAGAGTTTCTTCAGCCTTCTTGATGTGGTCAAAGAAGACGCTAAGGTCTATGTCTTCTGGAAAGGCAAAAGATATACATATAATGTAACAGACAAGCAGACGATGAACGTCAACGATCCAAAACTTTACCAAAAAACAAACGATAAGCGCCTGACCTTGATAACCTGTGTCTCAACTTGGTCAGCCTCGATCTACACTGATAAGCGGACCGTCATCATCGCTAAACCGGTTAGATGAACTGAATGTACATATGCTTATATCATCCTCTTGATTATTTCTGTGCTACAAAATGCTACAGTAGCACGCCAAAACACCGCAAAACACAATCAAACATGGAGAAAAGTAAGCTTTTCAATACTGCAGCTAAACTAGCCTAAAATAGACCACAATAAAACATAGCAAAACACCGTGTATACTGCTGATATGGACTTAAAATCCGTCAGGGAAACCTGTGTGGGTTCGAATCCCACCCCGGGCACCATATATTGGCTGTACAGAGCCCTATTAATGTATTCACCCTGGACAAGATTCGAACATCAAACGTTCAAAAGGTCTTTATTTGTCTAGTTGTTGGAGCAATATAGAGGTTTGTTACATATTTGACGGTTACCCATTATCTTTATATACTTGTGAAAAGAATATGCGAGGTCAAATGAGAAAGTAAAGACCTCTATATAAAGGAGAAAAAATGAGAAGATTCCGTGTTTTTATATTGCTAGTCTGTGCATTGATGTTGGTACTAAACTCATTTGCTTATGCAACTGACGGAGAATGGGAACAGGCAAACACAGACGGCTTCGGTGATGGTAACAACGATGGAACAATGTCGCTGGCAACCTTTAACAACAGTCTCTATGCCGGGACTGATAATGATAATACCGGTACAGAGATCTGGTCGACTCCTGACGGAACAACCTGGAGTCAGTCAAACACGGATGGCTTCGGTGATGCTAACAATGTAGTAACAGAATCAATGGCAACCTTCAATGGCAGTCTCTATGCCGGGACTTATAATGGCAGTACCGGCACAGAGATCTGGTCAACCCCCGACGGAACGACCTGGAGTCAGGCAAACACAGACGGATTCGGTGATGCTAACAACCGGGCAACAGAATCGCTGGTAACCTTTAGCAGCAGTCTCTATGCCGGGATTTATAATGGCAGTACCGGCACCGAGATCTGGTCAACCCCCGACGGAACGACCTGGAGTCAGGCAAACACAGACGGCTTCGGAGATGCTAACAATACGAGAACATGGTCGCTAGCAGCCTTCAACAACAGCCTCTATGCCGGGACTTATAATATTACTACCGGCACAGAGGTCTGGAGTATAGAAGGGGAAACACAACCGGACACACAGCCAAGCACACCTCAGACGACTGCAACTGAACTACCATATACCGGAAGTGAAAATAAAGCGGAAACAACAACTTCCACTACACCACAAGGTATGAGCCTTTTTGCCATAGCCGGATTAATGCTTCTGGTTACAGGTCTGCGTATGAAGATGAGATGGGTTTAGAAAAGTAACAATACAGCAGTCCAACAACTATGTTTATAGATAGATGAAGGACTTTTTGTCATCATTGTCTATCTCCTTGATTTATTCGTCCTAGTTCAGAAATCGTCAATGCCTGCTATTTAGCGGGAATCGTGCTTGGGAATCATTGGACCCACACATCCCCCGGGCACCAAAACACCCCATTATGATATAATTACCTGATGAAGATACTTGCTCCTATTGATCATTTCGATGAAG
>SDBS01006602.1_pt1 | contig 11294 bp, 10 predicted proteins | sample 2277091 | NCBI WGS metagenome assembly SDBS01 (sample SAMN10404972, study PRJNA504765) | marine sediment metagenome | isolation source: marine sediment core GS10_PC15, 163 cmbsf | place: Arctic Ocean: Southern Knipovich Ridge | collected 2010 | reverse complement strand
AGTATTCCATTGTGCGCAAGAGTTATCTCTCCGGGGATAGGGTTCTTGCCGCCGCCAATAATCGAGATTTCCGACGCGGTATGGTGTGGAGCCCGAAAAGGTCTTTCGGTTGGCCTTTAGTAATCTTTAGTAACCACTAAAATATTGATATATATAGACTTGTTGTTTTGTACTGATCAGTAGGGAACCCTATAAAACATGCTTGGCGGGGAACAAGTGGGGAACGCTGCTCGTTTTACGTTATTTTTTATTTCATTTTTTCATTTATTTGCCTCGATTAATCTTTCAATCCTATCCAATCTCCTGTTGATATTTTTCAACTCATTCGATACCGTTCCTCTGTCCTCCTTCAACTCCATCAATATTTCATCATGCTCTTTCACCTTTTGAGCTGCTGACAGATTTGTAAACCCGAATACCCATCCGACAGCGCCTACGAGTATCATAAAGACGAGGGTTATCCACATCACTGTGTTGCTGTTTTTCATTTACAACCTCCGCATATACCCGATATTGATACCAAACCCTCGATTATATCCACCTAAAAGATATATTCCATTACGATTAAACTGATAAAGTAGCATACAATCAATATTGAGAAGGGGATATCCAAAGTTTCCGCCAAGTGAAATCCTATCCTGTGACAAAGCATTCATCTGCGCTTCCAAGTTTAATACGGACTGTTCGAGTCCTGCCTTTTCCTGTTGTAGTTGTAAAATCGAAATCCTCAATGCCTCTATCGTAATCTTGTCCTGCTCCATTCTCGCGAGATACTCTTCTAACTCTTCTCTTGGCACTTCTATCATTTCTGGATAGGCAAAGATTGGGATTAGCAACATAAATAATATTATTATCCATTTCATTTTCCGAGCCTTTCTTTGATTTTGTCGATAGTCTTGTCTCGATCAATATCATCAAGAATGTCCTCTTTGATTTCACGATAAAGCTTTTCGTAATCAATAGGAGCCGGAGGGCTTACGGCTCTCACTGATTGTTTCCGACTGATTAACCAGCCTATTAACAACCCTATCAATAGGCATCCTGCACCCGCAATAACCTGATACATTTTATATATCCTTTAAAACCTCTTTCGCTTTTGCTCCCAACGCCTCTACCATTTCGCCAATTTCAGCAGGCGTTATTCTTCCAGGAGTATCATCACCCGGAGCCAAAGAAACTTGAATGCTTGCCAATCCGGCTTTTACAATTTCAGTGGCGTCTTTGATTTTCTCTCTTTTAATCACCGTGATTACTGCTCCTATTACAATCACCACCACTGAAACAATACCAAAAATTGTTGCTCCATCCATTGTTAATCCCTCCGTATTAAATTTTATTGCCCTCTATATTTTCCTTTTTTTTCATTTGTTCCAACTGTAACCAATTATGACATAGAAGATATAAAGCCTTCACACCTCCTGTCATATCCTCGCAAGTATCATGGTCATATCTTATCCTGCTTAATAGCTTATGAGCTCTTTTTATAAACATTTCTTCATTCATTTTCGTCTATCACCTTCGTACTCAATATGATAATGCGTTTTTTCCTCAATTACATCGTATCTCCTGCCGAGGTCTTGTCTCAACGCTGTCAATATTCTATTATCGCTTTTTTTAGGTTTCCGTATATCTACCGCGCCGTGAGTCACTCTGTCGTAATGCAGGGAAGAGGGGCTGTGATTGCCCTCATCGGTTGATGTTATTACCGCTTCTTCCCCGTATCGTTCGAATACATCATCTATGACGTTTAATGCCCTTCGTATGGGCCGTGATATCCTGTCGATGTAGACACCAAGCTTTAAAAGCATTATCTAACTCCCATTGGGTTTCCTTTTCCGATTCCTTCGCTTTGGGTTTCCTTTTTTATTTCCGCATCCGTTACACTTTGCAAAAGTTTCTCCAATGTCATAATGATCTGTTTGGCCTGTTCCAAATTACCACCTACTCCCGCAGATTGAATAATTTGAATCAATAATTCCTTCTGTTGTTTGCTATCTAATATCATCTTATTATTCCCCTCCTATTAATTTTCTTTCACTCCATTCCGGCATTTTGTTACCCTCCTGTTATGGTAAACACAAATATATAAAGTCTACAGCTTGCCCTCCGGCAGCCGCCCATGTTATAGTAAAACCATCCCCTCCGATAGCACTTACTGCACCCTTTAATCTAACAACCGCACCGCTTTGAATAGATATAGAGTAGATATTCGATAAATGTTTTATAGTATCTCCCATACTAGAACAAACACACATGTGGACAGTACCATCATCAAACCCTACACTAAAATCTAAGTGTACTTTGTTATTATCAACCGCTAAAAATATAATTACTGAACTGGTAAACCCTACTCCTGTAATAATCTGATCGCCGACTATAGTTCTTGTATTATTACCAATATGTATACCACGCCAGTCAGCATCATCAACATATTTTTTTGTAGCTGCATCTTGGTTATCAGTTGGATCAGTTACACCTTTAACTTTTCCAGTAATTGTTACCCCATCTATTGCAGTAGCTAATTTTAAAAAACCCGCATGATAAAGATTTGTTGCTCCATCCGGGTCACCAAATAACATACTCCTAAGTACGCCATCTATATCTTCACCTTGAAACTGAAAAGATGCTCCATGTTTATACCCTCTAAAATGGGTACTTGCACCATCAAAATACATTCTAAAATCTGCATCAGTTCCAAGTCTTACTTCCTTATTATCTTGCCATTCTGTATGGGCAGAAACATTATCATCTGCATCACTTCTTATAAATGATGAAGCGTGCAAAGCATCTAATAAGTCAGCAACAAGACCATTCCCTGAACCAGCTCCGATAAAAATTCTAACTCCAGCTTGTGTACCATGACGGATATACCCATCATTCCCTGTTTCAATACAGACTTTGGTAATGCCGCTACTGACATCATTGGGAGTAGTATTAAAATAATTTGCAAATATATAACCGGCTGCATGTCTCTTAACAATCGTATTATTTCCAGCGGATACACTTTCTGCCACACCATTTAATAAAGCGGAATCGGCTGCTTTAGCAGCTATTCCTAAATACCTTGCATCACCTCTTGTATTATTATGGTATTGAGCATGATCGTCATCACCTTTCCCGGCTAATCCACCATGGTCGATCTGTGCGTCAACTCTACCTAGTTGATGATCCGTACCTGCATCATTAGTGAACCATAGCTCGTTCGGCGTTGCTATCTTTGCCCATAATTGCCCGTACGCTGCTGTGTCTGCTTCGGCTGCCGCTTGCTCCTTTAAAGTTACAGCGCCTTCAACCGTAAGTTTAGTTTTAGGACTCACTGTTCCAATATCGACATTCTGAGAGCTATCAATCGTTAGTGCTGTTACATTACTACCAGTTCCTAATTTTATTTGTCCCGCAGCGTAATCAGTTGCTATTCTTAAATCATCATTACTTGAACTTTCCATTCCTAAAAAGCCGACTCTGTTTGTGTTGTTAGCACGATAAAATTCTATCAGAGTTGCCACGGCTTGGTCTATTGCAGCATTTGAATCTGACATCCTTATTGTTGGGACTCCACTCTCTATATGCAGGTCTTTTTGTGGACTTTCTGTTCCAATCCCAAATCTTTTATTTGTATCATCCCAGAAAAGTTTTGTGTTGTCTTGAGAGATTATCCCGCCCGCTCCTGCAAAAAGAACAGAACCAGCAGTTAAACTTGCAATTGTTAAATCTCCTGCTATGTCTGTGTTTCCAAGGTTATCAACATAAAAAACAGCATTATTATCTGCTAAGTTCCAAACAGTAAAGTAGCCTGTTGCATCCCCAAGAACAACATCCACATCAGAAACAGTTGCTTTCATTCTAATTGCATCAATAGCATCAGGGTTCTGTTCAGATACCAAGTCTCCAAATGCCAGCGAAACGTCATCACCGGCAGTTTTAGGGCTTAGCACTGTGCCTGTTCTATTCCAAACAGTAGCAGCACCGCTTATATGCTGTGTATTTTGCAATACCCCGCTTTGCCATTCAAGGAAGTGTTTATCATTAGGCTCTGGAAAGATTAAAGAATCGCCGGGGTATGTTTCAGGTAACAGTAACGCCCTTTTAAGTTTACCCGTCAAATCCTGTACTAGCATCGTCAATTTGTCGACTCTGAGTTCAAGCAATCTCGAAGGCATCGGGCCTTCTTCGTCTAAATTCAATGTTTGGCTCTGTGGCTCTGCCCGCATCATCAATAACTTGTATCCGGTGTCCCACGTATCCACAGTTATCAAGTTTTTACCGTCTATAGAGAAATCATCAGGGTTGACAAGCGGGTCTTGTAACTTTGTCGATATATTTCTTATCCAGGCACATATTGTGTCATCCTCGTGGAAATCGAAAGTTATAGGGAATGACGTTGTTACCCCGTCTGTGTTATACGTTTTCGAGTTTGACGCATCTTCAAGCATTTTCTGCTTCCCTTGCTTCTATTTCCATAGGATTGTGCAAATATCCGTACCGTATATGATATTTTATGTACCTTATCAAGAATCCGAAAAACCCATGCCGTTGATACTGCTCAACGTGTTTCGCCTCGTGTCTCAACAACCTATCTTTCTCTCCGTTATTGATAAAATCTCTCGGGCCTCTCTTGATAAAAACGTGTTTCCCGAAAGTTATAGCAATGTACTTACGGAGTATTATTTTTGCTAACTTGCTATTCCAATGTATTTTCATTATGGTAACGGTTTTGTTACTGTGTATTTTATTCTTATCATCGAGATTATCGCATCATTAGTATGAACTGTTCTGTTGCAATAAACATAATATTTATAATTTTCCTTATCTATTACGGCATTAGTTATCGTATCATCCGTTACGGCTCCTACTCCTACATGTTGAGTATTAGCCATTGCTTCTGGGGTTTCACTGTCTTTTGCGCATCTCTGTAAACTAATAGTAACAACGTTATCGGGGAGAGCAAACGCATACGAATATAATTCTGTTACTGTTGCACCATTCGGTAGATTCACAGGCAGTCTAGCATAACCCACACCAGTCCAGAGTATTGAATAACCATAAGCGTTCACATCTGTATCTACATCATAACCAATTAGCGGAACACTATAATACCCTGTCTGTGCATCTTTATATTCAACACCTGTTTTTAGCTTGTTTGTGTCGACAATATTATCAACTTCTAATGTTGCCTGTGCCGCCGCCACATTCGCATCATCAAGGAGATTATCTTTAATAAAATCACTTATAGTTAAATCGCCTATATTTGCTCCAGTAACATTTTTAAGCCCCGATTTATCAGCTTTCCATGCAAGCAGATACTCCGCCACAGGGTCAGGTAACGTCAAATCAGAATATGCCGAGGTAATGGCAAGTTTTAATAGCCTCGGGTTTATCGCTTTAAGTTCCTGTACGAGCATACAGAGTTTATCAACCACATTCTCATGTCCCTTTGACGGAAAACTGTCGTTTTCTATATAAGCAGCCGTCTGGGTTTCTGCCAGATCCCGGGCAACGATCAGTTTATATGTATTCGCATAGGTCGCAACAGTCGTTACTTTAAACCCGTCCCCATACTCATTGTTCGGCGCAGATATTGAATAATGTGTCTCTTCTGCCAATAGCGTCTGACCATCGTTAGGATCAGCAACCTCGGTATCTCTCAAGTAGACTTTTGCATCGGACGTTTCGTTTATCCGGAAACTTACTGAGAATTCAGTTTGTGAGCCGTCACAATTAAATGTTTTCGGCTCGTACTCTGTTTCTACCGGCATCTTATTACCTCCTCATCTCTTTTCTAATTTCTATTAACTGTTTTTCATAAATAGTTGTTACACCCATCCCTAATGAATTCAGTATTGCATCAAAACCGTGCATTTCGCCCATCAACCAGCCCAAAAGGTTCTGAAACTGCACCGGCTGAACTCCTATTATCTCGGATAATACATAAGACGGGAACCACTCCCAAATGATATTTTTCTGTTTTCCCCAAGCTACTGTCTGGCCCGATTCAATCAATTCGCCCAAGGTAGTAAATCTGCGTCCAGCCCAATCTGTACCGGTAATAGCTTCTTGTACTATATTAAAAAATACACTACCCTTGTGTTTTAAAGACCTCAGAGGAGCAATTACAAACTTAAACGGGTCCCGGAAATGCCCGATTAAATACCAATATTTTCTTTCATCTATATCAGCCCCGAAGAATTTGTAAATCGGTGTTATATCAACCGCCATCCATTTCATCTTAGTAAATCCGGCTTTCCATGCTATTTCATACCGCTTTTTCATTTCGTCAACGTCGCCACCGGCAAGTGCGTAATTTAATGTTGTTGTTGCAGCAGCTCCCTTTAAAATAGTACCCGCCCAGAATCTTTGATACATTGCTCTTTCTTCTGCACTCCCGGCTTTGATTGCTTTTGCCATTGACCTTACATTAGATAAAGTCCAATCTGGGGCAAGCAAAAACAATTTCAGTACATGATTCCATGTAGGGTTACGCCCCAACCTCTGAAGATGTAATCCACCGAAGTCATCATTGATAAGATTGGCTACACGTTTTGCCAGAATATTCGGATCTTCATTCGGGAACTTTTTATACTGGTCTCTCAATTCAATAAGTGCCCTCTTCACTTTAAGACCGGCCCCGAAGGTTCCGAATAAAAAGGCTGTATGTCTCTCCCTTAATGCTATCAGCTTATCCCTTATGGCCTTAGTAGTTCCTATTTTATCAACCCATCTATCAATAACTGTCGTATTTCGCATTAGCTGTTCATCCCATTCTTGTTGCAAACCGACAGTCAGACCATTCCTTACAAGCAACATAGCTTGAGGCGTTTCATCTTCGATTGCTTTCACACCCTCTTGCATTGCTTTTACCATATTCAAATCGCCAAACTTTAACTCCCCTATTCCCGGTAAATAATAAGAACGCATATAAGCCTGATGGTGAAAAAAGGTAGATTGCAATATCCATGCTTTAGTTATTGCGTTATATTTCGTTATTATCTTAGCAACCTCACCTACCGCCCCCGCCTCTTCTCTCAAGAAAACCGATTTCCCTAACATATTATTTAAGTTTGTCGCCACCTTTTTAGGAGCATACAACTCTGATTCTTCAAGGAGTGCGCCTTGTTCCGTAAGAAGTGACCTTCTCCCGTAAATCGGAGTAAACCTATAACCGGTAATCTCTTCTTTCTCGACCACGCTTCTTTCTATGGTTTCGATAATCGTATACATTTCTTCTTTACTACGGGCCTTTTTAACTCTTTGTATGGCATTAAGAGCCTCTCCCTCTGTGTAGCCTCTCATTTGAAGCGATTCTTCGATAATGCTTTCCAACCTATCAATCGGTTTCGCCTCAACTGTCTTTCCTTCTGCTGTGGCCTTCTCTACCTTCTTCGTTTCAGTAAAGATTGTTCTAAGATTTTTAGTAATAATATCAACATCAGTGGTAGCTTGCCACGCCCAGGTTTTAAAGGCGGGATGCTTTACCTGTTTATATTCAAGCTCTTTGGCAAGTTTCGGGTTCGTGGTTAAAAGAGGTTTCCCGTCTACGTCCCTGATCCTCATCAGCGATTTAAGAAATCTTTTGTCAAGGATAGTGTTTGTAAGTTCCTGCTTTAGTATTTTCAGGTTTTCAATAGCACCCTCAATCTTTAATTCATACCCGTGCGCCCACCCTTCCACGATCGTATCAAACACCCTTGATTTTCTATGCCTACTTTTTATCCCAAACTTTCTATAGATAGATGCAATTTCTTCGCCTTTTAAATCCCATATTCTCCCAACATAGTTATCCAAAACGTTGTAGATAACATCAGCATCCAAGCCTTCCATGCCTATTTGTCTGTAAGAATCTTGTATTTTATCAAGAACACCCAATGCCTCAACTGGTAATTCTTGAGATAATTTCACAATTCGTTTTTGTTCGTCAGTAAGTTTATCCCAATATTCTGCTACATGCCCCGGATTACGCTGAATATCAATAGAAATATGAATAGCTTTGTCTATGTCTTTTACATACTTGCCAACTCTTTGATAACCTAAGTCTGCCTTTAACTCCCTTTTTAACCTGTTGGCTTCGTTATCTCTCTGTATCTTTCTAACATCCTTTTCACCAATCCATGTATCTTTCTGGGCTTCATACGCTTCAGCAAAATCCATTTCAGCGGGGGTTCCACCCTGTTGCATGGTAAACTGTGTAGTGGTTTCTTCTTTCTGCGCTTCTTTCCAGATACCGGCTAACTCTCTATCTAATTTATCAGCACTATATTCCGCTCCTTTTTCCATGAGAACTCCATCTTCTCTCTTGGAAAAGAACCCCCCCCCACTCTCCGAAGCAATTGATACGTCATCTAATAAATTAATAGGATACCGTAAAAGCACTTCTTGCAATGCCTTTGCTTCATTGCCCGTTAATCCGCTATTCCCCAAAATAACGTTTGTGGTTCTATTCTTAGCAGCTACGACCGAAATGTTTTTTGCAGTTACTTGTTTGCGGGGAACTATCTCAGTATTATTTATCTGATGGGCTGTATCAAGGTAAAATATAAGAGTATTATTGTCAAAGTCTCCCTCTATCCCTTTCATTATTTCTATTATCTGCTCAGGTCGCTTAATTGGTTCTTGTATGTCTCCTTCAACCCACTCGATATATTTATGGTATTGAGGTACTAATTGTTTTCCCTGTATACCCTTGGGCATTAAAATTGTTTGAACCTGATTGTCGGGAGACAAGAACCCAAACTCAATATCATCAATAATGACATGCCCTTTGAAGCTGATGCCATGAATATTATAGGCCTTTTCGTATCCTGAGGTTACCGTTTTATCCTCTTTGCTTGGACTTACATTCCGGGAAGGATGGTTGTGGATTAAGTAAAACCCATCCGCTTTCTTGGATAGCAATAAATCTAAACTTTCAAATGGTGATGCAAACGACTGGTCTATCGTTCCTACCGATACTGGTTCTATAGAGATGGGTTTGTTATTTTTTATCCCAACAACAAACATTTTTTCAACTGCTGAATTCTTTAATTCACGAAAGGCAAATGCAACATCAGCCGGGGAACTTATTTTTGCTTTGGGGAATTTAAAGTAACCTTTTCTTTTGTAGCTAAGTTTGAGGGGGGAATGGGAGGCTTTTTCGGACAATATATCTCTTCCGGTTCCGGTCCCGGGAGGTTGGGGAACTCTTTCCTGCTGTTCCCTGAGTATATCTTTTCTTCCTGCTTCGGATATTCCATAATAATTACTTTCTCCTTCTTTTACAGTATAACCTTTTTTCGGTAATTTTGCAAGTCCTTCTAGAGTTAACCCCTTCTCCTTCTGGGCTTTTATGAAATCCTCGGCACTGGCATACTTTCGCGCCTCACGCTTTATCTTAACCCTTGCTTGGGCTTCGGTTCTTGAAACCCCGGGAAGCATTAATTTTAACTCTCCCAATCGTTCCCGTTCGTCCTCATTTAACCAATCTATCTCCGCTGGCCTTAGTCCACGCAATGCTGAGTCGGCATTTTCCATTCGTTTTCGACCTCGAGCAACTAATTCATCAATTTCTGCTATGATTTCAGTTTCTGCGAGGCCTCCCTCTCCGAGCATCTCCCTCTTTGCTTCTTCGTAATAATCTTCAATCTTTTCAGACGGTTTCCGCGCCTTATAATCTATCAACCCCTGTCTCAACTCTTCTTCGGACATACCCAATGATTCAGCCATTTCATCCATATCCATAGCTGAATCGTCTTTCGTAAATACCTGGGGCCTTAATTCCTTCAGTATATCAGAGGCCTCTTCTTTTCCTTTGAAGAACCGCAGTTTTATTTTCCCTTTTTCCTTTATCCTTGCTATAAGCCCCTCTGCTTTTGTTTCCCTATATTCTTCTATTGCCGCATCTCTTAAATCTCTTGCGAATTGGTCAACCCCGCTCACTTCTTTGGTGGTTAATTCTTCAACAAGAGTTTTCGGCTTTATAGCCTCTTTCGGTTTAATTGCCTCTGGGACAACTTCAGGCCTTACCTCTATTTCAACAACCGGTGAAACGGGTTCTCTCATTGAAACACTGATTGCATGTCCGGGGATCCCCATAAGGAAGAACGGCCCAAATGAACGTTTAGCTACATCCCACATTCTTGGAAGGGCTTCGCTTATCTGTGACGCTATTTCATCACCCTGCTCTGCCCGATTGTGCATCCATATTGCCAACTCTTGACCGAATATCGCCACTCCTTCCTGTGCTACTTCTTCAACAGTCTCTTTACCCGCAAATAGGGCATTTTTAATGGCAGCTTTTGATATTTTACCAGGGGCGGATTTAAGAAGTTTCGTCCATTTAGCAGATGCCAGTTTTTTAGAAACAGCCTTCACCCCTTTTGTTAATAACGTTTTTGCGCCCGGGATAATCTTTAAGAATTCACCCATCTGGACACTTTCAATCATTAAGTTTGCAACACCCACACCCGCCGATGTTGCTTTCGCAAATCTATGGTTAACGCCTAGGTTGATTGACTCAAGATAACTCCCACCCATTTCCAACTCCCCGATGTGCCAAGCCATACCTGCGGCAACCCCATGCCCAAGTCCGTATCCCATTGCAAGGGGTATAGTTAATAACTCTTCAGGGGTTCCAATTAATAATGGGTTTTGTCCTATAATTGCAGCAGTCGTCCCACCAGCGATAGCCCATGCAGCAGCCATTTGTGACATCTTCGATAATGCACCAGATGAAACCCTTTGCTGTATCAGGGGCATCAGGTCACCAAACACCCTCACCGGAATACTTCTCATTGCTCTATCCGGGGATGGCATTGTGGCCTCTATCTTCTTTATCTGTTTTAAATACTCCTCTCTTTTTTCCGGGTCTTTCTCATTTCTCATCTTCAAGGCTATATTAATCATATCCCCATGTATCTTGCTTGCCACCCAATTGTCTCTTATATACCCAAGGAAGTTTTTAGAAGAAGTTTTCTCACCCGTATACTGTTCCAATATTTCAAGTTGTTTGCCATAAGCGAACCTTTCATTAATATCCAATATCTCTGATAAATACAATGCGTTATCAATACGGGCCTTTGTTTCTTCGGGATCGGGCGTTGCATCAATCGCCGGTTGTACTTCTTTTATTAGAGAATCCGTGGACTTCGGTCTCGGGAGTTTGAACAATTTGATCCAGAATTTCACGGGGATTTTCGTAGCGTGTCTGTACACCTTCAAGGTTAAGGACAGCGAGTCCGCCAAGCTTATTGAAGTTGATGGCAAAGGAAGAGTCAACGACAGCATCCATAGCTGAGGCCAGGATAGGAATAGAGAATGTAAAG
>SDBS01006601.1_pt1 | contig 11294 bp, 7 predicted proteins | sample 2277091 | NCBI WGS metagenome assembly SDBS01 (sample SAMN10404972, study PRJNA504765) | marine sediment metagenome | isolation source: marine sediment core GS10_PC15, 163 cmbsf | place: Arctic Ocean: Southern Knipovich Ridge | collected 2010 | reverse complement strand
TTCGAATGGGTCAACAACAGTTTTACAACTGTGTATGGATATACACTGGACCAGTTTATTGAAGAGAGAGGGAAAAATATACTGGAGGGAAGTCATCACCCAGAAATAAAGGACATCCTTGCCAAATGCTGTGATTCAGGGAAGACCGTCAGATACCAGACAGAGACCATGGATAAAGATGGCAATGTCATCTGGACACAATCAACCCTCACACCGGTATTGAATTCTGATAAGCAGATCATCCGTTTCGTAGCCGTCGACACTGATATCACGGCTGTAAAGAAGGCCCAGGATATAGTCAATACCCAGAAAGCTGAGATCGAGTTGCAGCGTGACCAACTGGAAAAAGCAAATATCACAAAGGATAAATTCTTCTCCATCATTGCTCATGACCTGAAGAATCCCTTCCATTCAATCATGGGTTTCACAGACCTGCTGATTAAAAACTACAATGATTTTGAAGATACCAAGAAGAAGGAATTCCTGGGACTGATCAATGAATCCTCCCAATATGCAAACAATCTGCTGGATAATCTTCTGCACTGGTCCCGGACCCAGACGGACAGTATTAAGTACAGTCCCATTAAGTTTGACCTGCATTCCCTGGTCAATGAAATCCAGCATATGCTGCATGGAAATGCCGAAAAAAAACAACTCGCAGTGTTAAACTTTGTACCTGAGGCATCCTATGTTTATGCTGACAAGAACATGATCCACACCGTCTTCCGCAACCTGGTCAGCAATTCCATTAAATTCACACCCGCAGAAGGAACCATCTCGGTCGAAGCAGTCCCCGAAGAAGAATTTATTCACATCATCGTGAAGGATAATGGTGTTGGTATCCCCCTGGATAAACACGGCAAATTGTTCAGTTTTGGAGAGTTCCATTCGACTTCCGGGACCGCCGGAGAGCCGGGTACCGGGCTGGGACTGATCATCTGTTTCGAATTCATTAAAAAACATGGACGCGAGCTCAGTTTTTCGTCAGAATCAGGGAAAGGAACAAGCTTTACATTCGATCTGGCCAGCCAGGAACCATCCATAAACCTCTGACACTGAAAACAAGCCTTTCTGCTATCTCTTTTCAATCCCCTCTTTGCAAAAATTCTTTTATTTCTTACTTTTATTCCCTCCCGCTGGAAGTCATAACATTTACCTATCGTGCTCAAATAAGAAATTATGTTATTACTAGGATATGATATTGGAAGCTCCTCAGTGAAGGCCAGCATCATTGATGCAGAAACGGCTTCGGTTATCGCATCAGCTTACCAGCCCAAACAGGAAATGCTCATCAATGCCCCAAAGATCGGTTGGGCGGAACAGGACCCTGAGTCCTGGTGGGAAAATCTAAGACTGGCTACCGGAGATGTCCTTGATCAGTCAGGAAGCCATCCTGACCAGATTGGAGCCATTGGCATATCTTATCAGATGCATGGCCTCGTGATCGTTGACAAAGACTACAATGTACTCAGGCCTTCCATTATCTGGTGCGACAGCAGGGCCGTCGAAATTGGTGACAAAGCCTTCGATGAACTTGGCAACCAGCGTTGTCTGAGCAGTCTGTTGAATTCGCCAGGGAATTTTACCGCATCGAAACTCAGATGGGTCCGGGAGAATGAGCCTGAAATATATGAAAAGATCCATAAGATCATGCTCCCGGGAGATTACATTGCCTTCCGGATGACAGGAATGGCCATGACCACTATTTCAGGTTTATCAGAAGGCATATTCTGGAATTTCGAGGAAAGCAAACTCGGAGATTTTTTACTCGATCACTATGGGATCAGTGAGGACCTGATCCCCGATATTGTCCCAACATTCTCAGAACAGGGAAAGCTTGGACCTGGTGTAGCAGCAGAATTGGGACTGAAATCAGGTATCCCGGTAACTTACAGGGCAGGGGATCAGCCTAACAATGCCTTTTCCCTGAATGTATTGAATCCCGGAGAAATTGCTGCCACTGCAGGGACATCCGGGGTGGTTTATGGGGTAAGTGATGAGATTACCTATGATCCTGAATCAAGGGTCAATACATTCGCCCATGTAAACCATGAAAAAAGCAGGCCAAGGCTGGGCGTACTACTCTGCATTAACGGCACAGGCATTTTGTATAGCTGGCTCAAACGAAATCTTGGACCCGCGGGGATTGATTACGACCAACTGAATAAAATGGCCGGAGATATACCTGCAGGAGCGAAAGGCTTGACTATTCTACCTTTCGGAAACGGAGCTGAACGCATGCTGAACAATAAGGATCTGGGCTGTACCATTGCCAACCTGAATTTCAATATCCATTCAGATGCCCACATAGTAAGGGCTGCTCAGGAAGGAATTGTTTTTGCTTTCCATTATGGGATGGAGATCATGAAAAACACAGGTATTCAACCCACTGTAATCCGGGCCGGTCATGCCAATATGTTCCTCAGTCCGGTATTCCGGGAATCCCTGGCCGGATTGACAGGTGCAGTCATTGAACTTTATGACACCGATGGAGCCCAGGGTGCCGCCATAGGCGCAGGTGTTGGCTGCGGACATTACCCTGGTTTTAAAAGCGCATTCAGCAACCTGAAAAAGATCAAAGTGATAGAACCAGATCCAGCTATACACGAACCCTGTCAGGAAGCATACCAAACCTGGCAATCAGAATTACTGAGAAGATTGGCGTAGCCATAATTTAATCATATAACCATGGAATATTTAACCGGAGATAAGGAATTCTTCCCGGGCATTGGGAAAATCAAATTTGAAGGAAAAGAATCAAAGAATCCCCTGGCCTTTAAATACTACGATGAAAACCAGGAAGTTGGAGGTAAAAGCTTAAAGGACCATTTCCGCTTCGCCGTTGCTTACTGGCATACCCTGACAGGTACTGGTGGTGACCCGTTTGGTCCAGGAACAAAGGATTTTCCCTGGGCACAACAGTCAGATCCTATCCTGAATGCCAAAGAGAAGATGGATGCAGCCTTCGAATTCATATCAAAAATGGGCATCCCCTTCTACTGTTTCCATGATTATGACATTGTGAGTGAAGCCAATTCCATTCCGGAATCTGAAAAACGCCTGCAAGCCATGGTGGATTATGCCAAAGCCAAACAGGCAGCATCCGGAATTAAGCTTCTCTGGGGCACCGCCAACCTGTTTTCTCACAAAAGATATATGAACGGTGCTGCAACCAATCCGGATTTCTCTGTGATCCCCTGGGCGGGCACCCAGGTTAAAAATGCCCTGGATGCAACCATCGAACTTGGTGGATCCAACTATGTTTTCTGGGGTGGAAGAGAAGGCTATATGAGTCTCTTGAATACAGATATGAAGCGTGAGCTTGACCATTTGGCCCGATTCCTGACCATGGCAAGAGATTATGCCAGGAAACAGGGATTCAAGGGGACCTTCCTGGTGGAACCCAAGCCAATGGAGCCAACTAAGCACCAATATGATTTTGATGCTGCCACTGTGATCGGCTTCCTGAATAAATATGGCCTTGCGGGAGATTTCCAGCTGAATATCGAGGTGAATCATGCAACCCTGGCCGGACATACATTCCAGCACGATCTGCAGGTGGCTGCGGATGCCAGGCTGCTTGGAAGCATTGACGCTAACCGGGGAGATTATCAGAACGGCTGGGATACAGACCAGTTCCCGATCAACATTTACGAGCTTGTGGAATCCATGCTGGTCATTCTCGATATGGGTGGATTTAAGACCGGTGGTGTGAATTTCGATGCCAAAACCCGTAGGAATTCCACAGACCTGGATGACATTTTCATAGCCCACATTGCAGCCATGGACACATTTGCACGTGCCCTGATCATTGCCGACAAGGTCAGGACAAATTCAGATTTTCTGAAGATGCGCAAGGAAAGATATGCATCATTTGACAGCGGTGATGGCGCTACCTTTGAGGATGGAAAAATGACCCTGGAGGACTTGCGGGACCTGGCCATAAAAATGGGTGAGCCAAAGCAAATCAGCGGCAAGCAGGAACTCTACGAATCCATCATCAATCAGTACATCTAGGTTTGGAACCTTTTTGGTAGAAAAATGTTAATTTTTTTACCTTAACCACTGGTATCCAGACAATTGACATAAGGTAAGTTTGGAACTAATATTACTATACGGGTAATATTAGTTCCAAACCTTATAGATGAATTTCAGGCTGTCCAGGTCCTGTTTCAGAACCTGGATAACTTCCTGGTAGGCCGGATCATCATATACACTCTGCATTTCACCGGGATCTTTCACCAGGTCGTACAGTTCCCATTCACCAACGTTATAGAAATGCATGAGTTTATATTCCCTGGTGGCTATACCCTCGTGTTTTCTCACAGAATGGGCGCCTGGAAATTCATAGTAATGGTAATAAAGGCTATTTCGCCATGTTGCAGGTGTATTTCCTTGCAATAAAGGCACAAGACTTTCTCCCTGCATTTCATCCGGGGCCTCAGTTCCGGCAATCTCAAGGAAGGTCTGGGCAAAGTCAAGATTGGAAACCAGGTCATCGTTCACCTGTCCAGATCCTGTTACACCGGGCCAGCGAACGATCAGCGGGGTGCGCAGGGACTCTTCATACATAAAACGCTTATCAAACCATCCATGTTCTCCAAGATAGAATCCCTGATCGGAATTATAGATTACAATTGTATTTTCAGCCAGACCACTTTCTTCAAGGTAATCCAAAACACGGCCAACATTCTCATCCACAGACTGGATACAGGCCAGGTAATCCTGCATGTATCTCTGATATTTCCACCTGACCAGATCCTCACCTGTCAGTCCCGCTTCAAGATATTCTTCCCGGATCGGATCATAGGTTTCAGACCATAGCTTTATCTGATCCTCATCCATCCGCATGAAAAACCTCTTCATCCCCTCATCATCCTCATTCTCCCAGATTTTCAGATCTCTGCCCATGCGCATGGTCTTGTCAATGGTCATGTCCTGTTCCCTTGCTGCAGTGCCCCGGCCCTCATAATCATCAAACAGATTCGCCGGTTCAGGGAAGTTGACATCATCGAACATACCCAGTTGATTGGGTCCGGGATCCCATGCGCGGTGGGGGGCCTTATGCTGGAGCATCAGCATAAAGGGTTTAGACTTGTCCCTTTTTTCCTGCAACCATTCCAGGGCCTTGTCAGTAATCAATTCTGTGACATATCCCTTAACCCTGATGGTCCCTTCAGTGGTCCGGAAATCCGGATTATAATAATGCCCCTGTCCGGGTAAAACCTGCCAGAAATCAAAACCCGTGGGGGTGGTTTTCAGGTGCCACTTACCGACGATAGCTGTCTGGTATCCATTCGCCTGCAAAATTTTCGGGAAGGTGACCTGGGTAGAGTCAAATCGTTCACGGTTGGTAGGGACACTATTCAGATGGCTGTGTTTCCCAGTAAGGATGGTTGCTCTCGAAGGAGCACAGATGGAATTGGTCACATAACATCTGTCAAAACGCATACCCTCAGCAGCAATGCGATCGATATTCGGGGTGGGTGCGAACTTGCCAATCTCAAAATCATAGGCGCTTACCGCCTGGTAGGCATGATCATCTGAAAAGATAAAAATGATATTGGGTTTTTCAGCAACCTGTTCTGTACAGGCAATAAAGCTGGTAACAATTGTCATTAGTAAAAGACCATTGACAAGACTTTTCATTCCAGGATTCATAGTTTAATAGGATTTTGATTAATTATTTAAAGTCATGCGTGGAAGTTATTCTGATTGGATATTTTCATCAGCATCCCTTCTCGTCTCTCGCTGCTCCGTGATGATAGAGCGGATTGGTGAAAAAATGCGTTCGATGAGTACCCGGTCGTCAGTGATGATCTCACCACGGCCAAGCATCTCCTGTTTATAAGGAATCTCAATATCATAGTAGGTGACCAGGCCATCCGGCAATTCAACTTCCAGGACATATAGCTGGTCTTCGGGGACCTGGCTGATGGTACGGATTTTTCCCCTGACCATCCCATATTCAAGGTGTGGAAAATTGGTAAACTGTATATTCACTGTTTGCCCGATCTCAACTTTTCCTGAACCTTCCAGGGGCAGATTGATTTTGCCAATGATCTCGCCCGGATTGGCAGGTATAATGGTCATTACATTGTCACCGGTCTGAACATTCTGGTTTTCACTATAGTACCTAGTAAAACTTACCACCCCGTCTATGTGAGCCTTGAGCAAGTAGTTTTGTTCCCACATATCGATCTGGCCGATTAGTTTTTCAAAGGCCTCACGGACATCGGTTTGCATCTGTTCCCTTTCCTCACGGGCAGTTAATTGCAGATCTAATATCTTTTGGTTCAGCTTTGAGATCTCAATCTCATTTGTAGCCATATTTCCGCGTGATTGTTCATATTTAAACTGTGCTCCGAGCTTGTTCTTTTCTGAGACGTCCACTTCCGCATCCGAAATAGCACCCTTGGCATGAACTGTTGAATCCCGGATGAATTGCCGCTGTGCCAGCTGGTATTCCCTCCTCAGGATACGGACCTGCTCCCTGAGTCCACGGTTTAATATCTCATATCTTCTGATTTCTTCTTTTATTGACTCAATGGTCTTTGAATGGTAATCCAGCTCCAGGAATTGAAAATAATCATCATAGGTGTTGATGAATTCCGCATATGCCGACTGGATTACTCCAAGGGTATAGGTATTGGTAAAAGGGATATGCTCCTCTTTGTCAAGGTTGGCAATAATGGTACGGATCTCTTCGATATCGTACTGCAGGCTGATCACATCTGAATAATCTGCCGGGTTCTCAATTACTGCCAGGTGGGTATTTATTTTTACAAACTGGCTGTCAATTACAAAGAGTTTCAATCGGCCATCTGCCTTTGTTACCATGGGGGCCGGGGGATTCTCAGTGGTTACCAGGATATCGGCCCGTTTGATGTCAGGATAGCGAAAAACCATACTGCCAGCCAGGATGATCAGAACGGTAGCCAGGATGACCACGGTACCCCAGCGCACGATCCATGAAGGTATCTGTCCCAGGATATCCTGTACCTCCTCGCTTCTTATCTCGATCTTTTGGCTTTTTATTTCTTCCATGACTATTATTCTGAACCGAGTTCAAGCTGATTCTTTACCAGTTCATAGTATTTTCCTTTCTTCGCTATCAATTCATCATGCTTTCCTACCTCGGCAATTTTCCCTTTTTCAAGAACCACGATCTGATTAGCATTTTTTACCGTGCTCAGGCGATGAGCAACCACCACTACGGTCCGGCCTCTGAAGAAATCCTTCAGGTTGTCAATGATCACTTTTTCATTTTCTGCATCCAGCGAGGAGGTTCCCTCATCTATGAACAGGAACTCGGGTTGCTTGTAGATCGCACGTGCAATCAGGATGCGCTGCTTCTCACCACCGCTGAGTGATTGTCCACCGGTTCCAACTTTCGTGTTGTACCCCACCGGAAGGGATTCTATGAAATCCTTGATATTCGCCATCTTAACGGCCTCCAACAGCCGGTCAGGATCCACAAATTCATCTCCCAGGGATATATTCCGGGCGATGGTATCTGCAAAGATATATCCATCCTGCATGACCACACCACATCTCCTCCTCCATGTCTGCTGGCTAAGGGATTGAAGGTTGGCATCTCCAACCCTGATCTCCCCTTCAATGGGGGGATAAAAGGCCAGCAGCAGTTTGACAAGTGTGGTTTTCCCGCTACCACTCACTCCAACGATGGCTGTTACATTGTCAGCCGGGATCTCCAGATTTACTCCATCCAGCACCTTCCTTGAATGTGGGCCCTCATATTGAAATGACAAATTTCGGATATCCAGTGTTTTACTTTCAGGCATAATGATCATCTCCCCGAGGTCTTCCTTCTCCTCATTCTCCTCTTTATGGATCTCTCCCAGCCTTTCCATACTGATCTTAGCATCCTGGGTCACATGCATGAAATTGATCATCTGTTCTATGGGACTGTTGAGCTGTCCAAGGATATAGGAAACCGCCAGCATCATACCCAGTGTCATATCCCCGTGTATCACGGAAGTGGCGGCAAGAAAAGTGATCAATATATTCTTGGTCTCGTTGATAAATACCCCACCTGCTTCCTGGTATTGGGTCAGAGCAAGTGATTTGATATTGACCTTGAAAAGAGATCCTTGAATATTCTCCCATTCCCAGCGTTTTTGCCTCTCAGCGTGGTAAAGTTTGATGTCCTGTATCCCATAGATCAGCTGGATCAGCTTGCTTTGATTGTCAGCCTGGTTGGAGAAACGTTTGAAATCCAGTTCCCTGCGTTTCTTCATAAAAACGCTTAGCCACAAGAAATACAGGAAACTCCCTAAAACAAACAGCAACAGGATCTTCCAGCTATAGATGGCCAGCACTATACCGAATATCACGAGGTTGAACAGGGAGAACATGATATTCAGGGATGAGGTGGTCAGGAAATGTTCTATCCGGCGATGATCAACGATACGCTGAAGGATATCACCGATCAGTTTGATATCAAAAAAGCCAAGTGGCAGCTTCATTAGTTTGATCAGGAAATCCGAGATCAGCGAGATATTCATCCTGGTGCTCAGGTGCAGGAGAATCCAACCCCGTATAAAATCAACAGACATCCTACTGATGAAAAGGACCAGCTGGGCGATCAGGATCAGGTAAATGAATTGTATATCATTGTTGCTGATACCGACATCCACAATGGATTGGGTAAGGAAAGGGAACAGCAGCTGGAGTAAACTGCCCAGCAGCATCCCCAGGATCAACTGGACAATGTACTTTTTATGTGGTTTAAGATAGGATAACAGAAAACGGAAACTGGATTTATCGATAACTTCCCCCTCTTCAGAATAGAAATCCGGGGTCGTTTCAAGCAGCAGGGCCAATCCCTTCTTTTCTCCTTCCTGCTGAACACTGATCCAGTTTTTTAAAAATTCTGCTTTGGTATATTTTACCAGTCCGAATGCCGGATCTGCCAAAAATACCGTATCCTTGGAAACCTTATAGACAACGACAAAATGATTCTGCTTCCAGTGTACAACCAATGGCAGGGGCGCCGAAGTGAACAATTTCTCAGGGGTCAGCGAAACCCCCATGGTCCTGAATCCAATTGATTCTGCAGCCTCAGATATGCCCATCATGGAAACCCCGTCCCTTGACAGGTAGCTCTTTTCACGTAGTGTATGCAGGGAATAGGATTTCCCATAGAACTTGGCAATCATACGCAGGCAAGAAGGCCCGCAATCCATCGCATCTAATTGCTTATAGAATGGGAATGACGCCATGTTTAGGGATCGCTTTGGGTTAAAAATAAGAAAATCTTAAGAGAATCAAGGTTTTATGCGGAAAAATGAATTCACTGCAAATCCCGTAGAAGCATCCTGGCATCCTTTCTGAAAGGTGAATCTGTCTCAGCGATCAGCAACAGCTGTTCCTTTGAGAATGCAGCTTCTCCTGTCTTCAGATAACTAAGGGCCAGGTACCACCTGGTGGCTGGTATCATGTCACCCGGAGCATCATCCAGGAGTCCCTGAAATGTTTCGATGGCTTTGTCAGTAAGGTTCAGGTGCATATAGGCAAGGCCGGCGTAAAATAGTGAATACCCCCTGGGAGTACTACTGTCAGCAAGCATATCAAACAGGATAACGGCCCGTTCATAATCACCTGCCTCATACACTTTGATAGCAAATAGCAAATCATCATCTGTCCGGGACAGATCATTCATTTCCTCTGTCATTGGAAATTCCTTATAATATTCTGTATAAAGATCCTTTGCCGGTTTACCTTTGAAAGGCCTGAATATGAGGACAGACACAATAACAGCAAGGACTACAATAGCGGCAACACTGAACCAGATACGCCTGACTTGCCTGATGTTTGACCGTTGGGATTCAGATTCAGTTACGCCAGTTTCCTGCTGACCTTTTTCTCTCCTTTGCTCAAAATCCTGTCGGGCACTTTTTATTGTTTCATCAACCTCTCCTGGTATATCATCTTTCCCGCCTTCCTTAAAATCAATCACAGCCTGCCTGATCTCCTCCCTGGTCTCCTGATCCAGGTTATATTCCGGATCATCTGCTTGCCTCATAGCTTTTTCAGCCAGCTTCTGAAGATTCCGGAATGTTTCCACTTTTCTAGCAAGATCGGGATTTCCGGAGATTTCCTTTTCAACCTCCAGTCTCTCATCCTCCGTCATATCCCCGTCGAGATACCTGATTATGTCTTTATCATCGATCATCTGTAATCTCTTTAAATTTTGGATCTTTCCTTATCCGGTTATAAAGGCTTTGCTTGCACCTGTACTTACGGTCCGATGTATAATGCTCACTGCTGTATCCGAATATCTGCTGGATTTCCGCAAGAGATACTTTTCCAAAATGCAGACGCAGTAATTTCTGGCAATCCTCGCTTAGCTGATTGAAATGATGATTATACAGGGCCAGGAATTCCTTTTGCTGGTCCCAGTCAACTTCATCTTCTGCCGGGACTAAATCCAGTTTTGAATCTTCCACCAGTTGAACCTTGCTTTTCCTCATATCATGCATCCAAATGTTCTTACAGACAGCCAGTAGATAAGTTGAAAATGTGCATGTAAGCTTAAGGCCTTCTTTACGGACCTTCTTGACTATCACATAGAGGGCTTCCTGGAATACATCCTTGATATGCTCAGGGTTCCCGCCTCTTCCCATGATGAAGCCCTCTACTTTTCCATAAAACCGATCATAGATATAATCCATCACCTTTCGGTCATTCTGAAAAATTCCCTCGATGATCTGTTCATCGGTATACTGCTCCATCGCCGCTTAGGATAAGAAAAAGCCAAATAAATATACTAAAATACCGGTACATGCCTTCTGCAGAGGGTCATCTTCTGCGAATCCCTTCAATCAAGTTGCAGATAGTCATTTGAAAAATGGACTTTGGTGAAACATTCCGGTAAATGAGTATCATAAACTCCATGTTTATTCCAGGCCCATGCCGGATGGGGTTGCACTTCATTTCCTGCATTGCATAATCTTTGAAAACGCCCGAAAAAAATTCTCCAGGTATCTCCATCCTCCGGAGGTAGCGATCTTCCTTTTGTGAGCCATTTCATCCCTTCCCATGGGAAGGCCAGTTCCACACTCCAGCCCTTATCCGGAATTCGCTTGTCGTTTAATTTTCCATCTACCCGGACTGCTGTTTGAAGTCCGGGAAAATCCCAATCAAGAAAAGCCCACCTGCATTTCCTGGGATGCCGGCCCCACCAGAATGATTCCGGATGGCGGTCGTAGTCACCCCCGAAGGAAAGTGCCTTGCGCGAGAGCAGATCGAACTCGGGCACATCAAAGCGG
>SDBS01006600.1_pt1 | contig 11295 bp, 12 predicted proteins | sample 2277091 | NCBI WGS metagenome assembly SDBS01 (sample SAMN10404972, study PRJNA504765) | marine sediment metagenome | isolation source: marine sediment core GS10_PC15, 163 cmbsf | place: Arctic Ocean: Southern Knipovich Ridge | collected 2010 | reverse complement strand
TACCCACGTTGGTCGTGGGCACACACAGGATCTCGACGCGCCTCTCCCAATCCAGCATCAGCCAGTCGGTGAGTGCGAGCGCCTGGGACTCGGCCCACTGCAGAACCTCGTCCGCGTTGACCTGGTCCTCGACGGGCCAATCGGTCGCCAGGGCGAAGTTCGGAGTGAAGTAGGTGTCCGAGGTCACGGTGATGTGACGCTTCTTGGCCTCGGTGCCGGGGGCACGCAGGGTCAGGTCGCGGTCCTGATCTCGGAACCATTCCAGGTGCTGGAACTTGTAGTAGATGTCCGACTGCTTGCTGACGAGAGTCGTCGGCATCAGTTGGTCGGCGATGAAGCCTTCGGGGCGCCGGCCCACGACGACGTTCGAGAGAGGAACGTCTACATGGAGGTCGCGGCCTGTGGATGGTGCGGGCATTGAAAGTTCCTCCCCTTACAGCGCCGAGCCACTGGACACGGTGCGCTTATCGATCTGCATCGAGAAGAGACTACCGGACACGGCTGCGGTAAGCGCCTGTCCGAGGATCTTCCGCGAAGTCGCATCGCCAGAGTCGGTTGAGATAGCGAAGCCGGAAGCCGCGCTGGTGATCCAGTCAAGGACAGAGATGGCAGCGCCGCCCTGGACCTTGGAGACTCCCTCCACCGCAACCGTGGCAGCTTCGCCACTACGGGGATGGTTCTGGAGAACTCCGTAGCCTTCGTTGGACGCGCCGAGTTCGGCTTCGTGAGCATTTGCGGTAAGCTCAACGATACGGAACTGAGCACCTTCGAAATCCGAAGCTGCCTTGAAGGTGTTGGAGTGTAGGACTTGTGAGAACGCCATGATTGCCTCCCCTTACATCGAGAATGTGTAGGCGTCAGCCAGCTTGGGATCTGCCTTGAGTACGCGCTTGCGCGCATCGGCATATTCCAGCTTGGAGTCGGCCTCTTGGAGTTTCAGGGCGCGAGAGTTCACCTCACTGCCGGGGTCGCCAGCGAAGTCGTCGCCCTCGCCATCATCGACATGGCCTGAACCCTGCTCGCTGGTATCGACCTTCGGGGGAGACATCTCGATGAATTCGGCGAACAGAGCCGCAGCCGACTTCTCTTCGTCGCCATACTTGATGGTGCCAGTCTGCGCCATCAGGAATGCGACTGCCGAGGGCTTCTGCTTCGGAAGCAACTTGCCAGCTTTGATAGCCGCGTCGATGGTGCTTTCGGCCTCGGCCTGGGCAGCCTTCGTGCGGAAGTCGTTGAACTCCTGCTTGTTGACTTTGAGGGCATCTCGGGCCTCATCACGCTCGGCAGTGAGGCGTTGGCCGTCCTGCGCGAACTCCGCTTTCGCGGCCTTGACAGCCTTATCCACCGCGGCTTCGCAGATGGAGTCGTGCTGTTCTTGAGTGAAGATAGGGTCGGGCATGGTGCTCTCCGCTTTTAGCCTCTTGGCCGGTTGTTTCGCAGGCGCGTTTTCGATCTCAAATGCTTCACCGTCAAACTCGGGCGATTCCGGGGCGTCCGCGAAAAGTAGTTCCGAGAGTTCCTTGAGCCCCTTGACCGCTGGCAGTTGGGCGCCGAGTATGGCGACTGCCGTGAGGACGTTGGAGAACTTCTTTCCTTTGAAGTCGAACTCTGGAATGACCTCTACGCTGACGCTATTGAAGCGTCGCTTGGCGATCAAATCAATGACAGCATCGGGCACACCGGAGAAGTTTGCAAGAAGGATCTCACCTTTTTTGAAAACTTTCTCCACGATTCCGAGGTTGGGTGCTCCGTCAGCTTGGCCAATGAAGTTCTGAGCCTCCGCGTGTCCAAGTTTGAGGACGGGAGTGAAGCCTCCAATCGGAGACAGGGCCTCGAAATTGTCCACCATCTCTTGAAGCATGGCCCTGGTAACCTTGACCTTCTGGCCTGCGGCTGCGCCACCAGGCGTGAACGTGCCGGTGCGCATGATCTCGACGCCTTCAAGACTTTTCGCCATCTGAATTCTCCTCATGCTCTAGACTGCCGCTACTAACGGGAGATTGCAAACACCTTTTAGGCTAATTCTGCGAGGTTGTCCTTCGCTCGGAAGGTGGAGACCTCGGCAGCCTGGCCGGAGCCAGTGCTCGACCAGCGCTGAACGTAGCGCCCGGTCAGGTGCAACGATTTGATTTCGATCTGGAAATGCCCGGTGGTGATCTGCGTAAAATCAGGATACCCGAACGTGGTCACATTGGTATCGGGCCAGCGCACCTGCAAGAAGAGGCTGGTGGGATTAATCAGATCTCCACTGTGGGTGCCGATGGTCGCTACAAGCGTGGCCACGTCACCGATATCGTAGATGGTCTCAGGCATAGGATAACCCCATTTCGAACGCTGGATGGTTGGACGGACGGATGACCGTGGCCGGGAAATCTCTGATGACGAAGTCGAACGCCTTGAAGTCGAAGATGCTGATATTGCCAGCGGAACCAACGGTCAACTGAACCTCCAGCGCTGCCGCCAATTCTGCCACCGCATCTATGTCGCCGGCAAGACCAATCTGGTTCGCCAGGGCACCTTCCACGGTGACCGTGCAAGGGATAGTCCCGAACAGGCCCCGGATAGTGCCAAGGGCTCCCAGTACGGAGGCCACGGAATCGATGTTGCCGGTGAGGCCGGTGACCAGGGCGAGCGCGCCCTCGACATCAGACTGACCAAGGGACGTGCCAGCCATGTCGATCACCAGGGTCATGGCGCCGTTCACGTCGCTCGTGCAGGTGATGTCGCCGTGCAAGTCTCGGATCAACCCGAGGAACGCCTGAACCTCAGACGACCCTATGATCTCGCCCGCGAGGCCCATGCTCATACCGAGAGCAGCCTCCGCGTCCGCCGTGCCGGCGATGATGCCGTGCAGCCCGTTCAGCAGGCCGAGGAACGCATCGGTGGTCATGGTGCCATCAATGTCTCCATGGAGACTGCGCAGGATGCCGAGGAAGGAGTCGAGGTTGGATATACCGGCAGACGTACCGGCCATCTCCACAATGACCTCTTCCGAGATGACCTCGAGGTTGCCCTCGACCAGGCACGTACCGTTGATGTCACCCCTCAGTCCGATCTGGACATTAAGATGGGCACTTAATGCACCGATCCCGGCGACCGTACCGTGGAGACCGTTGATGTTTCGCAGGAAGCCCTCAACCGCGCTCGTGCCGGCGCTCGTGCCGGCGATATCCTTGCTGATCCCGATCGCGCCCTCGGCTACGGCGTCCGCGATGATCTGCCCGTAAAGGCCGTTTATCAGCCTTAAGCTGCCCTCAAGAGCAGATTCGCCCTGGATCTCACCCGCCATCCCGGCGAACACACGCCCGAGAGCGCCCTCGACCAAGGAGGTTCCGGATACAGCCCCATGCAACCCCTGCTGAGCGTCCATGGCCGCTTCGATGGCCGCTTCTGTAGGCACCTCTCCGTGAAGGCCAGACTGCGCGTCCATGGCCGACTGGACCTCGCTCAGTCCGCTTATTTGGCCGCTTAAATTCTTCGCGATCCCGATGGCTCCCTCAACCAGTGAGGTAGCGATCACGTCACCATAGATCCCGCGCAGGACGTTCAGCACGCCCTCGACCTGAGAGGTAGTGATCACGTCGCCATAGAGGCCGGCGAACAAGCGCCCAAGTGCACCCTGGACTTCGGACGTGCCGGTGATCGTGCCGTGGAGCCCGGCGAACAAGCGCCCAAGTGCACCCTGTATCGCGGTAGTCGACAGGATCTCGCCGTGAAGGCCCTGTTGGGCATCCATAGCACCCTCTGACAAACCGGTCGTGATGACCTCGCCCGAGACCGAAATCGAGATGCCAAGGGTGCCCTCGACGTTAGTAACACCGTCCACATTACCGTGCAGACCAGGGTTAGAGTTCATGGCACCTTGGACCTCGGACAGCCCGTCGATGTCGCCGTGGAACCCAGCGAACAGACGACCGAGAGCTCCCTGGACCTCGGAGGCCCCATCAATATCGCCGTGGAGATCGATAACACCCCCTGCCGCCTCGAGCTCAAACTCAACGACCTCGAATCGGATAACATCACCTCCACTATCGCTCTCAATGGCCGTCTGATCGAGCCTGGAAAGTGTGACTTCTGTGTCCGAGGTAAAAACCAAGCTGTGCGTGAGGTTATCGACAAGATTGCCGTCACGGACATTGGACATTGGAAACGCTGCTGCCAGTTCGCCCTGACTGTGCAGGATTATTGCTTTATCGTCTGAATCGACCTCGTTAATCTCCTCGGTGAAAGTAGTGCTGCTACCATCATCGACATCTGCCACGATTCTCTGGACGGAAAATTCGGTGCCGGATGTCTTTACGACCCAGACACCAAACGTTCCCACAGCAGATGGGTTAAAACCACCATCGCGATAAAACGTAAGCTCTGTCGTTGTCGTAAGCGCAAAATTGACGATGGCATCGCGAGCATCGTCCTGCGCTTCGTCAACTTGATAAGTGCATATCAAAAAGGCTTTGGCCAGTGTTACGGCGTCGATCGAATGGGCAGCCGGACCTTTCTCAGTAATGGCCCATGAAGCCTCGACATATTCCGTCGTAAAGTCCGTGCCGTCCGATTCCACGACATAATAGCGAATGTCCCACTCAGGGGGACCCACGTTATGACGCTCAAATTGGACCTCCGTAGTGCTATTGAAAGACGCCTGGATGCAGGCGTCCTCAAAGTCATCGTTAGCGGAGCCTACCGCTTCCATAGTAAAATGTATGAAGGCATTATCTAAAACCACTTCAGTAATGGTATCTGTGCCGGTGCTGCCCGCGTCAGTCAGGCTGACAAGCCCAGTTTGGATTTTGACGTTGGACCCATATTCAACAACGAAAATCTCAAGAACTATAGTGCCTGAAGTTGATATGGGAAACCAATCCACCTGCACCGCAGGAGTGCCACCATTGTCCACCATTGTAAGTGAAGCAGCGTTATTGTGCCGATTGTCAGAACCATCAACCGTAAATTTATGCGTATAGAACGGGACGCACTGGTCCTCGTCCTGACCTTTGCTCAGGTTAACCGTAGTCTGTCCGGCTGCCGTTAAAGTGGCCTGGACATGCTCAACGGAGACGACGAAGTTCGCCATAACATGGCCTACTTAACAGGAGCGCGCAGTACCGGGGTGAAGATTCTGACCTGATAAAAGGTTTCGCCATTTGGCCCAACGACCTTGTATTCGTGGTTTGTCCCGAACTCGATAACTCCTGTCCGATCTCGTGCCACAATAAGGGGTGCTTCTCCGTTGGTAAAACTGAAGATCATCATCTTGCCCGCGATCTCCGTCATCTGATCTTGGGCGTTGGTGGTCAGGGGCACATCGTCCTGGCTGTAAAGTTTGAGAAAACGAGTGACATTTGTTGAATCTTCGACCAAGTCCTCAGTACCAAGATGAACCGCGCCTACGTCACCAGATGGCCGATCCCAGATGCGCACAATACGGCGGTCATCAGGGATCGGCACGTTAGGTTGCCACGCCGAAGTGTCATCCTCGGGGTCAGCCCACGAACCGCGCTCAGCAGTGGTTGCATTCCATTGCCACTTGGGAAGATTGGCCGGACCCCAAGTTAACGGAAAAGATCTATTCTGAATTGAATCGAACTCAGCTTTAGTTATCTCAACGAGATAGTCTTTGTACGTTGGATCGTTCCAAGGTTCAAGTAATAGCAACTCCTGGAAAGTGCCACCAAAGCTCTTTACGCCATGAATTATATGGACATAGGTCTTGTCACTATCCCGACCAGACTGGTGACGATAGACTTTCTGAACTTTAGCGACGTATTTAGACATCCCCCCTAATCCTGCGTGACTGACAGGCTCGAAGCCGGGAACCTCGGGGTGTCACCCGCGCCGATCGCCTTACTCACCGCGAGAGAACCCGCCGCGATAAAGTTGGCAGCCGCCGAGAGCGTGTCGTCGTTCCAGATCTGGAAGTGCACGACCGTACCCCAGGAGCCAGAGGCCTCGGGGAAGGTGAAGTCCAGGGCGTTGTCCTTCACGCCGCCAGCCGCAGCGTCCCAAGTCGTGGCGTTGTTGACGCGGGCCACGCGAGCGTAGCCGTTGCCCGAGACCTCGGCCAGACCGTTCAAGTTATCGGACACGACCGTGGTGGACAGGCCAATGTAGATCGTGGCCACCTGCGTGTAGGTCGAACCCCCGAGCACGTGGTCGAGGATTGCGTTTTCTAGTGTATCAGACCAAGACATGGCATTGTCGCTCCGTTTAGAACCCGAAGTTGAGGGTCAAGTGGCCAGAAGCCGGCGCCGTGAGGATGCCGACGAAAATTGCTTCGGGGAAAAACCCCGCATCGAGAGCATAGATGCCTGCGACATCGAGAGGCAAGCCCTGAGTGCTTTGTTTTCGCTTTTGCCAAACGCTGCCCACCAGGGTGAAGTCGGCGCTCTGATCACCCTCGGCTCGGAAGCGGTCGGTGATGTCGTGCCACTCGGCGATCGCGGTGTTGGTCGAGAAGTCGTAGTTAGTCGTCCCGAAAACCCGCGCCTCAAAGGTGGAGCCCAACTCGCTGTCGATCTGGAGTAAACCTCGGTCGTCCGAAGCATTCATCTCGCGCATGCCCACCGGGGCGGTGCTGCCGACCGCGATCACGCTATCGGCGAATGTAACGAACCTTGCCATCACTCAATCTCCTCTCCGCACCAGATACGGCTCGACATTCCACCACGGATGCCCGACACGATCTTGACACAAATTTTCTGCGGATTATAGGTCGTATTGAAGTCCTCCCAAATAGTGTCCACTAAACGCTCATAGCTTATGTGGGCACCACGAAACGATACAAAGTATTCCTTGACCGACTTTAGCTCGGGACACTTACCCCCACTCTTAATAGACATGGCAATAGTGACCATCACGAAGTCCGGCTGGCCAGGAGTGCCCATGAATGTTAGCTCCTCGCAAGCAATCTCATGCCGATGAGGGCCAGGGGCCTTGATCGAACTGAGGAGTTCTACCCTCTCCATCACGATTTCTGTGAGCCCCCTTGTCCGGCCCGCTGGTTACCCTGCCCTGCAGCGGGCGGGGGAGTGGTGTTGCCTGGCGGCGGGATGGCCGCAGGCCGCACGATCTCGTCCTCGTTGTCCTCAGGACGAATGTTCAGGCCGAGGAGGCTGCGCGCAAAGTTCACGTCCTCACCGTCCAGCTCGAGGATGCCCGCGCTGTGCAGCAGGCGGATCGCGTCAGTGATCTCGAAGGCCTCGTACTCCCCGTAGTCTTGGTAATAGACGACCGGGTAGGCATCCACGTCGAAGTTGAAGTCCACCAGCATCTTGACGACCTGGCGGTTGAACTCGAACATCAGGTCTAAGCCTAGCTCGTCAGCCATCTTGTAGAGGGTGCGCAGGTGCAGCCGGCTCTGAGAGTCGGAACCGCGCTTCACTTCGTTCCCGCCCGAGCCCAATAGGGCAACCATGAGCATGGCTCGCGCTATTTCCTTGTCGTGGTAGCCGAGGGCCTCTCCGTAGCTGGCCGTGCCGGCGCGGGTCGCCTCGATCAGTTGGATATCCACGCCCTCAGGGATGAGCAACTCCGTCTTGGTGGAGAAGCCGTGCATGATCTGCTTGAGGTCGTCCTTCAACTGAGTGCCCGAGCCCATCGGATACTTGATCGCGGTCATCGGCTGGCCGAAGCGCTCGAGGAAAACGCTCCAGAACTGGATCACAAACTTCTTGGCCCACCAGGAGCGGTACGCCGAGCGCAGGTCGCTGCGCCCGTAGTGCGCCGAGAACTCCTTGTTGTGGGCGTAGTGGAAAATCTTATCCGGCGAGATCTCAATCGAGCTTGCCGCCGCGGTGCCGGGAGTGCCCGAGGGCCGCGCGAACATGTTGCTGTCCTGCAGCCACTTCTGGATGTTGCCGTGCTTGTCGGTCATAACCCGCATGAACTCGGGGTCGCGGAACTTGATGTCTTTCAAGAGGATGGCCTGCTTGCCGTCGAGCTTGGTGATCTCCCAGATCTTCTCGCCGGCCGAGAAGCCGTACTGCAGGCAGGTGAGAGCCTCGCGCATGAGCCGCTTAAAGTTCACCCTCAAGAGAGCCTTGCGCACGAAGTCGGCGATCTCCTTGTCGCGCTGATCCTCGCTGGCGGGCTGCACATCCCACTTGCGCCCATAGACCATGATCTTCTTGAACTGGAGCGTCGCAGAGATCTGCGGATCGTTCAGCATCTCGCGGTAGGTGGCCCAACCCTTGCGCTGAATGATCGCGTCGGTAGGGAGGATCTCGATAGCATTGAGCGAGCGGCGCCCGGTGCCCACGAAGGGCTGGAAGCTGCGCATGGTCGACCCGATGTCCACGAGCAACTCGCGCTCGGCATCGCGGGGCCGACCCGCGCCTCGAGCATCTTCCTGCTCTTTCTTGCGTGGGCGCTTGAAATCTGGGCTCGTTTCTACCATAGATCCAACTCCGGCTCGGGCCGATCCTCGCCCATCGTGATATCATTCATGGACCAGGACGTGTTCAACGAATTGAAGCTGTGCCAGGGCGCTAGTCCCATTACTATCACGTCTCCACGGTCTGGCGAAGCATCATCGCCTAATCTTTCTCGCATCTTCCGCTTGCTCTCCACGAGTATCTTCTCGCGTTCGTTGTAGTCGTACTTGACACTCGCCAACTGGTTGATCAATGTATCGTCGTCTGGGATGGACACCGCGCCGACTTCCATCGCACGTCGCACGTTCCACCAGTCTCTCGACCTACGGTTGGCAAACATACGACAATCGTCGTCGGGGTCTTTGTCCTTCTTCATGGTCTCACCGCCATTGTACGCGGTAATTGGGAGACCAGACCTACGAGCGCTGTCGATAACTCCACCCCCAACCCCAGGCTCGTCAACAACGATACGATCGACGATGCCTTTGACCTTTCGGATAGATCGATGCTTTTCGTATAGGATGTCAACGCACTGCTCAGTCGAAGTTTTGGGCCAGGCTTTGAGCTCAAGACAGTGACCTCCCCTAAACACACCCAAGACTGTTTCGTCGGCGCCCATGCGAGCCACGTCCATGACGAGGGTGAACGAGTCCCCGACAAGATCAAACATTGGCACACCGAGGGAAGCAGCCCGCTCTGCCCACTGAAGGGGAATGACTGCGGTATCATCGAGCCGTGGGAACATGCCCCGCACACGTACATCGTACACGGCCCCGTCAGTCCCGTACTTCCGTGCCATTGTGCTGCGATACTTCTCTGTAACGCGGGGAGAGACATAGAACTTCCCACACGTCGCGGTGGGCTGTGTGGCCGCATCGCCTGATACGGTGTAGCGGGTGTAGAGGTCTTTGTTCTTGTGGAAGGCATGGTAGAACTCCCCTGCCGTAAAGTTGGGGTTGCCAGTCAGCATCAGGAAGGCCTCGGAGCCCTTAAGCTCGGCCTCGGACATGATGCCCTCGATGACCTCGAAGACGCCTCCTGGAACGCCAGCGGCCTCATCCACCTGCACGAGAATGTGCTGGTTGTGGAAGCCCTGGAGGTTGGAGTCGCGGTTCGAGGTGCGCGCCACGGCGAACCAGTCCATCGGGTTGTCGACATGCCTGATGTGAGCGCCGGAGGGGCGCCACTGTTCGCGCAGCCCGTCCGGCATCTTGGCCCACCACTTACTGTACTCCGGCCAGAGAACGTCGTGCAACTGCGCCTGGACCGGGGCGGTCGCGACGACGCGGCAGTTCTCACGCGTTATGAGAAAGAACCATCCGGCCCGCGCGGCGAGAGTGGTCTTGCCCACGCCGTGGGCAGACTTGAAGGCCGCGCGGTCGGTGTCACCGAGGAACATGTCGGTGAGGAAGTCACCCTGGTAGTCGAGAGGGGTGACGTTGAACCAGTCCTTGATCGCCTCGACGGGGTTCCTGCGCCAATAGTCAAGGGCCTGGTCGACCTTATTCATACCGCGATCATGGTGTAGACCTCACGAGCTTCCTCGAAGAAGCCGTGATCCACAGCCTTGCCTGTCTGATCGAGTTTCCGATAACCTGCGCACCCTTGTTTCCGGTAACGGTCGTGCGAGACGCCGACATACAAGTGGTCTCCTAATGGTAGGAGGCCTCTTGCAAAACCTTCCACCTCGGCGAAAATGTCCCCCTCGCACATGACGCGGCCCAGGTTGCTCGCGCACCAGAACACACGCCCGTTCCAGACCACGACGCTGTGAGGTTGGGATGAAACTCCCCATCCCAACGGCACGCCGTTCTTGCACACCCCCTGCTGGAAGCAGGTAACGTATGTGTTACTGCCCTCGACCCACATATCATTGGTGTGAAGGCGACCATGTTCGCCTTCCTTGAACCACTTGTAGCGGCCAAGCTCTTCGCCTTGAGCGCTAAATTTGAAGATGGTGTCGTGCACCGGGTCGATCGCGGCGAGGTGCTCGCCGTCCCACCACAGGCCGTGCCACGAGCGCGCCTCTTTCACGATCAGCTGGGGCTTGTCCTCGAAAAGAGGGTCGACCGCCCAGATGCCCTCTTGGGTCGCGAAGAAGAGCCAGTTGTGCCGGAGCGAGTAGGCCAGGCCGCGGGTATCGCCGTCGTGGAGCTTCTTGCCCTCGAGCGTAAAGATGCCACCCTTCTGGTTGCATGAGGAGACTATGATCATGACCGGGCTCCCGCGTTCGTCACGACCGCTTCCCACGTGCCGCCGTCCCCCTCTTGGCCAGAGATCTTCTTCGAGACGCTCATGCGGGGGAGGATCTTGTCCGAGAGGTAGCGGATGACGTGGATGCGCTGCGCCAGGGACAGAGTTTCGTACTCGACCGAGACGTTGCCTTCCTCGTCCACCACGAACGTGCCGACCGGCTGGCCGTTCGCGATGGCAATCAGAAGCCCGACCGGGTCGGTTTCTGCTTGGATGCGGGCCATGTTCTCGGTCACGTCGGGAGGCTCGCGCGTGATCACCACGTCGTGAGACACGCGAGTGTTCTGGTCGCGGATTTTGGGAGGGAGCCAGACGTTGGTGGGGATAGGCTGCCCATCCGGGGCGCTGATCGCCTGCTCGCTATATGCCTTGAGGGATTTGCCCGTCACGTGCCCAACTCCATGCAGCCGAAAGACGCATGGGGATTTTCGGCATTTAGCGAGCCGGATACAAGACGTTTTAGAACTTTCTCAGTACCACCGCCCGAGCGGGAGTCGAACCCGCGTCTCTCAGATCACCACGTCATTCGATGCATCAAGCGACGGGCTGCTGGTTGTCCTTCCTCTAGACGACCGGGCCCCGCCCGATATCAGGCGGGTTAGGCGGCATTCATTGAACCTTTCTATCTCTAAGACGAGTGTGGATGTTCTCGTGGCTCGTGCGCCGGACC
>SDBS01006599.1_pt1 | contig 11297 bp, 10 predicted proteins | sample 2277091 | NCBI WGS metagenome assembly SDBS01 (sample SAMN10404972, study PRJNA504765) | marine sediment metagenome | isolation source: marine sediment core GS10_PC15, 163 cmbsf | place: Arctic Ocean: Southern Knipovich Ridge | collected 2010 | reverse complement strand
AAAGATGTATGTCGTCGAAAGCCAATTAACAATTTCTGCATATTCGATATCGACACAGAAGTTCTTGAGAGAGATCTCTAAAAATGGGGAAGGGCCAGGGGAGTTCAGCTTCAGGCCTGAACTTAAGATCCTCCCCGATTCCATATTTCTCGGCGCTGTCAACAAGGTGATGGTCTTTTCCAAGGAGGGACGGCTCATCAAAGAAAAAAGAGTAATTCCCAGAGGGAAAGTACTACCGGTGAAAACCGGATATATCTCGATAGGCGTCGCGCGGGCTGCCGAGAACATTTTCAATACCGTCAACCTACTCGATGTTGACCTGAATAAGACCAAAGAATTATACCGCCAGTTGAGGCCTCAAAGAAAAGGAGGGATCAACCCGATCAGGAGCTATTTAGGAATTGATACTTTTGAAGATAAAATTTTTATCATCGATGGGAACAAAGACTTTGTCATCGAGGTCTTTGATAACAAGGGGACAGAGCTTTATGTCATAGAAACAAACGTCGAAAAAATCCGGATTCCAAATTCATACCAGGAAATGCTCGTCAATCAGCTCAAAGAACAGCCCGGCGGCAACGGAGCAGAATGGAGGGGAGCTATAGAGAGGTTTGGTGTGGAATACCCAAAGTTTTTTCCCGACATAAAAGAATTTCAGGTTCTGGATGGAAAAATCTATGTCCAGACATACAAAATAGAGGAAGGGAAAACGGAATACATCATCTTAGATCTCAAAGGGAAAACACTTCAGACAGCCTTTCTTCCCGTCTTTGAAGAAGGAAGCCTTGTCGATAAAAATGTCTATACATTCTATAAGGATGTTTATTATTATTTGAAATTCAACGATAATAAAGAAATCTGGGAGCTCCATCAGATCGATTTCATGAATTGAAAGCGAAACATTTCAATACCTCCTGCGTATTAGATAGTGAACGGTTGATTTATCGTTTACAGATCAACCGAATCACTTTAGGAGGCTCACTATGAGAAAGTTTACAATTGTTTTCCTGGCTTTTTTGCTGGCCGCAATTTCTTCCCCCGGCATCTCTGGAGAATCACTCCAAACAAAACTAGTTCCCGCGGAAGCCAAATGGCTTATCCATATCGATGTTGAAAAATTCGCTCAGACAGAATTAAAACAGATTTTGGAAAAAAATTCTGAAAATGATATCGGCAGGGAAATCATGGGAATCGAAAAGAAAATCGGTATCGATTTTTTCAGCGATATTTCCGCCGTAACATTGATCGGCATGAACCACAATAATGACGAACCTGTCGTGGCAATCTCCGGCAGCCTGGACAAAACCCACCTGCTCGGTTTGCTCGAAGAAGAAGAATCCCTGAATGAAATCAATTACGGCAGTTTTCTCATCTACAACTGGGACGATGACGGATACGGCGTTTTTGCCAATGATAATCTTTTAATATTTTCAGAGAATCGCAGTGGACTCGAAACGGTTCTCGACACTTTATCGGGAAAAGGGAAAAACTTTTCCGGCTCTCCTCTTAAGAGACAGCTCGGGACTCTTTCTAAGGACACATTTCTCATCGCCGCTGCTGAAAATATATCAGAACTGCTCGACGAAGATGACGACGATTTTGGAGCACTCATCCTCCAGAAGACCGAATCCGCTTTTTTCTCGGCCAATGAGAAGAACGGCAAAGTGAAAGTGCAGTTGAACCTTCAAACGGATTCCCCCGAAACTGCAATCAATATGGAGAGCATGGTCACAGGCCTGAAAGCATTTCTCTCCATGAACGACAAAATCGATCCCAATTGGGATATTGTCAAGTCACTCAAGGTCTCCACAAAAGGCACGACCGTAGTGCTGGAATCACAGAGCTCAGTTGAAGAGTTCCTCAACCTCCTGAGAGAAAATAAATAAGTACGAAAGAGGACAATTTCATCTGCTCATGAACGATACAACGAAGCTGACCAGCGACGAAGAGCTGGCTCTGGAAGCCCAGGCCGGTTCCCGCCGCTGCTTCGAAGAGCTTACCACACGGTACAGTTCGAAGCTTTTTCAATTTCTGCGTCCTAAAATTTCGAATGTTTCAGATATTGAAGACATTATCCAGCAGACGTTTTATAAACTTTATAAAAATATCTTTCGTTATGATCCCAAATGGAAATTTTCGACCTGGCTGTACACCGCGGTCTACAGGCAGGCCATCAGCCACTACCGCTCCAAACAAAATAAAAATATCCAGGGGATGCCTGTCCAAACCGATGCGGATCCTGCTGAAGTACTGATCCAGGAGACACAGAATCAAAATCTGTGGAGATTAGCCCGGAATCTCAAAGCCAACCAGTATGAAGCTCTCTGGCTGCGTTACGTCGAAGACCTCTCTATAAAAGAAATCGCCATTATAATGAAAAAATCTCACGCTGCGGCCCGGATTCTTCTTCACAGGGCGCGTCTGAATCTGGGGAAACAGCTCCAGAAAAACCCGGAGATCAGACAAAATCTTTTCCATCCCAATCCGGAAGGACAAAATATGCTTTACAGGGAGAATAGAGGATGATCTGTTCAATTTCAAAATGGTTGATATCGGGTGCGTTTGATTCGCACAGGGAAGTTCCCGGATTTCTTCGGTCCCACATTCATCGATGTGCCTCATGCCGAAATTTTTTCCATCTCTCCCGGACTTTAGAAAAACGAGCCGCTGAGGACGCCCGGTTTATCATTCAGGAAACTCCCGATTCGCTTCTGGAAAAAGTAAAATCGCAACCCATCCACCCGGTTGAACAAAAAAGACACAACTGGGGACCGCGTAAACTGATCCCGGTCGTCTCGGTCTCAATGGCAGCCATCCTTCTCGCTGTTTTCCTTCTTTTTCAACCTTCCCGGGCGCCCTCTCCTTCTATAGGCCTGGATTCCTTCTTTATGTTCGGGAGAAATTCGCTGCCGAAAGGGACCCTCCAAAAACTGGCCTCTCAAATCGAGTCTCCCTATGATACCGAGTGGAACAGTCTGAAAAAAAACATAAAATCCGCAGCCAATCATCTCAGAGCTCAACTTGATTTTAAAATAGTGACTCATGAATAACAGTATTCCCTGAGCTGCAGCACACATTCCCTCCGAATGACTTTCCTCCTAAAAATAAAAAGAGTCTGCCTTTCATAACTGTCTTCAATCTCAATGAACCGGTCGAACTGATTTGAATAATCAAAAACCTATTTGACTACATGGTTTTTTATAACTATTCTGTATCCACCATATAGTGGGAATATTAGAAAATATTATGAAAGGTAATCTAATGAAAATATATTTACGTTTCATGGCTATCTTATTTTTGATTCCTATCATCTCGGTTCCAATGATCGGCCAGAATCAGCCACAGACAAAGCAGAAACAGCAACTAACCCGAGATCGGAATCCCATACAGGAAGCCATAAAGCGTAAAGCAGAGATCGATGAGATATTCGAAGCCCAGACAAAAGGCATCCTTGACTACAAAAAGTTCACATATAAAAGCAGTGAAGGACAGATGGATATTCCTGCCTATCTGTTCGCTCCCCTGGAAAAGAAGGGCACACACGCACATCCGCTTCTGATTTGGGTGCATGGCGGCGTGCACGGGAACCTTGGAAATGTCTATCTTCCATTTATAAAAGAGGCATGTGACCGCGGGTACGTCGTGATCTGCCCGGAGTACCGCGGTAGTACAGGATACGGTGAGGAACACATGGAGGCCATTGATTACGGTGGTTTCGAAGTCGAAGACTGCATCAGCGCGGTCGAGACCATTCAGCAGCGGGATATGTCCTATATCGATCCCAATAGGAAGGCGATGATAGGCTGGAGCCACGGCGGGCTCATCATTTTACATGGCATAATTCGGCGGCCGGATCTGTTCATATGCGGTGTCGCGATCGTCCCTGTGACAAATCTCGTGTTCCGACTCGCATATAAGGGACCACAGTACCAATCTCTCTATACCAAACAGAATAGGATCGGTGGAAACACCTGGGAAAACCGTGACGCCTACGTTGCACGATCTCCCGTCTATCAAATCGATGATCTCAAAATCCCCGTCCTCGTGCATCTTGCAGATAACGATAAGGATGTGAATTTCGTTGAAGCGGAAATGCTGGTCAATGCACTGAGAGTGAAAAAACCTGACCTAGCCGAAACTAAAATCTATCACAATCCGCGCGGCGGTCATTCGTTCAACCGCCAGGTTAACAGGGAAACCTGGGAGCGCGACGACACCCCGGAACAGCGGGACTCGTGGCACAGAATCTGGACATTCCTCGAATGGCATCTCCGCCCCTACGAATGGAACAAAGAGAATTGACAAGAGTGATCGAGACTCAAAATCTGACAAAATCCTACGGAAAAGACAGAGGGATTGTCGATCTCAATCTGGAAATTGAATCCGGTGAAATCTTCGGATTCATCGGACCCAACGGGGCCGGAAAGTCCACTACCATCCGGACTCTCCTTGGACTCATATTCCCTACTTCAGGAAGCGGATCTATCTTCGGTCTCGATATCGTAAAAAACACAAAGAACATAAAAAAACAAATCGGCTATATGCCTGCCGAAAGCTTTTACTACCACAAGATGGATGTCCGAGAACTTCTCGATTACTCGGCTCATTTCTACAACACGGACTGCAGTGCCAGGATCGAGGAACTGGCAGATATTTTTGCCCTGGACCTGGACAGGAAAATTCTCGATCTTTCAAGAGGAAATCAAAGAAAAGTTGCGATTCTTCAGAGCCTCATCCACAGGCCCAAGCTGTTGATCCTGGATGAACCAACAACCGGTCTGGATCCCTTGATGCGATCAAAATTCTTCGATATCCTGCAAGAAGAAAACAACAGGGGGACAACCATATTTTTTTCCTCACACACTCTGAGCGAAGTCCAGAAGTTGTGCAGAAGAGTCGGAATCATAAAGGAAGGAAGAATAATCGCCGTTGAGGATATCGAAACCCTGAGAAAAAAGCAGCTGCGAATAGTGCAGATTGAATTTCCCCATACTGTAAAAAGCGATGAAATCGACTGCCCAGGTGTAATCGATCCTTCGGCCAATTTAAACAATTTGAGCTTTATGTTCTCCGGGGAAATGAGCTCACTCCTCCAAGTTCTAAAAGAAAAAGAGATCAAGGATTTGATCATCGAAGAACCAACCCTTGAGGAAATTTTCATGCACTACTATGAGGACAAGTCCGAAAAAGAGAAAGACTGAGACTATGCTGAATAAAAACATTTATTTCAAAGAACTGAAGCATCACCGGACTTCATTTATCACCTGGTGTCTATCCTTCATCGTTCTCATCTTGGTGGATATGGTCTTCTATCCCATACTCATGAAAGACGATATGCTGAAACAAATGTCACTTGTGCTCGAAAATCCCTTCATGAAGGGTCTCATGTCGGCCTTTGGCATGAGTTTAGATGTTATCACCAACGTCCTAGGATACTACGCCGCCAGGAATACCATGTACATTCTGCTCCTGGGCAGCTTTTTCTCAATCTTTCTGGCCGGAAAAATATTATCCCAGGAGGAGCACGAAAAAACGGCAGAATTTTTGCTCACCAAGCCTGTTTCACGGTCGGAAGTCGTATGGAGTAAATTGGCAGCATATTTATCCCTCTTAGTGACATTAAATATCATTATATTAATCACTGGATTTATCAGTATTGAACTTTTCAAAGGGGACAGTGAATACAGTTTAGCGGCCTTTCTCATCCACACTTTTTACTGTTTCCTTTTAATGCTGACATTTGGGGCCGTAGGTCTCTTTTTATCTCTCTGGATCAAAAGGGGCCGTCCGACCACCAACATCTCTATCGGCATCATTATAGGAGGATTTTTCATCGATGCTGTGTCAAAAATCACACCTTCACTGGATAAAATCGGCTATGTAAGCCCGTTTAAATTTGTGGACTCTTCCGTCCTCAGCCCTGATTATGGATTGATGTGGTGGCGCCTGTTCTATTTTCTGGGTATATCCTTTTTACTTTTCACTCTCACTTTTATTTCCTACAAAAAAAAAGATATCCTGATTTAAATGGGGACTGTCCCCATTTTTAATTACATTGACCTAGTATTCCTATGAGTGCTAGTGTAGAGGGAAAATTTATGAGACATATCATTCAAACTATTCATCAAGGAGAAACGATGAAAAAGAACACGAAGTATTTGGTCATTGCTGCACTAATTTTAACTATCGTGGTCAATTACGGCTGCCCAAGCATTTGATGAGCGGAAACGGAACCTTACTCTTTTTTGCCGATGTCTCTTCTGTTTTGAGAAACATGATGAAAAGGCAAGCAAGAGCGGCCGCCCAAAGCGAATCCTTCGCTTTTACTTGGATGGGGACAAAAATTTAAGGCCAAAGACATTGAGGATAGATGAGATGAAAAGGATCGTCAAAAAAAAAGGTAAACTTTTTCTTTTGTTTATCATCATCGTTTGTTTTGGCTTGATAATCCCAGGTTATGGCAGTTACACCAATTTGGATTCCGCAACAACCCTAATTCTGGTCCGGCATGCAGAAAAGGTCAAAGACGGCTCGGATAATCCGATGCTGACTCCCGAAGGAGAGGCCAGAGCGAATGAACTGATGTACATTCTCAAACATGTCGAACTCGACGCCATATACTCGACCCCATATAAAAGGACACAACAGACCGTCCTCCCCACGGCCGAAGACAAAAACCTCAAAATTCAAAACTACAAACCCGACGAAAAAGGCTTTCTTGAAAAAGTCTTAAATTCCCATTCCGGAGGTGTCGTGCTCATTGTCGGGCATTCCAACACCATTCCTGCATTGGCCAATGAGCTGGCCGGCCGCGAAGACTACGATGATCTCAATGACGCCACCTACGACAATCTTTTTATCGCCCACGTGCACTCAAATGGGCAGACCAATATCATCAGGATGCGCTTTGGAGCGCACACTCCGGAAAAATAATAATATGGAGGAACCATGAGTCAAAAATCCCCGATAGACCGCAGGGATTTCCTTAAGAAATCCACTCTTGGGATGATTGGTGCTGGAGTTGCCGCCAAAACAGTGTTTCCTGAAATAAAGCAGGAAGAGACCAAGCCGACTCCAAAGATAAAAGAATACCGTACGCTCGGAAGGACCGGATTTAAAGTCTCGGATATCAGTCTCGGCGCCAGTATGGACGAAGGAATCATAGGAACCGCCCTCGATGCGGGAATGAATTATATCGACACGGCCGAACAGTATCCCGGCCATCACCGGATTGTTGCCGCAGCCATGAAGCGGCGCAACCGGAAAGAAGTTTTTATCTCAACTAAACTTCAGGTATTAGAGGACAAAAGCAAGGAAGGATTCCTCAAAAGGGCACGAAAATGTCTCGAAGAACTAGAAATAGACTACGTGGACTGCATCATGATGCACTGCCCGGAAAAAGTCGAAACAATTAAAACCGAGGGCTTCCATGCCGCAATGCAGGAACTTAAGGCCGAAGGCCGGGTCAAATATGTCGGCGCATCCAATCACGGATCCTTCTGGTACAAAGATTCGGAAGAGACCATGGACAAAGTACTTCTCGCCGCTGCCGATGACGGACGCTTCGACCTTTTTCTTTTTGCCTATAATTTCCTTAAAATGGATCAGGGCGAACGTGTGCTCCAAGTCTGTAACGAAAAAAAGATCGGAACCGTCCTCATGAAGAGCACTCCGACAGCCATTTTTTACTCCATGAAAGCCAATATAGAAGCCATGGAAAAGGAAGGAAAAGAGGTCAATGAATTCAGGACCAACGGCTTGAAGAGATACCAGGAAAAAATGGACAAAGCGGAGAGTTTCATTCAAAAATACGGCTTGAAAAATCCGCAGGAAATCCAGGCCGCAGCCGTCCGGTTCGTTCTTGATAATCCCAATGTCAACTCCGTCAGCCTCCCGCCAAAGACATATGATGAACTCGACAGATTTATCGGCCTCTCCGGCTCCAGTTTAAATGACTTGGATAAAGCCAAGCTGGCCGCATACGAGGAAGGCTGCGGAGAACTCTACTGCCGCCATGCCTGTGGAGAGTGTGAACCCCACTGCCCTCACGGAGTCCCTGTCAACACGATCATGCGCTACTTCCGCTATTTTGCGGCTCAGGGCCGAGAGAAAGAAGCCATGCTCAACTATGCCGCAATTCCGGGGGTTAAGGCCGATGTCTGTGTGAACTGCCCGGGACTATGTGAATCCGCCTGCCCCCACAATGTTCCCGTTCAGGGCATGCTGCTCCTCGCCGACAACCAGCTCACTCTATAAGAGGTTCACCTGGAGGAATGATCTCATTAAAGAACTGAGGCAAAAGCTGGGATTTAGCAAAGCCCCATAGTTGGTTTCTACCTTTTCCTATTTCTCAATCCGGACAGTTAGGCTCCCTTTTGTTGTTACCGTCTGAGGAATTGTCACCCCAGCCTCAGGAACATCGATAATCCCTTCCCCAACAGATTCCGATACACCGCTAATCAACATTCCTTCTTTGTACGCAAAATACAGAGTTCCAGTAGACATCGTCTCTCTCTCAATGTAAAGCGCCATGCCTCCCTGCTCAAAATCACCACTTATTCTGGAGACTCCTTTCATTTCAATTTTCAGGCAATCGAAGCCCTCCATTTTTGTTTCTTCGATCAGTGTGTAGGTTAACTCATTTTCCAATGTCAGAAGGCTTCCTCCTTGTGGAATATCCATGACTTGAGTGTCTGACCAGGTGTCTCCAAATTTAACCGGTTTGTCCGGCAGCAGTGGAAATGTTGTTTTTACTCCAAGTATATATGTCTCTTCATTCAGTTCATCTCCTGAGGGGGAAGTGATTTCCGGCAGACTATCAAATCCTTTATAGTCCTCGACTTTCCCGTTTGGCAAAAGAACAAATGTGACTTTTTGGCCGATCAGTTCAGAAAAATCCGTACTTTCTGATCCCATCGCACCGTCCATGTCCTGCGATCTATCTCCAAACTCATATTCCAAAGTGATTCCCTTTTTTTTATTTGAAGATAAAACAACATAGATGTCCTCAGCTTCTCCATAAATGTCCGTGAGCACTTCGGTTCCCATTTGATCTGAGACACTGTTGACTTCACTAGAACTTACCATCGTAAATTTAGTGCCCTTAGCCAATTGATATTTCAGCTCATAGAGTTTTTCTGCTGCAAATAGATTGGGCACAGCGAAGTTGACAAAAACAACAGCCGCCATCATTACAGTCAGACATAAAATCGGAACAGATAATTTCTTTTTATTCATGGTTTCTTCTCCTTTTATTAATATACTATTATTACCCAAGTTTTATTTCATTTCAAATAAGAAAAACCTGATCAAATATCAAAGCCAAATAATCAAAGCCAGGCTTTGATTATTTGGCTTTTGTCTTCTCCTACTGTTTAGGAGTCGCTTTAGCCAAGGTACTAAAGGCCTCCTCTTCCCTGTCTGCAATGATATTGAAGAGTTCAGAGGAGTCAAATTGTTTAAGAAAATGATGAAAAGAGTGGCAAGTCCCTGAATGACAAATTACACTAAAAATTCTTTGGGCACGGTCTTTAATCGTGCGATATCCATTACTTTTGCCTTGACATCGAATCCCGACGGACACTTGACACGGCAAGTTTGACAGTCGTTACATGGGATACTGGAGATATTCACTTCGTCCAGGGTCTTTCTGGCTTTTGCGGGCTGTTCATACCCGTAGGCATACATGTAACTGCGCATAGCCGTAGGAATATCAAGGTCATGAGGGCACTGTGTCAAGCATTCACTACATTCCGAGCAAAAAAGACCGGTTGCGGATTGCTGCGGCCCTTTATCGAGTTTGAGATCGATCCTTTCCTGGGCTGTCAATGTGAGATTCTCCATAACGGAGAGATCTTCATACAAATGTTCCAAATTCTTAAAACTCGGGATTGCCGTATGGATATTTTCATTCTGAAGAGCCCATTTTAAGGCGGCTTTCTGGTTGATTTTTTCCTTCTTTGTCTTTTGATCCCAGTAAACACCCGCTTGAGTTTTCATGGCTACAATACCCATTCCTTTATCGGCTGCGTATTGAATGGCTTTGTTCATCTCATCGAAATGATTCATTCTGAAATTATACTTGGTCAAAACCACATCAAAAACATCGCTGTCCGCGGCAAGGCGGATAATTTCGGGTTCGTTGGCATGGGTCGTAACTCCCATGAACTTGGCCTTGCCCGATTTTTTAAGCTCCCTTAACACCTTTAAATAAGGTTCATATGTAATGATTTCTTTAAATTGGATTCCTCCGAGGTAATAGATGTCGATAAAATCAAGCAGAAGCCGTTCCAGGCTTCCATCAAATGTCTCTTTAAGTTTTTCAGGGCTTATGGCATCCGTAACCTTCTTGGCTGAGTTCCGGAACTGCCACATGCCTATACTCGTTCCGATCACAAATGAATCCCTTGGTCGGCCCTTAAAAAGCCGTCCGAACATCCTTTCGTCATTACCTTTATTATAATCCGCCGAAGTATCGATATGGACTATTCCCGCATCGAGCGCTTCTTCGGCCAGCGAGGTGGCATCATAAGTTCCCATACTGACAACCGGCAGTTTTATCCCGGTATTTCCCAGAGTGCGGTAGATAAATTTCCGTTCTTTCTCCTGAAATTTCGACTCCCTTTTTTCCCCCTTTAGAAGGGATGGAGCCATAACGGCCCCAGCCAGCCCGGTCATACCGTTTTTTATAAAATCCCTGCGGCTTTTACTCATTTTCCTGTTGGTCATAATGCCTCCTTATATAAATACGTGGATTTATCTAACTTAGACCAGCAAAATATATGCCAACTTTGCCTTCAGGGTTATCTCCACGCTCACCAGCCCCAAGGTGTCCATTTTTGAACACAATATATCCAGAATCGGACAATAATTGAATTCCTGCATAGGTTACTTGTCAATCCATTTGACCATGACGTCCAGCGCCAGTCCAATATTTCCGATGATTTATTTTATTCCAATTGTGGTGACCGGATTGTTCTCTTGGGCATAAAATTGGCAATATCACCGGAGCTTCTACAGCCATACAATCAAAGGGACATCATCTTAATTATTTGTTAACTGAATGAAGCATGAAATCTTGTTATTCCGTTATAAATTTGATAAGATTTTTTCGGCTTAATAAATATTTCTCCGCATTGATCTATAATAATCATCCAATCCGAGACCTATATTTCACTATTTTTCTATAAAACATGAAATACGAACTCAAGAAATTAAGCCGCATCACGGTCGATAAAGTCCTTCAATCCATCGATCTGGCAAGAAGAGAAGAACACACAGGAATCTACGGGATTGAA
>SDBS01006598.1_pt1 | contig 11298 bp, 8 predicted proteins | sample 2277091 | NCBI WGS metagenome assembly SDBS01 (sample SAMN10404972, study PRJNA504765) | marine sediment metagenome | isolation source: marine sediment core GS10_PC15, 163 cmbsf | place: Arctic Ocean: Southern Knipovich Ridge | collected 2010 | reverse complement strand
TGTTAGTCTTTTTAATAATTTGTTTTTTAAACTAATGCGCATATGAATTTTGATAATCTCTTTTCTAAGAGAATTTACTCTAGCTGCAAAACTATTTAACAAATTGAGCTCTTTTTGAGTCTTGAAATAAAAGTCTTGATTTGTGAAAAACATCCTTATCTTATTATCAATTTCAATATCTTTGATTGCTTGCATAACAACATCATATTTTTCCATCTCTTCTTCAATAGCTTGAATAGCTAAATCAATTTGTTCTACTTCAAAGGAGGTTTGTTCATTTAACATATATTTAAGACTTTTAATCTCATTTGAAAGAACAATATACTCTTTCCAATATTCAACCCTTGAGCTTGCACTAATCGGTTCTTTAAAAAGTGTTAGACAAATATTTTTTATTTCCCAAAAAGTCTTAAAATCAGGTTTCTGATCGTTAGATATCGCAACTTTCATTTCATCTAGAGAAAACTTTATTTTTTCCTCAGATGATGAAATAACTCGTAATTTCTTAATAAATTCTGAATCTATTGAATCTTGTTTTTGAGCCAAATTTTCATTCATAATGCGATCCTTTTATGAAAAAAATATACTTTTGAAAAAAAGATAGTAATCTAAAAAATCATCTCTTTAAAAGTAAAACTTTTTTATTATTTCCTTTCATATTTGATTCTATAATTGAGCTGCTCAAAAATGCAAGGAAAAATCCAGAATATTGCTTATTAAAAATCTAAGTTTAAGCATATATATAAAGTAATTTATATATCTCTTTTTGAATTTCTTGTGGACAGTTATATTTTAGCTCATAAGAAAACATATTGTCATTTTTATTATTAGTTATGCGAAAACAAGAAAGCCGATCTTCTCGATCTATAAATTTTAAAGATGATAAAATTGATTGAAAATCACCATTTTTAGCAAGCAAATGAAGTGGTGTATTTAAATATTTATCCTGAAACTTTAAACAAGAAGCTACCTCTTTTTTTGATAAAGCGTTTAGAGTATTAAATAACACATTTGGATCTTCTTGATAAGCAATATCATGAATGAGGGACTCCTCATGTGAATCTTTTCTTGTTAGCAGTGGAACTCTTTCATCTTCTGGTAATAATTGTATAATATCAGGCACTATCAAAGCTAGACTAGCATCTGTAGGATGATGTAATAGTAAAAATAAAACATCCTCTTCTTTTTCATTTTGCATAGCTACACAATAAGCTCTATCATCTTCAGGAACCATCATCAGTACGTTATTGAGTATCTGTTCTGCCTCTTGTATCCCAGCGGCATAATGCAAAGGAGTATTTTTTTTTGCTTCTTCTTGTATTTTCAAACAATAAGCTCGATCTTTGGGATGAATTACTTCTAAAAGAGTTGATAAAGCCTTTGGATCAGTATTATAAGAGGCCCTGTGAAAAAGAGTTTCCCCTCTCTTATCAAATCTTGTAGCTATTTTGACTCTATTCTCTTCGGAAAATAATCTTAAAATTATTGCTATAACATCGAATCTACTTTCAGCAGAAAAAAAATACTCATCACCTTTACCAGTCGGAATTGTTCCATTTTTCTCAAATAGTCTTTGACTAATTTTTGCTCTTTTTTCTTTAGGACATAATTTCAGAATTTTAGCTATCACCTCAATCCTGGTATTGGCGCACCAAATATTAGGTCTTTTTTTACCAGTATAGTAACTTTTTTCAAACCCTCTTTCTATCAATATATCAAATATCGTCTCACCTCTTAAATTAGGCATCATTATTAAATATTCTCTATCATCATCTGATAATAGTTTTAGAACCTCAAAAAATCGTGTAAGGTGCTTTTGTCTAGCAAGGAAATGAAATAAGGTATCTACCTCATCGATAAAGCTTGTCAAACAAACTGTTTTTTTATAAGAAGGCAAAACTTTTTTTAAACAATCTAAAAAAGGTCTTATTCCATAGTGAGAACTCGCTGCATAGTAAAGAGCTGTTTTTCCATCTTTATCTTGAATATTTATAAATCTTATAAGCTCATTCTCTGAGATTGCTTTTATTCGTGATAGAAGATTTTCAATATTTTTAAGAAACTCATCGTCTCTCTTTGATAAAATATTAGTAGGATTTGCAGGATCAGCTAAATTATTTGAATAAACTTGTGGCTCAAGCGAAAAAAGTCTTTTTCCTATTAGCATGTAATGAAAAAAGGTTTTTCCCTCATTATCTATTTGATATAAGTTTTCATCAGACGTAATATCAATCATCGTTTTTAACACCCCTGTATCAACTCCCATTGCAGCATAGTGAAGAGGAGTTCTGCCTTTTTTATCCATAGCTTCTAATAAATCATATCTATCTAATGGATTTCGAATTTTTTGAAAAATAGCTGTTAATTTTCTGCTCATATAGTTTTGAGGATCTAACATTAATTGCTGAGAATCTGATAGATAATGAAGAGCTGTTTTGCCATACTCATCATAAACTAAAAGAGGGGTAGCTCTTTTATCCTCTTTTAGAGCGTCTAAAAGCGCTCTTAAAGTTGAGCCCCCTTTGCTATGTAGCATAGCTAAATGGAAAGGAGTTTGACCTAGATTATCTTTTCTTTGAAGGCCCGTCTCTATATCTTTGTTAGTTAGAAAATCAAGCATTTGAACAATTGCTTTTGTATCACCTAACTCTGCAGCTAAGTGTAGTGGCGTTTTTCCATCTCTATTTTTTTGTAAAATTTCTTTTTGCAGAATTGAATTTATCAAACTACTATCTTCATCTGGATAAGTCTTTTTTATGCGAGCAATCGTTTCAAGTATATTATAATACTCTTTTTGGATCTCAAAATTGTCTGCATAAACAAATCCATCTTTATAATTACCCCTCCAAGTTCCTTGTCCAAAAAAAGTTTCTTTTTCTCTTATTTTTCTAAAGGCCTGATTCATCTCGCAGCGTTTTTTTACATAATGTGTTGGTTTGGGACACTTTAACTCAGTTTCATAGACATCCAAATATCTACACCCATTTTTGAGCATTTCATTTACTTTATAGTATGTTGGACTTTTAAGAGGTTCATTTGAAATGTAACCTTCTGAAAGGATAAATTCACTTGGGCTTGGTGCCCTTGAGAAAATAGGGCTTTCAGACCAAGATTCCTCACTGTTTCCTGGCAGTAGTTCACTTGAACTCGGAGGGGTTGAGAAAAGAGGACTTACAGACCTAGAAAAAAAAGGTTCTTTATTAAAGTCAATCGACATAACTTTAAGCCTATTATATTTTATTTATATTTAGTTAAAAATTACTACTAATTATAAATAAAATATTTATAAAGATCAATTAATAAAGCTGTTTTCACATTTATTACAACTATTTTTACATAATAAACATTAAATTATTTTTAATAATTTATAATAAAATGTTTATTTACATCGACTGTTCATAGTCTTGCAAGATAAATTCTTTAGCTTTTTGAGGATCTATTTCTTGAAGATTTAACCACCTAAAATGTGGTTCTTTTTTAAACCAGGTAAACTGTCTTTTGACATATTTTCTAGAAGCTTTTTTAAACTCATCTATAAAAGCTATTTTATCATCGACTGTTTGTTTAGAGTGCAAATATGTTAAGCATTGCCTATAGCCTATGGCTTGAGATGCTGAATAGTTATTCTTTAGTCCTTTTTCATCTAATTTTTCTACCTCTTCAATAAAGCCCTTTTCAATCATCTGATCACAACGCTCATTGACTTTTTCATAAAGTATCTCTTTGGGATAATACAAAAACCATAATCTAAAGTTATATAACGGTTCTTGATTAATTTTGGGTTTTGGAATTTGGCTAACCTTTTGTTTAGTAATAGAGATGATTTCTAAAGCTCTGATGATTTTATGTTTATCATTTGGGGTTATCGTTTTTGCATATTCTGGATCTAATGATTTTAGCTTTTCATATAAAGGCTCTGGCCCCATCTCATGGAGTGTCTTTTCTAAATTTTTTCGAATTTCCATATTAGATGGTGGTCCCATAGGCGGACCATATAAAAAAGCATGGATATAAAAGCCAGAACCTCCAACAACTATAGGAACTTTGCCTTTTAATAAAATCTCTCTACAAGCCCTATGAGCTTCTCTATAATACTCAGATACATTAAAACTCTCATGAATCTCTTTAGTATCAATTAAATGGTGTGGGATTTTATCTCTAGCGTCCTCGCTAACCTTCGCCGTTCCGACATTCATATCCTTATAAACTTGCATAGAATCGGCTGATATTATCTCGCCTCCTAAAATCTTAGCAATTGATAAAGATAGCTCAGTTTTACCAACTCCAGTCGGTCCTGCTAGTACAATAACTTTTTTTTTCTTTTGAGAGTTTTGCGGCTTTTTTCTAAGCGGCAAATAAAGTTCAGTTATATGACTTTGAAGATCTTTAGGGTTATAAATGTTCACAGAGTTTTCTCTAAAAAGGCTTCTTTTTCATTTTTATACATATTTAAAATCTTATCAAAACCAGTTAATTTAATAACTTCCATCACATCATCAGTAGCTGCAAAAACGCCTAATCTTCCTTTTTTTTCATCAAACTTTTTAGTAAAAGAGAGTAGTACTCTTAGCCCTGCACTACTTAGATAATCCATATCTGAAAAATCCAATAAAACAACTGTTTTTCCCTCTTTGATCAAAACATTTAATTTACTTTGAAGCAAAGATGAGGATGATGCATCTAATCTTCCCACAAGTCTCAAAATTATAATGTTATCTATCTCTTCTGTTTTTATTTCTAAACCTAAAACCACATTAAATTCCTTTGTTAAAAACTATTCTAAGATTTACAAAAAATAAAATTTTTAACCAGAGAAAACCTATCTATTTTTAAATTGAAAAGTAAACAAAATGAAAAAAAGGAGTTAAAAAAAATTATTGATCGATAAAGGCAAGTTTAGAAATTCTAAGATCTATTGTTTTAGGCTTAAAGGTTACAACATCTTGACTTGGATCTGAGATATGTTTTAATTGATTTTCATAATCTTTTAATATTTTTTCTCTAAGAGATATGTAGTTACTAATCTGCTCTAAAAGATTATTTTGAGAGAGTCGTAAGATAGTGGGAAAGACTAATTTTACATTTTTCTGATCTTTATAGGCATTTATTTGCTCATCTATCTGAAGTAATACCTCTCTTTTGCCGTAGCTTCGAATAAACGCTCTTGAGGTGTCTAAAAGCTTAATTTTGGCAAGATCTGAAAAGCCACTTGTCTGAAGTTTTTGTAAAATATCTAATGCAAGTGTTGCTTCTTTTTTTTCTATTTTTTTTAAACCTGAGAATCTGCCTAGATCGAGATAGACAGATGGAAGATCTAAATTATTAAAGAAGGGTTTTAGAAAAAAAATAAAACCTTCTTCATCGATAGCAATATTGTCATAGTCATATAAGAGGGCTTTTGGGTGTCTTATTTTTAGATCGAGAGATAAACAATCGGGTTTATTTTTTTTTATATTAGCATCAATAATGAGAGGACTGCTTAGTAATTTTTTTTGAGCTTTAACCTCATCGAATAAAAATATGTTGGTGGGATTATCAGTTGATAGATGCATAAGCTCAGATAAGTAATTTACATCTAAAGAGACTTGATTTGATTGATAAATTTTTTTGATATTATATTTTTCATCTTTATATTTATTTTGTTTATATTTTTTGATTTGAAAAAATACAAAAAAGTTAAAAGAAGAAAAAATTATAGTCGATAAGATTATCCAAAAAAAAGCTTGGGAGAGTTTTAATTTTTTTTGCATTTTTCCCCTTTTAAAAATTTCTGATTTTTTCTTTGTCGATGAAGAGCTAAGGTGATGAAATAATCGATCATTTTTTTATTATCAAACCCTATTAAATCAAGCATTTTCGCAAAAGTGCTATTGTTAGATGAGTAACCTGGGATGGGATTGATTTCAAAAAAATAGATCTTTTGATTTTTAGTAATGAAAAAATCAATTCTAGCAAACCCGGATAGTTTTAGGGCTTGGTAGATTTTCTTAGCGCTCATCTCAAGTTCATGTAATTTTTTTCGGCTAAAATCTTTAGGATATCTCGCCTTTACGGTTGCTTTTTGATATTTATTTTCAAAATCGAAAAACTCTCCATAGGTTAGCATTTCAGCTACTTTTCCAAACTGAAAAAAATCATTACCTATAACAGCTGTTTGGATTTCTCTTGCTATAATTTTTTTTTCAATGATTAAAGAAGTATCGAATTTAAATACGTAATCAATAGCATCTTTGAGATCTTTTTTAGTTTCAACAACTTTAATTCCAATGCTTGAGCCTAAATGATTAGGTTTAACGTAGAGAGGAAATTTAAAATTTTTAATTATTTTAGACAAATACTCTTCTTGTTTTTGTAACCAATCATTTGAATAAACTTCTAAAAAGTCTAGGGTCAATATCCCTAGATTTTTAACAAGATGTTTAGCAAAAGCTTTATCCATAGCAATAGGCGCGCTAAAATAATCGCAACCAGCAGATGCAATACCTAACACTCGTAAAAAGGCATCTATCATCCCATCTTCACCAAGGGGGCCATGTAAGATGGGAAGAGCTACATCTAAAGTAGTTAGTTCTTTAAAAACATCTATTGGGATTTTTTCTTTTAAAGTTTTTTTATTTAAATAAGATTCATCAATTTTTAGATCTTCAAGTTTTTCATTATCTTTAGAATCTTCGATCTCTTTGGTGATTTGCCATGAACCGTTTTTTAAGATTTTAAAGCATTTGAGGTTGTATAAATCTTTATCGTAACCTTGGATATAATTTTTAGTAGATTTAATAGAGATATCATGTTCATTCGATTCGCCACCGTAGATGATACCAAGATTTATTTTTTGAGATTTTCTTAAAGTGAATTTAGAAAATATCTTTCTAATTTTTGATGAGATATCGCCAGCGCCGAGAGCTATTACCACATCGAATGGATATAAAAGATTATCTAGTAGATAACTCTCTAACTGATCATCAGGGATGTGATAGGCTTTAATGTCTCTTTTTTTTATAAGATCAACTAAAACTTTTTCATTTATATTCTTTATAGGTTTTTCAGAAGCGCTATAGATATCGGTAATAATTAGTTCATCTAAAACATCAAATGAGGCAACAAATTCATCTAAACAATCTTTTAGCCTTGAATATCTATGAGGCTGGAAAATACCGATTATTCTTTTTTCTTTAACAGCTTCTCTTAAAGATGTTAGTGTGCTTTTAATCTCAGTTGGATGATGAGCATAATCATCAAAAAATGTGATTTTATTTTTTTCACCAATTTTTTCTAACCGTCTTGATATGCCTGAAAAATTTTCAAAAGCATTTTTTATTGTTTTTTCATTAATTTTTAGCTTAAGAGATAGCGCAAAAACAGAGGCTGCATTTAAAACGTTATGATTGCCAATTAAATTGATCTTTATATCTTTGAAAACTTTATCAAAAATTTTCAGATCAAAAATCGTTTGAAAATCTAACAGCCTAATATTATGAGCATAGATATCAGCTTTTTTTGAAAAGCCGTAAGATGTTCCTTTTGGTTTTAGATTTGTTAAATTTTTATCTTCTATGCACCAGAATAGATTTTCTTGTTTCTCAATGTTAGAGAGAAATTTTTTAAAGGCTTTTTTTAAATTTGTAAAATTTTTCCAATAATTTAGATGGTCTTCTTCTAAATTGGTAACAATCGCAAAGGCAGCTTTATTTTTAAAATTGATAAATGAACCATCGCTTTCATCAGCTTCAGCTATAAAATATTTTCCCTTTCCTATTTGAGCATTGGTTTTTTTAGAATTTAAAATACCCCCGATGGCAAATGAAGGCTGTTTTTGACTCTTGAGAAGGACCTCACACAAAAGTGCTGAGGTTGTTGTTTTACCATGAGTACCTGTAATGAGAATCGATTTATGGCCATGCATTAACTGATCTAAAAGATCTGATCGATGAAAAATTTTTAGATTTAATTTTTTAGCTTGCAAATACTCTTCATTTTTTTTATCAATAGCCGAAGAGATAACAATTGTATCATTTGAAGATATAAACTCTTTTTTATGCCCTATTTGAATATGAGCCCCATTTTTTTTAAGCTCATTTATAATAGCATTTGACTTAATATCAGAGCCTTTAACTTTGATTTTTTTCTCAATTAGTAATTTGGCAAGAGCGCTCATACCAATACCGCCAATGCCGATGAAATGATAAGATGGTTTCATCTATGATTTTTTTCCAATTTTTAAAACAAGATCACTTAAATCTTTTTTATTTTTTTTCTCGTCAATTGACTTAAATTTTTGAATATTTTCTTTAAAAAGACAAAGCTTTTTTTGCCCATTTTCTAAAAAATAACTAATTTCTTTTAAAAGAGAATTTTTTGATAAATCATCTTCTGTGATAATGGTTGAAGATTTGACTTTGTTTTGCATGAAAAGAGCATTTTTTAGTTGATGATTGTCTTTGGCTTTTTTATAGGGTATTAAAATAGAGGGTTTCTCAAAATAAATAAGCTCAGAGATTGAGCAAGCACCAGCTCTTGAGATTACTAAATCTGAAATTTTATAAAATGGCTTTAAATCTTTTTCAAATAAACTGACATACGATTTGATATTTAAATCATCATAGATCTTTTTAATTTTTGATAGAACTATCCCCTCTCCTACAATATGAATTACTTGAACTTTTTGTTTTTCGGATAAATCCTTAATATTGTTTAAAAAATTGTCATTGATGATTTTAGAGCCTTGAGAGCCCCCAAATATCAAAATCGTAAAGATATTTTTCTCTAGCTTGATTTTTTTTAAAAAATCACATCTAAGATTTTTGTTTTTATTATCTTCGCAAAACCATGGAAACCTTTTGACTAGCATTTCATTATTCAATTGATTTTCTTTTTCAAATTGTAGGGCAACTATTTTTGCCTTTTTAGAAAAAATTTTATTGACCTGACCCAAAGTAGTATTAGAATCAAACAAAACAATTTTTTTTCTAAGAACGTATGCTGCTAGAACAACTGGAAAAGTATGATACGATCCAAAACCTACAATCACATTGGGTTTATATTTTAAAATTAGTTTAAGGCTTTGAAATAACCCTTTTAAAATTTTAAAAAAAGCAAAAAAAAGTTTTTTTTTATTTATCTGTGATGCAGATATATCTAAGTAAGAAAAATTTTCTTCTCTGAAAATTTTTCTAGATTTCAAGCCATTTGCAGCAAAAAAAATATCGCAGCCTTTATTTTTTAATTTTCTTGCCAGTTGAATTGCTGGAATTATATGGCCACCTGTGCCCGATGCGCTAATTAATACTTTTATCATCTTTTTTTCAGGCCTTTTTTTAATTTAGTATTTTTTGCAACGCTGAGCAGCAAAAATATCGCTATGAAATTAACTATAAGAGATGTTCCGCCTTGGGAAAAAAAAGGCAACGTCACACCTTTACTAGGAAGAAGACCTGAGACCACTCCCAAATTTAAAAAAGCTTGAAAAGATATCAAAAATGTTATGATTCCAGCTAGATAAAATCCTTTTTTATCTTTAGCTTTAACAGCTATTAAAAATCCAGCATAGGCAATACACATATATAGCGAAATTAAGATTACCATTCCTATAAATCCAAGCTCTTCAGCATAAATAGCCGCTATATAATCGCTTCTCGCCTCCGGCAGATAGTCTAACTTTTGTAAACTCTCCCCTAGCCCTCTTCCAAAAATCTTGCCAGAACCTACAGCTATCTTTGCTTGGTAAGGTTGATGTCCTTTGCCCTTTAAATCTAATTCTGGATGGAGATATATTTTTATTCTACTTTGGACATGAGACATATTGTAGGCCACAATAGTGCCTGAACCTGTTATGAGTAAAAGAGGCAATGCCCAATATAAAAGTTTTACTTTCGTTAAAAAAAACAGGACAACCAAAGTTGCAATGATAATAATGGTGGTTCCTGTATCAGGTTCGATTAAAATAAGCCCCAAAGGCAAAGCAAAAAGAGTAATTATCTTTAAAAAAGAGTTGAGATCCAAATGCCTTTTATTTTTGGTTATCTGTTGAATAAAATAAATTGGGATAGTGAATTTCGCAAATTCAGATGGTTGAATAGTAAAACCGGCAAAACCTATCCATCTTTTAGCACCATTTAAAGTAATGCCTATTTTAGGAATAAAAACTAACATTAAAAAAAATATCACTGTCATTAAAAAATAGGGGCTCATCTCGATTATTTTTTGATATCCGACATACCAAACAAAAAAGCCTATCCCAATACCAATAAGGCCATAACTTAACTGTTTAAAAAGCGCAAAACGAGTATCTACATCTAAGGATCTATTTAATACTTCAGCTGAAGTTATATTAAAGACCATTAAAAGACCAATCGAAAAAATAGTTAAACTACATACGACAAGAATTAAAATTGATTTATTCATCATCTAATTCTAAGCTTATCACCAGGTTTTAGTCGTTTTGCTCTCCTCTCATCTAAGTTATTTAACTTTAAAAGTTCATGGGGTTTTATGCTATGTTTGATAGCTATGGTATATGGATTATCCCCCACCTTTATAGTATAATATTCAGCTGCAACGATTTGTTTTTTTTCTTCAGGTTTAATTTGATTTACCACATCAGGTTTTATACTATTTTGAAAAGAACTTTTAGGAATTAAAAGTTTTTGACCAATTCTCAAAAAACTATTCGATAAACTATTAATCTCGCTAATTTCAGACACTCTTGTGTTATATATATGAGCAAGCTTTTCTAAATTATCCCCACTTTTAATAGTTATTTCAAAAGCATTAACATCTATTGGATTTGGAATTTTCTTATCAATATTTTTTGCTATTTGAGGCAATTTATAAGAGACATTAGGCTCAGGAATTTCTATAGGCTTTTGCTCTGGGGCTAGAGCAACAAACTCCTTGGATTCTGAAGCTAGCTCTACATTACTAGATTCCTGATTTGTATTAGCGTCAGAAAATAACATCTCTTTAGCATCGATGCTTATTTCTGCAATAGGTTTTGAAGATACAGTTTTTGTATCTTCTTTAGCCTTTTCTCTCCCGGTAACAGCAAAGGTAAATAAAACAACAAGTAGCGCTGCATTTACAAGAACTGATATTATGATTGTATCTCTTCGAGACATTTTTTTATCTCCTCATAATCTATTTACAATTTTTTTAAATTCTTCTCCTCTATGCTCAAAATTTTTAAACATATCAAAACTTGAACAACCAGGAGAGAATAAAATACTATAATTTTTTTTAGCTAAGCTAAAAGCTTTTTCTAAAGCTATTTTTAAGCTAGAACATATTTGCACTTTAAAACCT
>SDBS01006597.1_pt1 | contig 11298 bp, 8 predicted proteins | sample 2277091 | NCBI WGS metagenome assembly SDBS01 (sample SAMN10404972, study PRJNA504765) | marine sediment metagenome | isolation source: marine sediment core GS10_PC15, 163 cmbsf | place: Arctic Ocean: Southern Knipovich Ridge | collected 2010 | reverse complement strand
GGCGGGTGACTTTCGCCAGTCAGTCGCCGCTCGCTTGGCTCACGGCCGGTTAGGCCGATGGCTCAAACGTATGGTGGGCAAATGGGTCAGCTCAGCTATGCCGGCCCGGTACACCAGGTTAATCACTGCCAATACTGATGGCAGTGATATGCGCTGCATCATTGACAGTGGCGGCATTGTATCGCATTATGATTGGCGTAGCTCCGATGAATTGCTGGTGTGGGCCTATCAGCAGCGGCGGGGGACGCATTATTTCCTCTGCAATCTTCGGGACAATAGCTCAACGGTCGTGGGGCGAGGGGTGCTGACGCAGGACGGCCACTGCTCATACTCACCGGATGGCAATTGGATACTGACTGACAAATACCCTGATAAAGCGAATAATCGCACCTTAATACTCTATCGGCCCCAAGACAATACCTATATTGAGTTAGGCAAGTTCTTTTCGCCTCCAGAACTTGAGGGCTCCATCCGCTGCGACCTGCACCCCCGCTGGAACCGGGATGGCACCCAAATCGGTATTGACTCGGCCCACGAAGGCCACCGCCAGATGTATGTGGTTGACATAGCCCGGGAGGTTGCTTTACGAACAAGATAATAGAGGAAATACAACGTAGCGGCAAAGTCCTTGATGACCACGGACGCGAGTACGATGCTTTTCCCGTCAGCATGAGTCAGGTAGAGGGGAAAGTTATCTATGAGACTCTAAGAAGCATTGAAGCCAGTCAAACCCTCGAAGTAGGGTTCGCCTACGGCATGTCAACCTTGCACATCTGCGAGGCAATCCGGGACCGGGAAGGGGCGTGTCATGTTGTGGTAGACCCCTTGCAGTCTTCGCAGTGGCACAACATTGGCAAGCTGAATCTTCAGCGAGCCGGCCTATGGCCATTAGTTGAGTTCTATGAGGCGCCATCGCATGAGATACTGCCGAGACTGTGCGAACAAAACAGGCGAATTGATTTTGCCTTAATTGATGGGGCTCATCTGTTTGACTATGCCTTCGTAGACTTCTTCTACGTGGATAAGCTTTTGCAGCCCGAAGGTGTGGTATGCATGGATGACCTATGGATGCCCGCAATACAAAAAGTTGCCCGGTTCTTCGTGCGCAATCGCGGCTATGAAATCCTACAGGGAGGAATTCCTTCGGCTCTGGGAACCAAGCTGCGAGAAAGGATAAAGAGAGTGCTCGGCCCGCGGCCTGTGGCAGCTCTACGTAGAGCGTTGGGAAGGTTGCGGGCTAAAAACAGACCCACAACTCCCTTGCTATTTCTAAGGAAGCCGCTGGGCGAAATTGAGCCCAATTGGCGTCAGGAGCACTTGGTAGACTCCTAAGTAACCTAAGGATAGTACAATGGCTCAATGTCCAAACATACTGTGGATAGTCGTGGATGCTCTCCGCTGGGACCATCTAAGCTGCTATGGCTACCATCGGCAGACCTCACCGAATATTGACCGTCTAGCCGCGGAAGGAGTGTTGTATAAGCAAGCCTTCGCCCAGGCCAATTATAGTCTGCCTTCTTATGCAACAATGCTTACTGGCCTGTATCCCCACGAACACTGCGTGGAAAGGGTGGATGACAGGCTCAATGATGCTGTTGTCACCTTACCTACTGAGCTAAATGATATTGGTTATGAGACAATTTGCATTACTGCTAATGCCTATGTGGGAGCAGTGTACGGGTTGCACAGGGGGTTCAGTCAACACTCCTATACCTGGCAGAAACAACTGATGCTGAAAGGGGGACTTCGCCAGCACTGGCATCGTGCTTTGCAATCGGTGGGCTTGGTAGACCAAGGAGCAAGAAGGGCTACGTATTTGGCAAGACAAGCGATGCAGAATTGCACAAAGCCCTGGTTTATGTTCTTGGTGTATATGGAAACGCACGAGCCTTACTCGCCCCCCCTGGGCTTCATTTCGAAGTTCCACGCTGGACTCCATGCGGGCATTACTCATCCGTTCTTCGCTCTGTGGAGCGGGAACACCAAGCGAGCGGCCTGTACGGCGAGCTACAAACAGTGGGAGCGGATAAAAGCATTGTATGATGCTGAAATTGCCTACACCGACTACTGCATCGGGCAACTGCTGACATCCTTGGCTGACTGGAAGGTTTTGGACCACACGATCGTCATAATAACGGCAGACCATGGGGAGTTCATGGGCGAAAGGGGATTAGGGGGGCATGCCTTCGGGGTGGGGGAAGCCTTGCTGCACGTCCCACTCATTATTAGGTATCCGCCGGCTGTCGCAAGTGGTACAGTAGTCGACTCGGTAGTTGAGCTTCGTGATATTCCTTATACCCTTTCAACAATTGGAGGCGCGGACTTCCAGCCACAAAGCGCCTATGGTGCTCGGAATCTGTTGGTACCTTCACCCAACGACCGTCCGTTTGCCTATGCCCGTCGTCGGCGCCAACGCCAACTCCCGGCAAGACGATGGCTTGGGTCTTTCGACACGAGAAAGTGGGCACGGCAGTTGGACCGATATAACAGAGACATTGACCTTCTGCGCACACGCCACTATCAATTCAGGCAGTACGGGAATGGGGAGGTTGCTCTCTACAACGCAGAGAAGGATCCAACAGAGCAACATAATGTGGCAAAAGCAAGACCCCAGATTACCGAGCAGCTTCGGCAAACACTGGAAGACTTCCTGGCCCAAGTTCATTCTGCGCCCTCCCCGCAACCAACTGAACCGGTGACTCCAGATTACACTGAGGCCGAGCGCAAGGCAGTTGAGCAAAGATTGAAAGAGCTGGGCTACCTGTGATCTGCTCATGAGCAACAGCACTGCGCTTACACCATCGCGCGCTACGGCTCGGGGCACCACCAAGGCAGTCATTGCCCGAGTGGTGGCGGCGGGCTGCGGCCTGGCCATCCATGTCTACCTGGCCCGGGCCTTGCTGCCCGAGCTATACGGCGTGCTGGCGGTGGTTACTTCGGTCATTAGCTGGTGGGAGTGGAGCGGGATCGCTCTGCTGGCCGGCGCTACAACGCATTTCGTCGCCCGCGCCGCCAATAACTGGAAACAGGTAGCCGGCACGGCTGTCCAAACCGCGCTAATATGTTCGCTGCTACTGGCGGCCGGGAGCATACTCGCGGCACCGGTTATTGCCGGGGCGCTGGGCGACCCCCGCCTGACCGGGTATATATGGCTGTTCACCATTGACCTGGCTGCTTATCCCCTCTTCCACGTTTTTGCTCAGGTTTCCCGAGGCCGCCGCCGGTACGGTCGCTGGGCCGGCGCCTTGATTGTCTACTGGGTGGCTAAGGCCGGATTGATGTGTGGGCTGGTGGCATTAGGGCTATCGGTGAAGGGCGCGATTATGGGCAGTATCGGGGCCTCGGCGGTCGGGCTGATTTTCGCCTGGTGGTGGAGTGGAGTGGGGCTGCCGCGGGCCGGATTCCCGGTCAGGACATTGCTGCTGTTCGGCCTGCCCATGATGGGCTCAATGGTGGTGGGCCGGCTGATGGAGAATATGGACCTATGGTGTGTAAAGGCGCTGCTGGCCAATGCGGAAGCTCCCGGCTACTATGGAGCCGCCAAATATATGTATCAGGCGGTGGTGATGGTGCCCATGGCGGTGGCGGCTGCTATGTTCCCCACCCTGACCCAGGCCATATCAACAGATAATAAAGAATCGCGCCGTGAGCTGATTGAGCAGTCATTCCGGTTTGTGTTGGTTACCATGCTGGCCGCCCTGGCCATAGTCGGTAGCTGTGCCCAGGAGGTGGTAGTTCTGATATTCTCGGCTCCCTACGCGGCGGCGGCAGTTCCCGCTATCATCCTTATGACCGCGGCATTGATGTTTTCCCTGCGAGGTATTGGCAGTATCACCCTGATTGCCGCGGGCAAGCCGGGACTGTCTCTGGCGACACTGGCCCCCCTGCTGCCGGTCAATATCGCCCTCAATCTGGTGTTAGTGCCGCGCTACGAGTTAGTGGGCGGGGCGGTGGCCACCGCCATCACCGGCCTGCTGGCTGCGGCGGTGATGCTGGTGGTGGTGTGGCGAGAGTTCCACGTGCTATTCTCGGCGGTTTCGCTCCTGCGCTGTACCGTCGCCGCAGCGGTAGTCTACTTCTTGGGCCTGATCATCCCGGGCATCGGGTGGCTGGTAGTGGTCAAGCTGGCCGGGCTGCTGGGAGTCTATCTGCTACTGCTAATCCTCAGTGGCGAGTTAACCCGCCGGGATTTCGAGCCGCTGCTGTTCTGGCGCGGGTAATCTGACCAGCCTCCGCAGCCGCCACCCTATCATAACTGCGGCGGCCAGCAACACCGCCACCAGCGGTGCCCACACCACCGGCGGCACCCCCAGCCGGTAAGCATATATCCACCAGAAATCCAGGCTGTGGCGGATATTGGTCTTGACCTCCTGGGCGACGTAACCGCCACTCAGGGCCGCCGGCGGCACGCGGTCAAACCTCACGCGTTGCAGGGTGTGTACCTGGCCGAGGATGGGGAAGTACCGCGGATCGGAGATGGGGGTGCGCCAGGTGCCGGTCGTATCCTCCACATAGTGCAGATAGGTGCCATAGGGGACAACGATAGCCAGAAGCTGGACCAGCACACTGATGGCAATCAGGGCCACAATAATCCCCCGCCCTACCCGCCGAGGCCACAGGCGGGCCAGGCCAAACCCTACAGCCACCATCACCAGCGGCGCCAGCACCACCAGATAGCGCGGCCCCCAGGGCCAAATAGTGTACCAGCCGGGCCGAGCGCAGAAGAATATGAAGTTGAGCAGCACCAGTGACCAGATGAGGATGCTTTGCGGGCGGCATTTTCGCCACAGGGGCCTGATGCCCCAGAACATCAACAGAGCAATGGGCGAATAGACGAAGAAACCCCGTCCGGTGCTGAAGGTATTGCCAAAAACAGCCGTGGCGAGATGGGCCAGGGCAGTGGTAGGCATGTAATTGCCGGGAGAGTATCCGGGGGCCACGGCACTGCCGGTGCGCAGGGCATTGTACCACAGGCTCACCGCCAGCCACGGCGCCATGCCCACGATGACTGTCCCCGCCGCCAGTAACCAATGTTTCCAATTGGCCTTTCCCTGGCCGGTGCGACGGTACAGGATCACCAGAAGATATACCAGCAGAGGCGGCCAGGCTAGGATCAGCGAGGGACGGGTTGCTGTACCCCACCCCAGGACAAAGGCGAAGACGAGAATATACCCCATTGACTGCCGGCGGTCAAACCACAGCAGCATCAACACAGCTACCAGCAGTGTCAAGGCCAAAAAAGGCTCATAAAAGCCTATCTTGGCATACGGCCAGGCGTAAGTAGCCAGCCCGTAAACGACGGCGGTAGCGGCACTATACGACTGGTGCAAGCCGAGCGTCACTAACAGCCCAAACAGTGCAGCAGCCGTGGCAGCAGTGACGAACGCGCCGGCCAAGTTGATGGCTACTCGGGGACCAAAACGGGCCAGCGCCTCCCATCGTGGTGAAATGCCCGCTACTATCTGGCCGACCCATTTGCCCGCCACATACCAGGGGACCTGAAATAGAGGATAGCCCAGCCAGTACTGGCTGTAGGTGCGCCCGTCGCGGCCTTTCATAATACCCCGGGGATTGTGGACTTTGTCAGTAAGGCCGGCTCCCGGCGGAATATCTACCCATCCCCGCTCGACAATGCTCTCGGTTATGACATAGTAAGTCTCAGCATCACCCATTTCACTGAAGCCCTTGGCGGTTACTACATACAGTATGAGTAGGAAGGCAAAAACCAGCCCGCCTATCTGCCTCGGGGAAGCTCTGCACCGCCCCGGCGCTCCCTGGTTGTTGTGCATCTGGGCCTCAGCCATTAGTAATTGTTCACGCTACATCTCGCTGGGCCGAACCGGCTGGCCGGTAGCGGCGGACTTATTGGCCGCCAGGCTTACCGCCAGAGACTTTACTGCATCGGCATAATCCGACCGGATTATGCTCTGATTGTTGGTCGCCACTGCCTCCACGAATACTTCGCTTTCCTGGGCATGCCCCTCAGTGACAAAGGTCTCAGTGCGCGAGCCCTCGTTATCCTTGACCAACAGCGAGCGCGGGCCGACCTCCACCCACACATCATCAAGCACCAGATGTACGCCTGCGGTGCCCCCCGGACTCAGACAGCAAGCGTTACAAATCATGCCCACTGCCCCACTGTTGAATTTCAACGCTACGGCTCCTACATCGGTGATATCAATATCCTCCACATCCCCCAGGTACCGCAGAGCAAAGCTGGAGTACACCGTGTCTATATCGCCCGCCAGGTATCGGCACAGGTCCACAATGTGGGTGGTCTGCTCCACTATCTGCCCCCCCGACTCGGCCATCAATCGCCACCAATGCACTGTCGGAAATCCGCCCAGCCAATATCCCATAACCATAGCGACGTCATCAGCGGCGAACTGCTGTTTGGCTTTCTGCACCGGGGGTAAGTAGCGCCAGTGATAGCCCGCACAATTTATGACCCCGCTGTCGGCAATGGCCGCCTCAACCTCTCTGGCCTTGTCCATACTCAGGGCCACTGGCTTCTCCACAAGTATGGCCAGGTCCGCCTGGGCAGCTAGTATCTCCTCGTCTTTATGGGCAAACGGAGGAACGCAAATATAGACCGCATCCAGGTCCGCCTCCTCGTACATTGCCTGGTGATTTTTGTATGCCTTTCCCCCAAATTCCTTCGCCGCCGTTTCCGCCTTGTCGGCCAGCACATCAGTAAACGCCACCAGTTCAGCCCCCTCAATTTTAGTCAAGTTGTTCATGTGAGCATGAGCCATTCCACCACACCCCACAAAACCAATTCGTACTGACATCTTTGTCACTCCTTTCTCTAGTTGGTACAATCAGTCAAGTGTTACGGCATCTGCACTCGCAGATATTCAGCCGCCTTGGGCAACTCCTCATAGGGGTCACCTGGTACATGGCATTCCAAAGCCATATACTTATCAAACCCGATGTCGGCCAGCGCCTGGAAGCCGGATTTGAAGTCAGTGTGACCATATCCCGGTAGCCATCTGATGGAGTCCGCTAGGTGGATATGGGCTATGTAGTCACCAGCGGCCCGGATACTTTCTGCGATATCCGGCTCTTCGGTGTTCATGTGGAAGAAGTCAGCCATAATCTTCATTCCGGGTGGATCCCCTGCCGCCTGAATAATCTCTATTGCCTGCTCCAGACGGTTGGGCAAATGGGTCTCGTACCGGATTAGCGGCTCCAGCAGCGCCAAGGTATTGTTCTCGGCCGCCGCCTCCGCCAAAATCTTGACGATTTCTACCAGCAGCCGCCTCTCCAGTTCTATCTCATCAGCATACGGCGACAAATTCGGCAGCCGTGGCGGGCCAAATAGTGGTACCCATATCATACCTACCGCGCCGATTTGCCCCGCCGCCCACAGGATTTTCTTGGAATCCTCTATAGCCAGGTTTCGCTCCTCCGGATCTGGATCCAGAAAGCAGCCCGAATAACCCGCACAGATGCTGCTGGGTTTAACCGTGGACTGCGCACAGGCCTGTTGGATTTCATCAACTCTTTCCCCCAGCTCATTACCATGAAACTCTATTCCTTCATACCCCCACCTCTCCAGATTGGCCAGCTTTTCGGCCAGCGATTCACCGGGCGTAATATGTTCTTGGCAAGATAGCTTCAAAAAAATCACCAATCCTTTCATAGTCGGCACTCGGTCTTAATGGGCTATTGAGGTCGGCGAGGAGACGCTTTACTACTCAGTTGACGCAGACTCTTCATCCCCAGCGCTTTCATCCACCGTCGCTTCCTCTTCAGCTTCCCCCTCAGCCTCAGCGGCCTCTTCTTCTTCGGTTGTCGCCTGCGTGCCGCTTACCGGGGGCATCATCGCCGCTTCCGGCACCAGGCGGGGCGGTGCCTGGACCACCAGAAAGTAGAGAGCCACCAGGAGGGCCACCACCAGAATTACTACTACTACAACTACCGCAGGACTGACCTGTTGAGCCATTTGCGTATCTCCCTCAATTCAGCGTATGAGATACCTGCTCTGGTCTCCGGGCATTTTGCCAGGTAGATTATTGATAGATTCGTTATCTCCAACGACATTCCTCCCTGGCCGGGATTTTTCCTTCACAGGAGTATTGGTACAAAAGACTTAGCGGGAAGGAGCGCGGCCATTTCTGACGAATAAGGCAGGGGTAGACTGAATAGAGGAGGAGTACCTATGTCATGGCGACGCGCGGGAATATCGCTGGCTATCGCCTTAGGGCTGGTCGGAGGGCTGCTGGTCCTTGTCTCCTGCATCACCGCTGACGAGCAACCCACCTCCTCACCTGACTATCAGCAGATGCGCCTATCTATGGTGCACGCCCTGCAGGCTGCCGGCATTCTCCGCAGCGAGCCGGTTATCGCAGCTATGCAGGTAACTCCTCGCCACCTGTTCGTCCCCGAGGAAGTGCGCCCACTGGCCTACACGGATATCCCTTTGCCTATCGGCGAGGACCAGACTATCTCCGCTCCGTCCATCGTGGCCAAGATGACCGAGCTTCTCCAGCCTGACAGGGGTGATGTTATCCTGGAGGTCGGCACCGGCTCCGGCTACCAGGCGGCTGTGTTGGCCAAGCTCGTGAAGCACGTCTATACCATAGAAATATTGGGCCCCCTGGCCAACAGTGCCCGGCAGCGGTTGGCTATGCTCGGCTACGAGAATATTACTGTCAAGTGCGGAGATGGGTATCGCGGCTGGCCCCAGCACGCACCCTTTGATGGCATCATCGTCACCTGTGCTCCCGAGGAGATTCCTCAGCCGCTGGTTCAGCAGCTTAAAGAAGGAGGGTGTATGGTTATTCCGGTCGGCCCGGAAAGCGGTACCCAGTATCTGTATTTGCTGAAAAAGAAAGGGGAGGGCCTGCAGCAGACTTCGGTCTGGCCGGTCCGCTTCGTCCCCATGACCGGGCAAGCGCAAGAACAGTAAGTATCACTGTTTCAGCAGTCATGCCCGGCCGGAGACGTTAGCCGTTGCTCATATCGCTACGGTCCCGGCAGTACCAGGACGGTATCGGCGTAGCTATCAAACTCCTCGGAGTGGGTGAACAGCAGGATTTGGCGGTTTTTGGCCAGCTCGCCCAGGAGCATGGTGGCTGCCTGTCGGCGCTGGTCGTCAAAGTTCACCAGCGGGTCATCCAGCAGCAGGGGCGGCCCTTCGTCAGGCCAGAGTATCTGGATCAGCCCCAACCGCACCGCCAGGTAAACTTGCTCGGCAGTAGCACAGCTCAAATCGTCATCTTCGGCTTCCTCACCCTTCTGGGGCGAAAAAACGACCGGCTGGAACTCTTCGTTATCTATTCGTACCTGCTCGTATCGCCCGCCCGTCATCGTCGCCAGCATCTGCCGGACTTCCTGCTCCAGAGGCCCAATCACTCCGTCCAGTGTCTGTTGATAGGCTTCCTGGAGCACCTCGTAGGTCAGCTCGTAAACCTGGACCCGGCGCTCCAGTCGCGCCAGGCGTTGTTGGGCTTCGGCAAGTTGTTCCTCGGTTCGCAGTTCTTCCTCGGCGTCGTAATCCGTGCTTTCAATGGTAGCTTGCGCCTTGATCAACTCTTCTTTCAGTTCGTCCCGCCGCTGCCGGTTTGCTGCTATCTGGTCACGCAGCTTCTCCACTTCCATCGGCTCCAAATCAATATGGGCCAGTTCAGGGGAATCAAGCTGAGTTTGGATAGTCGCTCGCTCCAGGGCCAAATCACTGAGCCGCTGGCCCAACTGTTCCCAGTCATCTGCCCCCAGCACAGCCTTTAATGCCGCCTGGTGCTGCTCCCGGCGGCGCGAAAGCTCGATCCGATGCTCAGCGACCTGGAGGAGCATCTCAGCGTTTTCAAAGCGGTCTCCAAGTACCTGCTGCAATTGGTGTCGGGCATCCGTTTGCTGCTGCTCGGCTTCAGCCAGGCTCTCTTCAGCACTGCTCAGCTTGGCTTGAATCTCCACCAGCCGGACACTGGCCCCCGCCACCAGTGAGCTCAGCTCAGCCACCGTCTGCGCCCCTGTCCCCGCGAGCAACTCATCTAACTGTCTGCTCACCTGGTCATGGTGCTGTTGGGCAGCCGCCAGACCACTGGCCGCCTGTTGCTGCTCTTCAATCAGCGCGGTGACCGGATGGCTTGCTCGGGTGACCGCACCCTTTATGGCCACCAGCACACCAGCCACGGTCAGCAGCAGCCACCAGGGCGAGAAAATACCCGCACCAATACCACCTACGACCGCCGCTACCAGCCCCCCGGTTACTGTCGCCGCCCGCCGCCGGCTGGTGCTGCGGGCCGCCTGCAATGAGTGTTCAATCTGCTGGACCTGCTGCTGAAGCCGGGCTACGCTTGCATCTGCCTTGGTAACGCTATCCTGGAGCTCCAAGGCAAACTTCATCACTTCTGCCGGCGATTGCTCGCCCGCCAGTTTACTTACTTCTGTCTCCACTTCCTGCCGCGTCGTTTTCAGTTCATTGAGTCGGCCACTCAGACCCTCAATTTCCTTGGCTGTATGCGCCATGGTGCCGGCCAATTCCCTCACCTGTGCGGCTTCTTCGTCGGAAACCGGCGGCAGAGAGTCCAGTTCACTGGTTACCTGGCCGATTTCTTCCCGCAGCCTTTCAGCCTGCTGCACCCGGTCATTAAGCTGCTGCCACTGGTCGCTGACCTCCTCCAACTCCGCCTCCAACTGCCGCCGCAACTCTGCCTTTTCCAATACCTGTTGGCGCCGCTGAATGTCCGGCTCTAACTCCTCCAGTTCTTCCCGACCCTGTCCCTGTCGCTGCTGAGCCGCCTCCACCTGGCCCCGCTGGCTGCGCAGTATCTGTTGCCTACTGGTCAACTGCTCAATTTCATCCTTAACTACCGCCAAGGGGCCGGGATTTTTGGGGGCCGGGCGTTCCCAACCCCGCCACAGATCCCCTACCACTGTATCCAGTTGCTTCAGTATCTGAGGCACGCTCACCAGGGCACCTCGGCCGGTGATGCTCTGCTGGATCATCTCCCCGAGCTGACCCTTTGCTCCCAGTTCCGCAACTTGCCGCTGGCGAATGGCACCCGTGCTCTCATAGACAGCCTGGGACCGGGTACCCACCAGCTCGGCCAGCTTTTCCTGTACCTCATCCCGACCTGACCAGCCAACTCCGGTAGCGAGATTGACCAGTGATGTGTCTCGCCGGGCAAAGTCCTTGACTATCTTCCAATCCTCTCCGCCCACCGCGAACTCCGCAGATAACCTGAACATCTCCGGAGCCTGCCAGCTCTGCCACCGGCTCACCGCCTCGGCCTGACTATTCACCTTAGTAAATAAAAGTGTCAACACCGCGGCCTGGAGGGTTGATTT
>SDBS01006596.1_pt1 | contig 11298 bp, 8 predicted proteins | sample 2277091 | NCBI WGS metagenome assembly SDBS01 (sample SAMN10404972, study PRJNA504765) | marine sediment metagenome | isolation source: marine sediment core GS10_PC15, 163 cmbsf | place: Arctic Ocean: Southern Knipovich Ridge | collected 2010 | reverse complement strand
GTGCTCATAATTGCGATCCAACTGCGGTTTTTAGGATAATATTGATGTTACAATCAATAAAATAACTAAGGCAAAGTTCATGCTTCCAGAAGCAGCGTCATTGCTTAACGGTTTAGATATTAAATTGGTAGATTCAAATTAGCCAATATCCGGATTAATTATGGGGGTGTGGACGCTCTAAAAGCGAGGTTTATGTTCAGGCTGTCACCAGGTGAAAAAGCTAAACTAGTAAATCCTGACACCATAAACAGTGATGGTGAAAGTTGTGTTTTAATGAAACGCCAATGTATTTTAGGAGTTAGATAAATGAAAGATGTTTGTATTAGAATGGCTGTTGCTTCAGATATCAACGATATTCTAGAAACTTTTTCTATATGGCGTAAAACAATCAAGCAATTTATAGATTATTTGGCAAAACAGCATCGTGGTGAAGGTACCTTGATTGTAGCTGTTGCTGAAAAAAATAAAATTGTAGGTTATGCTAATGTGTTTTGGCAATCCAGAATCAATTGGCATTGCTCAGAAGGAATACCAGAAATTGTCGATCTAAATGTCATTACCGGATATCAGCGAAAAAAAATCGCAACACAAATGATTGGTTATTTAGAAAACTTAATTTTAGAAAAAGGTATTTCAACAGTTGGAATTTCTGTCGGACCCACTCCCGATTATTTGCCAGCAAATCAGCTTTATCTTAAATTAGGTTATAAGCAGGAAAATGAAAAGACCATCATTGATGGAGAAGAAGTTTTAGTCATGAGGAAGAGCTTGAGCAAATGATTGTGAAAAACAAAAAAGAGGTTAACAATGAAAGTATTTTTACTTGTCGATATGGAAGGTATAACTGGTATTGTTAATTGGCCGCAAGTGCGAGCTGATAGTCCAGAATATGCGCTTGGGCAAAAATTATTGATGAGTGATGTTAATGCTGCAGTTGAAGGTGTTTTAGAAGCCGGTGCTAAAGAGGTCGTTGTGTGTGATGGTCATGCGAGTATGCAAAATATTATTTTAGAACAACTGAATGATCGCGCTCGTTTGATTACAGGTCCTGCTAAAAACAAAAAGTATTGCCAAATTATCGGGCTTGATGATTCATTCGATGCGGCGGTATTCGTTGGCTTTCATGCAAGAGCTCGGATGAAGCAAGCAATTTTATCACACACATGGACGCCTTCAGTGCATCATGTGAAAGTCAACGGAGAAGAGTTTGGTGAAACGGCATTAAATGCTGCTATTTGCGGTGTTTATGGTGTGCCGTTATTTGCGATTACGGGTGATAATGCTGTTTGCCAAGAAGCTAAGAATACGGTGGGTGATCACGTACATACTATAGGCGTTAAAAAAGCACTTGCTTACAATATCGGCGAGTGTTATCCGCCAAAGATTACGGCAGAGAAGATTCGGCATGGCATGGTAGATGCATTTAAGATATTGCACCAAGCGCTTCAAATAACTTCACCTGTTACAATTGAACTTGGTTTTTACAGGCCAGAACATGCTGATCAGGCGAGTCGTTTTCCTTGTGTGGAGAGAATTTCTGATTGCGAAGTTCGTGTTTACCATGAAACTTATTTGGATGCTATTGCGCTTACTTGGCAGGCAATTATTCAAGCCGAGCTAACGGTTCCTAAATGGTTAGCCTGACTATTAGCAATAAGTTGTTTCAGAGAAGCGCGGTGTTTTTTACGGAGAACGAAAAAAGCAAGCTCCGAAGGAGCGGCATAAGGTAGCCCAGGCCGCGAGGCCTGGGAAAGATGTCACACACCAATCATGAGCTCTGCAAGAGCGGCATAAAATTTAATGAGAATTTCTTTTTATGCCGGTCCTTCAGACCTCTTGTTTTATAGTGCGATTTCAACCCAGCCCTTGCGGACTGGGCTACCTTATGCCGCTCCTTCGGAGCTAATCTCCTTGATGCGTTTACTGTGGTGCTTAGAAAGAAAAGTATGAAAAGAATAGAGATGTATTTTTTCATTATTTACCAATTTAGAGTCATTTTTTGATAGATTTTAACTGATTTTCCTAAAAAAAGGAGTAGGTGAAAAATACGTATTCATTACAAGCCTGACACCCTAAACTGAACTATCTTTTTTTGTGATGCTTATTTTGTCTAACAATGGTAGAACGTACCTAGAATATTCTGGTTGTTGAGTATTCCAAAATAAAATTGTAGGTTACGCTAATGTATTTTGGCAATCCAGAATCAATTGGCATTGCTCAGAAGGAATACCAGAAATTGTCGATCTAAATGTCATTACCGGATATCAGCGAAAAAAAATCGCAACACAAATGATTGATTATTTAGAAAACTTAATTTCAGAAAAAGGTATTTCAGCAGTCGGAATTGCTGTCGGGCCCACTCCTGATTATTTACCAGCAAATCAGCTTTATCTTAAATTAGGTTACAAGCAGGAAAAGGAAAAAACAGTCATTGATGGAGAAGAAGTTTTAGTCATGAGGAAGAGCTTGAGCAAATGATTGTGAAAAACAAAAAAGGGATTTCTGTAGGCTGCTTTATAGTTTGATGAGGCAAAAATTTATGCAAAAATGCATTTGTAGTGCAATTTTGCATAAATGCTCTCTTTTTTAAATCTTGTTTGTTAATCCTGGCATTAGAGCTAATCTGTTTGTTGCTGATCTAGATTATTAATTCATAAGCAGACAGCACTTTTGAACAGGATCTTCTTTTAACTGGATGGTTTGAGACGAAAATAAGTTGGTTATTGTTGCTAGGGGTAAATGTTCGAGTCGTAGTTTTATGACTTCATCATATACTTTTTTATCAATTTCATCGAATAGATATGGTGTCTGCAAGTTTCTGATTGTTTTTTCAAAATTTTTATCAATAGCTCCCGTTCCTTCAATCGCAGTAAGATGAAGAGGAGAGCCATTATACTCCCAGATTTCCTCATTTATTTCTTGTGGATTATTGTTCTGCCGGCTATACTGTTTTTAAATCTGGCAGAACAGAAGACAAAAACTGTTCTGTTCTGCCGATCATGGCTTTTATTTAGGTGGCAGTATAAAACAGAGGAAGAAAGCATATGCCTAATAGTATAATCGGACGAACGAATGAAGTTTCCAAGCTAGAGCGTTTATTTCGATCAAACAAATCAGAATTTTTGGCAATATATGGCCGGAGGCGTGTCGGAAAAACTTTCTTGATAAAACGTTATTTTGAAAAACAAGATTGTGTTTTTTTTGTCGTATCTGGGCAGCACAAAGGTACATTACGAGAACAATTAGCAAATTTTACGCGTGCAATTGAAAAAGCTTTTTATAAGGCCGGTACGACAACACTAAAAGAACCAACTTCATGGGTTAGTGCTTTTGAAGTTTTGAATAATCTTATCAAGGAATATGCGAAAAATCGTAAAATTATTTTATTTATGGATGAGTTACCTTGGTTGGTTACAAAAAAATCGCGATTATTAGAAGCTTTGGATTATTACTGGAATAATGAGTGGGTTGATCAAGGAAAAATCAAACTTATCGTGTGTGGTTCTGCTGCTTCATGGATGATAAAAAAAATTGTTCATAATAAAGCAGGATTACATAATCGGCTTACAAAAATTATAGCACTAGAGCCTTTTGATTTGCGTGATACAAAAAACTTTTTGCATCAAAAGGGTATTAAATTAAATAATAGCCAAATTGCCGCTATTTATATGGTGACAGGTGGAATACCTATGTATTTAAACCATATAGAGAAAGGATTTTCTTCGTCTCAAAATATTGATAAATTGTGTTTTACAAAAAATGGTCTTTTATTTGATGAATTTGACAAGTTGTTTTCTTCTTTATTTGAGCGTTCTGAAATACATGAAGAGCTTATCAGGATCATTGCAAAGAGTCATAAGGGAATAAAACAAGCAGATTTACTTAAAAAAGCAAAGTTGGCCCCTTCTGGAGGTAGAACAAAACATTATTTAGAAGAATTGGAAGCGGCAGGGTTTATTATTAGTTTTATTCCATATCAACATAAAAAAAGAGGTGTTTATTATCAGGTTATAGACGAATTTACGCTGTTTTATTTGTATTGGATAGAGCCGTCTTTGAAGACAGTTAGGAAGTTAGATAAAACATCAGGTTATTGGGCTTCAAAAACAAAAACACCTAAATGGCAGGTCTGGGCTGGCTATGCTTTTGAGGCAATGTGTTATAATCATATCGCACAGATTCGAAAAAAATTAAAAATTGAAGCAGGTGCTGAGGTTGGAACATGGCGGTATATGCCTGAATTTAACAGTGAAGAAAAAGGTGTGCAGATAGATCTTCTATTTGATAGAGACGATGATGTTGTTACGCTTTGTGAAATTAAATACACGAAAAATCCTTTTATTATTGATAAAATTTATTATCAAAATTTGTTAAACAAAGAAGAAACATTTAGAAAAGTCACCAGAACAAAAAAACAAATTTTTACTGCAATTATAAGTGCAAATGGACTAAAGAAAACGATTTATTCCGAAGAAATAGTAACAGAGTTGGTTATGCTGGATGATTTATTTCAAGTGGGGGAATAAATGTTTGCTTGTTTTCTGGTTTCGATATAGTTCAGGGTGTCAGGTTTCACGAGTTTACCTTTTTTTGGTTGGATGGTTTGCGACGAAAATAAGTTGGTTATTGTTGCTGATGAAGGTAGAGGTTTTTGTCGTAGTCCTGTGACAATATCATAAAGATTTTCATCGATTTTATCTAAAGATGATGAAGGAGTTTTTCTGGTCGTTTTTTCAAATGCTGGATCATTTGGTCCTGTCCCTTCAATCGCAGTCAGATGAAGAGGAGAGCCATTGTACTCCCAGATTTTCTCTGGTTCTCTTTCATCAACAGTGACATATTGATGCTCGCTTCTGGAAATGGTACGTCCGTTCTTCATAAATACGTTCTTGCTCGTGTATGATGCAGCTTTCATGTGCATGCAGACTTTTTCTGGTATTAAATCAGGGTGCGTTTTAAGAAATTTGTGAAGAGGAAGCAACATTGTTTCCTTGTCATCGACGAGCCAATAATTAAACGGTTGCCCAGATAATTCTCGCATAAAGTAGTTTAATTGACTGTAAATAATGGTAAATTTTGATTCATCTTTTTTGTGGTTGTGATGTGTCGGATTTTCACCACTTAATGCTTTTAAGGCGCGATCGAACGAAGTTCCGATTTCAGCGTGTCCATAAGTATCCGCTAAGATATATTTGTGTAGAATTATTTCTTTTTCAGGGAGCTTTTCCCTGAAATAAGTAGTAATGGCTTCGATGGCATGGAAGCATGACATTGAATTATTCAGAAATGAGACGAATCGATCCGTCTCATAATCCTGACGCAACGTGCCTAAAATGAGATGTATTTTCTTTGCATTTGCAGCGTTTGCAATGCCAATTAGATCAGCAAACAGTTCTTTGTTTGCTTCATATAAAATTTCAATATCTTTTTCTGCGCTGATTGGACCGTCACACTGTGCCAACTCGCGCAATGTTTCGCAATATGGGTGGAATATACATCCATCCATATCCAGTGAGAATATAATATCATCGTTAAACATATGTGGCGCGCTCCCATTATTAAAATAATTATAGATACCCATCTTCAGTGACAATGGGTATAGCAATTGGATTCGAGATTTGAGCGGTGCATGCTATCAGGTCATTTCTAAATAATCAACGGCGAAGAACCCGGTGTCAGACCTGACGAATTGCAAGAAAAGAAACTTCGATAAGACAAGAGGTTATGAAAAGCTAGCCGGGTCTGACGCTTTTAGCATATTATCAATCACAATTTCAGTTAATTCAGAAACTTCTTCATCAGTTAGCATTTTGAAAAATTTCTCACGTTTAGTGTTTCCTATTTTTCCATTATTTTGGATTAGCATCTTAATGAACAAATCAATTAAACGATCTGGCATATCAATAATTTCTTGAATGGCACGTTTTGTTTTATCATAATCAACCAAAAACTCGAGTTCTTTAGAAAAATGCACGTTAATTGTTTCTTCGATACATTGAAATAAATATTCAGCGAAATCCGTAAAATCAATATATTGATAAAAATGTTTAGTTTCCTCATCAACAATTAAAATACCATTATTATTCAGATTATAGTTTGTTATTAGAGACATTAGCGGTTTTGAAAATGTTTCTAAAATAGCATCATAAGATCTAATATTTTGCAAAATAATTGCTGAAATAGGGAAGGTAATGTTTGTCGGTGTGAAGTGTCGACTGTTTAAAATATAATGAATTAAAAATCGATGAAGTCTTCCATTTCCATCTTCAAATGGGTGTAGAATCACGAAGCCAAATGAAATTGCTGTAGCGATAATCACAGGATGACAGTCGGATGATATCATTCTTTCCAGCGAGTCAAGCAGTCCATCCATTAAGTTAGATAAATCTTGCGGCTTCGGTGCAATAAAATGAACTTTCTGTAAATATTGATTGATGTTCTCGCCAACATAATTCTGATTGCTGCGATAATCTCTATCGGCAAAACGATGATCGACAATTGTATTTTGACATTCAATTAATTTTTCATTGGCTAGGTGTTCAATCGTTTCTACTTTTTGTATCAAATTAATAAATTTTGTTATTCTTTGTTTGTTTGGTTTCTCATGTTCAATTTCATAGGAAGACATCGTTTCTTTGGCTAGTAAATAGTTATTAGCTCGCGCAAGAATCGATGGTTCATACTTTTGTGCAATTTTATTTGCTTTAACATCAAGCTTTTTATTAATGTATTTTTCAAGTGTTTCTGTGCGTCGTATGATGGGGCAAAAATATTTGTTCCCAAGTAAATTGTTGTAAATATAATGACGCTGGCTTTTAATGGGGGTTGCCGTAAAATACTTATTTGAATCTAATAAGTAAATATATGCATTTTTTTTACAATCAGAAATCGGAAGTGTTTCTCCTGTTAACATTTCAAATAAAAACCAAGCTATTCGAGTGTATTTGCCTGTTGGTCGTTGTTTTATCCATTGACAAAATTCTTCTTTATTGATGTGCTGAAAAAATAAGGTTAGGATTTCCAAATTAATGCCTTCATTTTTCAATGCGAACTCAAGCTGAGAGAATGGATCGTCTGGTTTTTTTAAGGCGTAATTCTTTGAATATTCATGTAGCTCGTGATGATCAAATACGGTTTTTGTTGGATTTCCGTGCATCTTAATGGTTGAAGACCGATAATGAGGTAATGCTTTAAGACTAAATTGTTTAATTAATGCCTGATATCCAGCTGGGTAACTTTTCATAAAAACACCTTCTTATCTATAAATATGCGTTCATTTGCCAATAATTGCATAAAAACACCATCAAATCAACTTATTTCTGTAAAAACAGTAGCAAAGATAGGCGAATTGTTAAGTTTTGTAGTTTTTCAGCGAAATTCCAGGCCATCTAAAACCGCAAACGGAGAGTTGGTGAGATTATGCTAACCGTGGCACTGAAGTGCTCGCCGTAAGCTCTTCTTCATTGCGCGGTGTTTCCATGGGTGGTCCTAGAAGAAAATGTGTGAGGAGCTTAGTTCCATTTCCATTGTCATCTGTAATAAATTCAACTTGCATGGTTGCGTCATTTTTAACGGCAAATTTATTTTCTGAAAGCGGAATCAAATGATACGTGATTCCATAGACTAATTGAAGGTGACCTTCTTCGTCCATCGCTATTTTTATCTCATCATACTGGCCAGCATATTTTTTTAGTATTTCCGAATCGACATTTATAGGATTGGCTTTTACTTTAATTAAATCGTTTAAGTTTTGAATCTGGTGTTTTATTCTATTATCATCCGGTTTGAGCTCCGAAACATTTGAATAATGAGTTTTAGCTTCAATATAGTTTCCCGATACTTCAGCTGCTTTTCCCTTAAGCATCTCTTTCCGGGTTGGCGAGTCATGCCGTTCATATCCATACCGTTCATATCCATACGCTTTGTGCAACCAGTCAAAAGTGGGTTGCATATCACCTACAACGGGCGTTACCACATCTTGAGCAATGGCAAGACCATGCTCGCTGTTAGCAAAATAAACGATTGCTGATTTATCTTTAGTGTTTATTGCAACAAAGGCTTTGGAAATACCATTATCGCCCCAGTGAAATGCAATATTATTTTTTTGTAAACCCAAGCCAAGTCCCCATGAAAGTTCACTGTCTGGAACCTCAACATACTCTTTAAAAGAAGTTGGATCATTCAGTATCGCTTCTATTAGGCGAGCATAATCGCTTGCTGTTGTGTGTAAACTGGCCGCTGCATTTTCTTTGCTAGATTCTGGGTTTTTTACCGGATGATTAAGTTCATCATGTCCTGTTGCTTGATGTCCACTCCGGCCAAAAGTACTATGATTCATCTTAAGCGGATCAAACACATATTGTTTCGCAAGTTCGTTGAGGGATATGCCAGTTTTCTTTTCGATGATAGCTTGTAAGTAACAATAAGCGATACCAGAATATTTAAATTTTCCGGTTTCTAATGGGCTTTTAGATTTGTTTCCAAAGTTAGGTAAGCCCGTTTGATGAGATAAAACCATCTTTGCATTAAATTCGGTTGCTTCAGGAATATGATCAAGCGATTGGCTTTTTAATACGCTTTCAAGTTCTTTTTGCGACAGAATCTCACTAAATGGCTTGTCTAAAGGGAAATTCATTTTCTTGACTAAATAAGTAAATGCGGTTTTGCTAAGAGAGGCAGCTTCAAATGCAGTTTCGTTTGTTACCGGCTCTTTTGATTCAGCATTAGCTTCACCCAATGCGCTGACCCAGATTCTGCCATTTGAAATTACAGCGATCGACATGCCGGGAATCGAGGCTTTTTTCATCAAGCTCGACAAATGTTGTGTTGCTTTTAATTCGGATAATTTAGACAGTGAAGAAATACTTGGCATACTTTTTTCCTTAAATTATATTTAAAGATATATGTCAATTTTAAATTTTTCAAGTCGCGGGATGATGACAGTAAATATCTAACCGTTATCCATTTAATTAATTACTACCAAATCCGCCACCGCCGGGTTTGCATTGTGTTGAAAAAGGGCTGGGATTAAATGGTTTTTCGTCCGCTTTCTCAGCGTCTTCCTTTTTCTCATCCGCTTCGGGTTCTTTTTCCGAATTAGTTGGTAATTTTTCTTGTTCTGTCACATCAGGAGAGAGTGTTTCATCTGCTGTTTGATTGCCAGTTGAAGCAGGTGTTTCATTTGTTGGTGTTTCACTGCCATCACCAGGATTCTCAAGATCAGTTTCCTTCTGTTCTTCATTAGAATCATCATCTTGATTGTCATCATCATCCGCATCACCTGGAGGCGGGCATTTACACATAAGTTTTGGAAGTCCACATTTAGAACATTTTATCGTATTTTTGTCGTCTGGCATCGGCTTTTCTCCATTTTTGTTTACTTAACTGTAGTATAGATTTCACTTAAAACAAGAATGTTTTCTGTTAAATTTATACTATACTTTCGAGTGAGATCATAATAAGGAAATATTTTTATGGCGTTTAATGGTAGCTCATCTGATATTGAAAAAAAATTAGGGCAAGGAAAACAAGAGGTTATGGTTCCGATTACTTTTGATGCGTCTGATGCTGCGCGCGATAATCGTCAACAAATTGAAAGTAAATTATTGCCGGCTTTTGATGTTAAAGGGCTTGATACGAAAGTTGATGATAGTCTTTTAGCAAGAATGAAATATCATCATGTTCCTGGAGTTTCTGTTGCCGTCATCAATAATGGCGAATTAGATTTCGCGGCTGGATATGGATCGACTGGCGATCAAGCTGTTACGCTTCATACTTTATTTCAAGCGGCTTCTGTGAGTAAGCCTGTCTCAGCAATGAAAGCTGTCGCTGAGGGAAAAATATCGCTTGACGAAGATATTCGGCCGCATCTTAAATCATGGAAAATTCCATCAGATAAATTTTCTGATCATCCCGTGACATTGAGACAATTGCTGAGCCATATTGCAGGATTTAATGTTTGGGGTTTTGATGGTTATGCTGATCATTCTCCAAAAACAATTAAAGAAGTTTTGGATGGCGGAGAAACAATTAATCACGAGCCTGTTGAAATTATTACAGAACCAGGCAAAGAATGGAATTATTCTGGCGGTGGATATTCCGTGATGCAGCTTTTACTTGAAGATTTAAATGATGGAAAATCATTTGAAAGAATTATGGCTGAAATGTTTGGCGTACTTGGCATGAAAGAAAGTAGTTTTGATTTATCTTCGCTTAATGGTGCAGTGGTGAATGGCCATGATATTGAAGGAAAAAAATTAGATTGTGGATATCGCTACTATCCTGAAAAAGCCGCAGCGGGGCTTTGGACAACGCCGTCTGATTTAGTGCTTATTGTAAAAGAGCTTTTAGCGGGATTAAAAAATCAAGAAACAAAAGTGCTTTCTTCTGAAATGATTCGTGAAATGTTGACTGAAGTGTTGCCTGGTTCTAATTATGGATTGGGTTTTGGCGTTAAAAAAGATGACGAAGGTCAGGTTGTTGAATTTCAACATGGCGGAGACAATAATAGCTTTAGAATGAATATGCTTGTGCTTCCTCAAACGGGCCAAGGCATTGTTGTGATGACAAATGGGGATAACGGCGTGGCATTGATCGATGAAATTATTAGAACCGTCGCAAAGGTTTATGATTGGCCTCAACATCAGCCGATCAGCAAAATAGTTGATCGAGATGCGCCACAAAATTATGATGCCTATGTTGGAAATTATATGTTGTATTATGGGCCTGATTTGAGTAAAGAATTCAAAGTGATTGTTGCGCAAAAAGATGATCAAACGTTAGCAATAGAATTGCCGTTTCAAAATCCAGATAGAATAATAAAAATCCCCTTTCATTCAGAAAGTTCTGGCAAGTTCATTAATCCGATGACAGGATTGACGTTTACTTTTGATGCTTCGGGTGGAAACACAAAAATTCGCATGGAATACAATGGCGGCCTAAGCTTTGATGGCGAGAAAAAGGCACCGGAATTAGTGGCTGCAAATACGCTAAAAATGTGATACAAAATTGACTATGAATTCAAGATTTAAAAAAGCAATTGAAGAACACTATAATTTAACGATTAAGAATTGTATTCCTGCGCCGCGTCAATTTGTGGCGGAAACTTATGTTTTAGAAGATGTCAGTGGTAAGCAGTATTTTTGCAAGCTTGTGGATAAATCGCTTTTTATTCCAGGGATTATTAAAGCATTGCATGTTGTTGAAGAAATGCATCTTAAAGGTGTTGAGAGAATTTGTTATCCGATTAAAAGGGGGGGTAATGAGCTGTATTTTTTTGTTGATGATACATTAATTGTC
>SDBS01006594.1_pt1 | contig 11301 bp, 13 predicted proteins | sample 2277091 | NCBI WGS metagenome assembly SDBS01 (sample SAMN10404972, study PRJNA504765) | marine sediment metagenome | isolation source: marine sediment core GS10_PC15, 163 cmbsf | place: Arctic Ocean: Southern Knipovich Ridge | collected 2010 | reverse complement strand
CTTTTCCTGCAGCTCCCTGAACTGGGCCTCCGTCAAGCCGAGGATCCTATTCAGAACCTCGAACGTGTTGCCCCCGAGGCTCGGAGCAGGTCCCCTTGGCCGGGGTTTAGTCAAGGACATCTTGATGGGATTGCCCTGCACCTTTACTGTTCCCAGACCCGGCTGCTCCATGTCCAGCACCATCTCCCTGGCCCCCATAATATGCGGGTCCTCTGATACCTCCTTGATATCGTATATCGGGCACCCCGGAATCCCGTGCCCCGTCATGATTTCCACGACCTCGTCCTTGGTCTTCCCCGCGGTCCACTCCTCTATCATCTCCTTGAGCGGGGCGTGGTTCTTGACCCTGTCCGGGTTTGATTTGAACCTCGGGTCGTCCCCCATGTCTAACCCCGTGGACTCAAGGAACCTTGACCACAGGCGGTCATTTGCGATCCCGATGACCACCCAGCCGTCCGTTGTCTTGAACGTGTCATAGGGATAGATGAACTCGTACCTGTTTCCGATGCGCCCCGGCACGTGGCCGTTTACATAGTACATCTGGGGGATGTTCTCAAGGGCCGCGAATACGCTGTCCACGAGTGATACATCCACCATCTGCCCCTTGCCCGTCTGCTCCCTCACCTTCAGCGCCCCGAGGATCCCGATGGTGCAGAAGAGGCTGCTGAGAATGTCCCCTATGGCCGTGCCTGACCTCGTGGGCGGGCCATCTGGCCACCCAGTGATGCTGAGAAGGCCCCCCATGGCCTGACCGATGATATCGTAACCCGGCCGGGTCCTGTACGGACCTGTCTGCCCGAAGCCCGATATCGCGGCGTAGATTAGACCAGGGTGGATCTTGGAGAGTTCGTCATACCCCAATCCGAGCCTGTCCATGGTTCCTGGGCGAAAGTTCTCCAGCAGTATATCGCACTCCCTTACGAGCCCCCTGAACACCTCCTTGCCCTCCTCCGTCTTGAGATTCAGGGTGATGCTCTTCTTTCCCCTGTTGAGGTTCACGTAATACATGCTCTCCTCGCCGATGAAAGGCGGGAACTGCCTGCTGTCATCGCCCTTACCCGGTATCTCAAGCTTGATGACCTCGGCCCCCATCTCTGCTAGTAGCATACCTGTGAACGGACCCGCCAGGACCCTGCTCATATCAAGGACCCTGACACCCAGAAAAGCATCGGATTCAATCATGGACTACATGGAATGCCATGACGTAATAAATTCTTAGTCGAGAAACATTGATGCGCGTGCCCGCTGGGTAACGTTATAACCAGTCGGGCTAGTCACCTATTGAACTTAATGAATGACCCAAAACCCGCCTTCAAGCTGTGGCTGGAGACCGAGGACGGCTACGTGTTCGGCCCAGGGGTCTACAACCTCCTCATTGCAATCGACAGGACGGGGACCCTCAAAGAGGCGAGCCAGCAGCTCAGCATGAGCTACAGGTACGCATGGGGGCTCATCAAGAAAGCCGAGGAGAAGCTAGGTGAGCCACTCATCGATGCGTCAAAGGGGGGTAGGCTCGGCGGGGGCAGCTCGACCATAACCGAGACCGGTGCAAGGTACATCAAGGACTTTGAGCGGATCCAGGATCAGTGGAGGGAGTTCACATCCTCGCTCAAGGCACGGGGAACCGTCGTGAAGATCGATGGAAAAGAAGTGTTGATCTCGTTCGAGTCCGATGTTAAACTCGTCGTGGGCGACAGGATCAGGTTGACCAAGGACTAGTTCAGGGAGCAGCCTTCCAGTATTACCAGGAAGGGATCGTACCTCGTCTTCAACTCGTTTCCCTTCTCAGTCATCTTGTAACACTGCTTCACATCAACCGAGGTGTCGGGGCATTTCATGATGTACCCGAGGCCGCTCAGGTCGTTGAGGTGGTGGTACACGTTCCTGATGTCGCTGTCATTCATGTAGACGAAGAAATTGGCCTTGAGGCAGAGCCAAATGTTATAGCCATAGCTCAGTTTTCCGAGTTGCTGGTGCGTGTAGATAACCGCCATGATCTTCATCTTGGTCGCCCCGCAGGTTCCCTTGGGTTTCGGCATCAGCTTGTCCTCGAAATACTTAAATAAAGATTACCAAATTTATAATTTACGTATTGGTAAATTATCCATACTGCATTTTGTAAATATAAGAGTGTTAAACGTGAGCAGACTGCAAAAAGAAAACAAGAATCGATGCCCCCGGTGTGGAAGCATTGAGTTCGTCAGCGACCACCAAAACGGTGAGATCGTGTGCTCAAACTGTGGACTAGTGATAGAGGAAGACCAGATAAACATGGGTCCAGAATGGCGTGCGTTCACTCCTCAGGAAAGGAACAGCCGCCAAAGGACCGGTCTCGGCATGAGTTACACTCTGTACGACAAGGGTCTCTCTACCGTTTTCAAGGGATACAGGGACGCCAACGGCAACAGGCTCAAGGACGAGACCCGCATCAAGATGGACAGGCTCAGGAGGTATGACAACCGCAGTAAGTTCGATGAGACATGGAGGCGGAACCTGAGCATCGCCATGGCGGAGCTTGACCGGATGAACACCGCGTTACACTTGCCCAAAAGCCTCAAGGAGCAGGCCGCAATCCTCTACCGCAAGGCATTGAAGATGGACCTCATCAGGGGCAGGAGCATCGACGCCTTCGTAGCGGCGACAATCTACGCCGCATGCAGGAAAGCCATGGTACCGAGGCCACTCAAGGAGATATCCAAGCTGTCGCCTAGAGAGCACGGGGAGATAGCCAGGACATACAGGCTGCTACTCAAGGAGATGAAGCTGAAGATGCCCATCGACGGGCCCATGAAGTTCATCCCCAGCATCGCGGCAAAACTGAAACTGCGAAGAGACACTGAGCAGATAGCTGTAGAAATTCTCAGGAAGGCAAGGACCATGAACGGGCTCAGCGGGAAAGACCCCAGGGGCTTGGCAGCCGCGGCGCTGTACATGGCGTGCATCAGGAACGGCGACAAGCGTATCCAGAAAGACGTTGCAGGTGCTGCTGGCACCACCGAGGTCACACTCAGGAACAGGCTCCGTGGGCTAGAGAAGATACTGGAACCTGTTGAACCTGAAGAGGTACCAGAGGTATCGAGTTCTCCCCCTAGTCCCTAATTTATTACCTGCAATTCCTGTTATACATTCATCGAGCTGATGTTATGGACAAGCTAGCAGGATTGGAAGACGCTTTCAAGAAGGCCAAGGTACTTTTCATGACTACCTATGGTGAGAAAAAGAACACCCGCCAGATGACCAACTACAACGAGGACCCTTACTCACAACTCTGGTTCCCGACTGAGAGGGACACCAAGAAGGTCAAGGACATCGAGAAGAACAACGCAATAACATTGACTTTCCCTGGGGAAAACCGCGGCGAGTTCTACGAGATCGAGGGCGAGGCCAGTTTCGCCTCTGACGAAGAGGTAATTGCAAAGTGGGAGTGGTGGTGGCTGTACTGGCACCCGGCACAGAGGGATAGGTTTTGGTTCCCACGGGAAAACGACGAGAGAAAGGTAATCATAAACATAAAACCAATAAAGGCAACACTGGTTAAACGGTAATCTTTACCATTAATCAAATTTTTTTGTACGGTCTTAAATCACATTCATGTTTATAATTCGTGAGCGCAGTCTTAGTTGATAGAAGATATAATGAGCGCGAAGTTTAGGGAGCATGATTGGTGTGCGAGAGTTTAAAGTAAATATCGAGGAGGATCTTTATAATTACTTAGAGTTCCTTGAACGAACGCGTTTCATCAAAAACAAGAACGAGGCGCTCCACCGAGCACTGTTATTGTACAAGAAACTCTCAATGCATGACTGGCTCCCAGAGATTTACCGCATTGGAGAAAACCGGGTGATCATTATGGACAGGGGAATGCTGTTGGACCTATTCGAGTCCCTCTCAGAGGTGGAGATCTATAGGGCGGGAAGCTCCACGGCCCTCAAGAGAAAGGTCCTCAAACCCGAGTTCAGGGACATCAACCTTACCCAGAAAGGGAACTGGCCGCTCGTATTGAACGAGCTGCAGAACCTGGGCTGGGGCACGTTCCAACGGGTGGACGATGAGATCAAGGTTGAAAACTCTGCGGTTCCCTCCACGTACCTGCGTGGTTACCTAGAGACGATGTTCAAGGTTACCCTTGAGGAGCATCACACCAAAATAGACGGACTAGTCGTCTTTCGAGTCACAAAAGCTAAGCAAGATACTTGGCTCTAGAGGCCGGTCCACGGACACCGCTTGTATGGCCCAATTATTATGGTCACGACAGTACCGAGTATACCTTCAAGTGCCAGATCTGTTTCTAAGAACTTGTTCAGATCCTCCATCTGTTCAAAAATCACCTCGATTAGGAGGTCCACTTCCCCACTTGTCCTATAGAGCACGTGTACATCCGGGTTATGCTCTATCGCCTTGACGATGTCAGTTATCTTGGTTGGCTGGACCTTTAGTCCAATGAATGCCTTGATGGCCCTTCCCAGTTTATGATAGTCCATTATGACCGTGAATTTTTTTATTATGCCTTCTTTTTTGAGCTTGTCGATCCTGTTTTTTACTGTTGCCTCGCTAACTCCAGCCTCTGATGCCATATATTTGTATGTACACCGTGCGTCTTCTGTTAGGCATCTTACTATCTTGAGGTCTAGAATATCCATTGACATTGATACTTGTAATATAATGACGACTTAAATAAATTGGGTTTCTTCAACGAGATCTATGTTTTCCTCAATTGAACTTGCGAATTCTTAAGCAAAAGTAAGGAGATTTTCCCTCCCCTCCACAAATAACACTATTATGTTAATATCACAAAATATTATATATGGAATTAACATAATTAGATATTAGTCGAAAACATTGACTGAAGAAACCACTAATAACTATACAAAATGTTGTATAAAACCATAATAAATTGGACATCATGTTCTATTTCTTAATGGAATTTGATATATTGTGTAAGTATAGTATGTATTATTGTGACCAAGATGGAAGCAGTAAACAAAATCCCCGTATCCCTGTACAAGACCTTATCAGACCAGTTAGTCTCAATAATCCTCGACTCAAAGGACCGAGACGCGATCTCAAGTGAGAGCACAAAAAAGATCATATACCTCTGGAGGCAGGACCAGTTAGCATCACCTACTGGAATCAAGACCCTGCTCAGTGCTGGAATGAACGTTGATCAATCAGCTGTCGAAAAAGTACTTGACAACCTGGGATTACCCGAACTAGCGATCACCGCAAGTTCGCTATAATCATTTGTTATCCCTTTTTCCTAAGCATATTGGAGATTGATATACAATGGTGACAAGTTACACGCTCGCGAGGGTTGAGCCAGCCAAAGATATGAAGGTCTATGATTTAGTGAAGCAGTTACCCGGGGTTAAAGAGGTCATCACGACCTATGGCGAGTATGACCTGATCATCAAGGTAGAGGTAGACTCACTCAATAAGCTTGACGACTTTGTTTTCAACAAACTCCGCGTGATAGAGGGCATTGAGTTAACGACTACGTTGATCAACGCTAGTTTCCCGTCCTCAAAACGGAGGTGATGCAATGAAATATCCCTCAACTGTTGCCGATGTGATGAATGAGATAATTTCAATCGACGGCGAGTCTCTTGTAGTGGACGCGGCAAAGATCATGATCGATAGGGAGATAGGGAGCATAATAGTGACCGATGATGGAAACCCAGTGGGCATCATAACGGAATCAGATATGCTGGCCCGTGTCATCGTGGCCTACCGAGACCCCAAAGAACTGCTCAGCAAGAAAATAATGTCGAGCCCGCTCCTCAACATTACAAAGGACTCTACCATTCTCGACGCGATGAGATACATACGGGACAAGGACATCCACATAGTCCTTATCAAGGACAAATGCAGGCTCATCGGGATCGTGTCCGAAGGGGATCTGATACGGGCGGTAACATTATCCTCTTTGACCCAGTTCAGCTCCATCCTACGAAGGAACTGACCCGCGCCTTGCCTTGGCGCGTTTTCTCTGAATAAGAACCTTTTTTCCTTTCCCTCTGTATCCTAGCTAGATTGATTTGAGTGAGGAAAGACCGTCACTGGCGCAGGTGCTTGACAAGAACCTCTCCTTTCTGATGGCCATTCTAGGTGTACCCGTCATCGGCATGATGATCGCCGTGGTGGTAATTTATATCAAGAAGCCAAATAACATGGCTGTGGTCTTCGGTGTCATCCTCTTCATGGCAATCCAGTACATCATGATGATGTTCTTCTTCATGAAGAAGGTCGAGGCGATGGTGGAAAACGAGAAAGCTGAACGCGCCCTTGATTCAAAGGAGAAACCGGAACCCACTGAGGATGAAGGTGAGGAAGGTGCCGAACAGCTCGATCCTGAGGAGAAACGCATTTTCCCCCTTGAAATTGACGAGGAATAGCAAATCATGGTACCTCTCCCTAAATGGTATGTTTTGTACTTATTTTGAGGCTGTTTGGAACTTCCAGTTTTTCCTAAATTCGGAAACCTTTTTATCAAAAAGCAAATCTATTAGGTGAATCACATTGATAAAAAAGGTCACCATCATTACTCCACCCGAGTATGAAGGATTGGTCCTTGAATCCCTCGGTCGGGCAAGGGTGACGCAGCTTACACACGTCACCGGCTCAGAGTTTGAGGGTCTTGAGGTCCCTGCAGAGCAGACGGTGGATTATAAGGAACTCTACCGGAGAGTACAGACCCGATTGGTTGAGCCCCTAGACTTGAGTGAAATGAAACTTGAGCGGGTGACCCCTAGCTTGGAAGAGCTAAGGGAATTTGCGCGGGACCCAGTTGGCGTCGTGGACTCTTTGATAATCGAGGCGAGGAGCGTTATCACGAAGGTCAATGAAGTCAAGGAAAGCGTTCAGGCAACGAACAACAACCTGACCTCCGAGTTGCACAAGAAAATCGAGGCGGAGATAGCTGAACTTGACGACGCGAAGAGCGGACTGATCGAGAATCTTGAGGATATCGATGCCGACAAGGTTGCGAAATTCAATGAGAAGCTCGGTCTAAAGGTGAGACTGGACTCTATCACGGCGCTTGAACCCAAGGAACTCAAGAGCTGTTTCGCGGTTGGTATCGTGAAGAGCGATTTCATCCCCCAGATGAAGGAGTACCTCAAGAGGTACCCAGAAACATATTCCAAGGTGTCCGAGCTCTCCAAGGACGAGAGCTTGCTGTTTGTTTTCGGGGCAGAGGAGAGCCAGAAATGGGTCGATGCCCTGTTCCTCGTCTATGATATCAAGGACATATTCGGTGTCCTCGATCCCGTCGATGTTCTTCTAGTCCTTGACTTGGACAAGAGGGACAAGGCCATCAAGAAGTACAAGAAACAGTTGGCCGAGCTTGAGAAGAAATCTGTTGCTCCTGAGGACGAGACTCCAGAGGAGAAAAAGCTCAGAGAAAAGATCGTGGCGCTTGACTCAGAATCTGAAAAGCGTGTCGCGGACCTCAAAGATGAGTACGAAAACAAGATTAAAGTTAACGAAGAGACGCTAAAAGTCGAGCAGGAGAAAGTGCAGGAAGAGCAGATGAGCTCGGTTAACAAGGTTGACTACTACTCCAACATTCTCAAGATATACTCGAAGAAGAACGCCCCCGTTTTGAGGGGCAAGATCATCAGCGTACTGCAGGGATACACTCCGGAAAGAATGGTGGATGACCTCAGGAAAGCCATCGGAGAAGTCGAGTCACAAATCGGCGAGACGCTCTACGTCGAGGTCTCTGATCTAGGCGAGGGCGATGAACACGCGCCTGTTCCTGAGATCGACTTCAAGTCAGACAAGCTGCAGCCTCTGTGGATTCTCACAAGGCTCAGGGGATGGCCCAGCGCCGATGAGTTTAACCCCGGTTACCTCTCTGTGCTGATATTCTGTTTCCAGTTTGGCCTCATGTTCGGAGACATCGGTCAGGGACTGGTGTTCTTGGGTCTTGGACTGGCCCTGAACGGTAAGTACAAGTCGGGTATGATGAAGTACCTGTTCGCGCTCTTCATCCCAATGGGCATCGCTGCCATCACGTTCGGGTTCATGTATGACTCGATATTCCTGTACGAGCACGCGATCTCGAACTACTTGCACACGGCGCACATTACGCTGCCCTTCAACTACCCAATCATGCCGAACCCGATGAGCCAGACTGGTGAGCTGATGAACCTAATCTTCCTGATTGGTGCCGTCGAGCTCACACTTGGGGCGACGATTGGAGCTTACAACGCTTTCAAGGCGAAGAACTACGCAGGGATGATCGGAGAGCACGGCCTGGGAATGGGCCTGTACGTTGTCGGTCTATACCTGAGCGCGGCTACGATGTTCACCGAGGGTCTCGATATCATGCTGGTGGTAGCGGGTTTCCCGTTCAAGCTAATGCTATTAGGAATGCTCCTGAGCTTTGTTGAGCCCATCCTGCACAGCCTGATGCACGGGCACGGCATTGGAGGAGTGGAGTCCATTGGTGAGGGCATCGGCGGTCTGTTGATGACCTTCGTAGAGGGGCTGGCAAACATGTTCAGCTTCCTGAGGATAGCCGCCTTCGCTATTGCCCACGTTAGCCTGTCAAGCGCAGGCGAGGCAATGGGCCACGCGATCGATAACCCTATCGCAGGAATGTTGATCATGAACTTTATCGCGCTGACCTTCGAGTTCGTCTCAAGTGGCGTGCAGAGCATCAGGTTGCTCTACTACGAGTTCATGGGCAAGTTCTTCCACGGCGAGGGTGTAAGGTTCAAACCCTTCACCATCCGCCAGCCAAAAACACTCGCAGAGTAATTACTCTACCTCATTTTTTAATTTCATCTTCTTTTTTTCTGGAAAAGATTATATGCACTCACGGAGACTTACGCCAAGAAAAGGTGAGAAAAGACTAACGTCTATTCTCATTCTGATCGAAGACGGAGAAATGTCTAAGAATGTTGGATTACGCGACACTGGCCGTGGCTATTACTCTCTTTGCGGGAGCATACGCTATGGCACAAGGTGGTATGATCAATGCTTCTGCCGATATGGAAGGCAAGAGCACTCCATGGGGAGCAGGCCTGACTGCTTTCGGTGGGTTCACGATCATCATGAGTATCTATTTAATGATCGTCTTAATATTTGGAGGAGGTGAAGGTGGTATGATCCCAGAATCTGCATGGCCTTTGCTGACCAGTTCGATGACTATGATCGGGGCCGCTTTTGCGTCTGCCCTTTGTATTATGGTTGCAGCTAAAGCCGGAGCTGATATGCTCATCGAGAGACCAGAACTATCTATCTGGTCACTCCTGTTCATTGCTCTTGGTGAAGGTCTAGCAATTTACGGTCTGATTATTGCCATTCTACTGAGTAGCGCTTAGTCGCTCCTGCAGGTGGCCAATCACCCTTTTTTCTTTTTTATTTCTCAAAAAAACCTGATTACCCAAATCATGTAAACTTTAACGGATATGCTAATACTCGTTGAAAAGGCTTATAATATTAACACATTCAATAAAGCACACATAGCGATTAGTGGCAACCGTCAGAGGAATATATGATGAAGTTCAAAGCGTTTGTTTATGTGACCCTCAAGAAGGGCTACAGCGACCCCGAGGGGGACACCACAGCCGATGCCCTCCAGGGGCTAGGCTACCCAGTCGAGACCGTTAGGGCCAGCAAGGCATACGAGGTCGTCTTTGAGGCGGAAGGAAGAGAGAAAGCCGAGGACCTCATTGACGAGATGTGTAGGAGGCTCCTCACCAACCCCATCAAGGACGATTACAGGCACGAGCTAAGTGAGCTGTGATGAGCAGGGTAACCGAGAGCAACCTGCCGTTCAGTCATCACCTCGTCGATCTCCTGAACGCCACCGATGATGAGCTCATTGAGATTGGGGAGACCCTTGGGCTGGGGCTCAGCCTTGACGAGCTCAGGTACATCCATGACCATTACGTGCTCCTTGAGAGGAAGGCCACGGACTTTGAACTGCAGACCTTTGACCAGACCATGAGCGAGCACTGCAGCCACAAGACCTTCGCGGGGGTAATCGACACCCCTGAGGGAAGGGTCAACGGGCTCCTCAAGACGTATTTCAAGAGCCTCATAGACGAGCTGGAGACAGAGTGGTGCTTCAGCGTCTTCGAGGACAACGCGGGCTTGGTGGATTTCACCGATGATATAACTATCGCCATCAAGGTCGAGACTCATAACCACCCAAGCGCCATAGAGCCCTTCGGTGGTGCTGCCACTGGTCTGGGAGGGGTGATCAGGGACATCCTGGGGGTTTGGGCTAACCCGATCGCCAACACTGATGTCATTTGCTTCGGTCCCCTGGACTATCCGCACGAGAAGCTACCTGCGGGGGTCAAGCATCCCTCCTACCTGTTCAAGGGCGTGGTGGACGGGATTGGCAGTTACGGCAACAGCATCGGGATACCGACAGTCAACGGCGCAACCGTCTTCGACGAGGACTACACGGGGAACGTGGTGGTCTACGCCGGGTGCATCGGGGTCCTGCCTAAAGACCAGTACAAGCGCCAGATCAAGGCTGGTGACTATTGCGTTCTCGCGGGGGGAAGGACGGGCCTTGATGGTATCCACGGCGTCACCTTCGCCTCAGTTGAGCTATCAGAGGAGTCCGAGGAGACCAGCAGGTCAGCCGTGCAGATAGCCAACCCCATCGAGGAGGAGAAGGTCAAACGGGCCATCAAGCAGATAAGTGAATTAAAGCTGGGCTCGGGGATCACCGATATCGGCGGTGGCGGGCTGAGCTGCGGGGTATGCGAAACCGCCGCGACCTACGGGCTGGGAATCGAGGCGTACCTGGACAGGGTCCAGTTGAAGGCCGACGATATGGCCCCCTGGGAGATCTGGATAAGCGAGAGCCAAGAGAGGATGCTCATGGCTGTCCCGCCTGAGAACCTTGACAAGGTCAAGGAGATATTCGAGGCCGAACAGGTCGAGGTCACTGTACTGGGCAGGTACAACGAGTCCGGTCACGCGAAAGTGTTCTACAATGACGAGTTGGTCGGTGACATGGTTCTTGAGACCCTGTTCAACCCTCCAAAGCTATACAGGGAGACAAGCTGGAAGCCGGTGCCCAAGGATGACCCTGAGATACCAGCGCCAGATGACCTGGGTGAGGTGCTTAAGAGGCTGCTGGCATCGTTCCAGATCTGTAGCAAGGAGAAAGTGATCCGGCGCTACGACCAGGAGGTCAAGGGCCAGACCGTCATCAAGCCCATGCAGGGCTGGAACGCAGTCCCGAGCGATGCAGCGGGGATCAAGCCACTCCACGATATCTGGAAGGGCATCAGCGTTGCCAGCGGGGTCAACCCGAGATATGGAAAGATA
>SDBS01006593.1_pt1 | contig 11301 bp, 7 predicted proteins | sample 2277091 | NCBI WGS metagenome assembly SDBS01 (sample SAMN10404972, study PRJNA504765) | marine sediment metagenome | isolation source: marine sediment core GS10_PC15, 163 cmbsf | place: Arctic Ocean: Southern Knipovich Ridge | collected 2010 | reverse complement strand
GGCCCCGCTATGGCGGCGCTTACACCTTCGCCCGCTGCCCCGCCAGCCGCGACCTCTCTCGCGCTGATGTCGCCGTCATCGGCGTGCCGATGGACATGGCCGTGCTCTATCGCACCGGCGCCCGCTTCGGCCCCCGCGGCATCCGCGACGCCTCCGGCCAGCTGCGGCCTCACGGCTGGGAGCCCGACGAGATCGAAGCGCCGTTCGACAAGCTCCGCGTCGTCGATTACGGCGATCTCGACGTCTTCCCCGGCTACATCGAGCAGACGATGGACCACCTCACGAGCGAGTTCAAGCGCATCGTCGGGGCGGGCGTGATGCCCGTCGTCCTCGGCGGCGATCACGGCACGTCGCTTCCCGTCCTGCGCGCGCTGGCTGAGCGCCACGGCAAGATGTCCCTCGTCCACTTCGACGCGCACCCCGACTTCTGGCCGGGGCCGCCCGGCCGTCCTTACCATCACGGCACTCCCTTCCACATCGCCGTCGAAGAGGGCCTGATCGACGCCGCCGCCTCGGTGCAGATCGGCATCCGCGGCTCGCTCTCCGCGAACCTGATCGAGGAGGCCCGTAGGGCCGGCTTCCACCTTCTCACCGCCTCCGAGTTCGCCGCCCGCGGCGTCGCCGGCACGCTCGAGGACATCGGCCGCATCGCTCGGGCGCCGGTCTACGTCTCGCTGGACATCGACTGCGTCGACCCTGCGTACGCGCCCGGCACCGGGACGCCCGAAGTCGCGGGGTTGACCAGCCGCGAGATCGTCGAGCTTGTGCGCGGCCTGCCGGCGGCGTCCGTCGTCGGCTTCGACGTTGTCGAAGTGGCCCCGGCCTACGACCAGGCGGAGATCACAGCGCTCCTCGCGGCGAACCTCGTCTACGAGTTCCTGCTCGTCCTCGCCGCGACACGCTGACAAGGGCGCGGAACATTGAACGCTCGCCATGTCCCATGTCCCATGTTCCGTGTTCCGTGTTCCGTGTTCCGTGTTCCATGTCCCAGGTTCCCAGTTCCATGCTCCACCCGGTAACATCGCCCCATGGACAACGGCTCCGGCCCCCTCATCGCCATACCGCGCTGGAAGGCGCCGACCTGGGAGCGCACCGGCTACTACATGGACTCCGTCGAAGGCGCGGCCGGCCGCTGCCGCCTGATCGAGGAGAAGAAGCTGCCGAAGGACGCCGGCGGCCTGCTTCTGATGGGCGGCGTCGACGTCAACCCGAAGCTCTACGGCGAGAAGCGCCATCAGCGCACCCAGCTGTCGCAGGACGACCGCGACGAGCACGAGAAAGGCCTGCTGGAGGACGCACTGGCGCGCGACGTGCCGGTGCTGGCGATCTGCCGTGGCTTCCAGCTGCTGAACGTGACGATGGGCGGCTCGCTCCTTCAGCATATCGACGATGACTCCCACCGCGCGCGGAACGACGTCTCGGTCTGGCACGAAGTCATCGTCTCGGACAAGGCCAGCCGGCTGGCCGGTGCCTACGAGGGTGAGGGCGAGCTGCGCGTCAACTCGCGCCACCACCAGGGCGTAACGGAGCCGGTGCTGGCCGGCGGCCTGCGCTGCGTGGCATCGTCACCCGACAGCTTCGTCGAGGCGATCGAGAGCGCGGCGCACCGCTGGACCGTCGGCGTGCAGTGGCACCCGGAACGGCCGGAAATGCGCCCCGACGCCGGCGCGCTCTTCCGGGCCTTCGTCGAAGCCTGTCGCTAGGCGGGGAAGAGCACGACGTCGCCGGCCAGGCTCAACCTCGTGCGGCTGCCGATCTCGAAGTTGCGGCCGGGCTGAAGGCGTACCTTCACCGCGTCCCCGCTCGGCAGACGGACCGTCGCCAGCTGGTCGTGCCCGAAGTAATCGGAGTGCACGACCTCGACGGTTACGCCGCCGTCTCCATCGAGCTTCAGGCGCTCGGGCCGCACCATCCCCTCGACGGCGCCGCTCAGGTAGCTCTTCGCGTCCACGCTGCCAAGCTCGAACTGAAGCCTGCCGTCGCTGTACTCACCCGGCAGGAAGTTGGCGTCGCCGAGGAAGTTCGCTACCGCCCGCGTCGCCGGGTGGTTGTAAACTTCCGACGGCGAGCCCACCTGCTCGATGCGGCCGTTCATCATGATCGCTATGCGCCCGGAGAGGCTCAGCGCCTCCTCCTGGTCGTGCGAGACGAAGATCGCCGTCATCTGTAGCGATTCCAGGATCGCGCGCCCGGCCTCACGCAGCCGGTGACGCAGCTCCGGGTCGAGGTTGGAGAACGGCTCGTCCAGGAGCATCACACTCGGCTCGGCGGCCAGCGAGCGGGCCAGCGCCACGCGTTGCTGCTGCCCGCCGGACAGCTCCTGCGGCATCCGGGAGCCGAGCCCGGAGAGGCCGGTTCCCGCGAGCAGCCCTTCGATGCGCTCCTTCCTCCCGTTGCGACTCATGCCGAAGGCGATGTTGTCGCGCACGCTGAGGTGCGGGAAGAGGGCGTAGGCCTGGAACACCATGCCGACACGCCGCTTCTCCGGCTCCACGTACTTGCCGCCGCCGGAGACCTGCACGCCGTCGATCGAGATCGTGCCGGCGTCGGGCCGCTCCAGGCCGGCGATCAGGCGCAGCAGGGTTGTCTTGCCGCAACCGCTCGGCCCCAGTAGCGCCAGCGTCTGCCCGTGTTCGACCTCAAGCGACACGTCGTTCACGGCGGTCGTGTCGCCGAACCGCTTCGTGACTCCCCTACAGTGGACGAATGCTTCGCTCATCTCGCTCGCTGCTCTCTCAGGACGACTATGGTAGTCGGTATCGCGGCGATTAGCACGAGCAGAATCGCTGGCGCGGCCGCCCGCGCGAACATCGCCTCGTTTGTGCTCGCCCAGATCTGCGTCGCCAGCGTGCTGAAGCCGATCGGGCTCAGCAGGAGAGTGGCCGGCAGCTCCTTGATCGCCGTCAGGAAGACCAGCAGGCCGCCCGTCGATAGCCCCGGGAGAAGCTGCGGCAGCGTGATGCGGGCGAAGACGGTGGCCCTGCCCTTCCCCAGCCCGCGCGCCGCTTCCTCCGTCTTCGGATTCGTCTGCAGGAGGGACGAGCGCGACGCTCCCAGCGCTTGCGGCATGAAGCGCACGACGTAGGCGAACACCAGCAGCGGCAGCGTCTGGTAGATCCACGGCGCATAGTTCGCCCCGAAGAAGACCAGTGCGAGCGCGATGCTGATCCCCGGCAGGGCAAATCCCGTGTAGCTCGCCCTCTCGATCAGCCGCGAGAAGAAGCCCGGATAGCGGACGGACAGCACGGCCACAGGTAGAGCGAAGGCGATGCCAGCGATCGCTGCCAGCGCTGACACCTGTACCGAGTTCACGGCCGCCGAGCCGATGAAGCTTATCGATTGACCCGCGTCCAGGCCCCGCACGAGCCAGTAGACGAGCACGGATGCCGGCAGCACGAGCGAGATCATCACCAGTGAGACGCAGAACGTCAGCGCTGGCCAGCGCCAGCGGCCCAGGTGCACGATGCTCGGCGTCCTGCGCACGGCCTCCGAGTGGTAGCGCGCTCTGCCCCGCGTCACCGACTCGATCCAGACGGCGGCCAGCGCCACGGCCGCGAGCAGAAGCGCGAGCGACGCCGCTTCGGAGCGGTCGAACGCCGACTTGTACTGGATGAAAATCACGCGGGTCAGCGAGTCGAAGCGCAGGATGGAGACGGCGCCGAAGTCGCTCAGCGTGTACAGCGCGACGAGGAGACCGCCCGCGGCCAGCGCCGGCCGCAGCTGCGGCAGCGTTACGCGGAAGAACGTGCCGAGCGGCGAAGCGCCCAGAGAGCGCGCTGCGTCTTCCATCGAGCGGTCGAGGCCGACCATGGCAGCCCGCAGCGGGATGAGGACGTAAGGGAACGTGAACAGCGTTATCGCCAGCCAGGCGCCCCAGAACCCGTAGATCTCCGGCAGGCGGTCGACTCCCAGCGGCTCCAGCCAGTCCTGGACGATGCCTCGCGGTCCCAGCGCCGCTACCAGCACGAACGCCCCGACGTACGACGGGAACACCAGCGGCAGCGAGAACAGCACCGACCAGACGCCGCGGAACGGCAGATCGGTCCTCGCGGTCAGCCACGCGGCGGGAAGCGAAATCAAGATCGCGGCCGCCGTCACCGCGGCTGCCAGCAGGCACGTACGGACCAGCGTGTCGATAGTGCTGTCCCGCGTCAGCGTATCGAAGATTGCGCCGTGCTCGCTGGCGCGTATCACCAGGTACACGAGCGGCAGCAGCATCGCCGCGCCAACGCCGGCTGCCAGCACCGCCACAAGGGGCGGCGCCCGCAGGGTGCGCGGCCGTCGAAAGGCGCCGAACGTCAGCGCCATCAGTGTCCCGCTATGGCAGCGCGCCCGTTTCTCTCAGCAGGTCCAGCGTGCCGTTCAGGTCCGACAGGTCGCTCAGGTCGATGTCGGGTGGCTGGACCTCGGCCAGTGGCACCAGGTCGTCGAGGATCGCGATGCCGTCGATAACCGGGTATTCGTAGGTCTCGTCCGCGAAGTACTGCTGTGCGCCCGTGTCGAGCATGTACTCGAGGAACTGCTCGGCGAGGTCGTTGCTGTTCGTTGTCTTGAGGATGCCCGCGCCGGCGATGTTGACGAGGGACCCGGCGTCTCCCGGCCCGGTGTAGTAGTTGCGGGCCTTGAAGCCTTCGCCCTCCTCATCGAGGAAGCGGTAGAGGTAGTAGTGGTTGACGAACGCTACGTCCACTTCACCGTTCGCTACGCCCTCAACCGAAGTGGTGTTGTTCGAGTACTCGGTGGGGTTGTTCGCCTGGATGCCTTCCAGCCAGTCACGCGCGGCATCGTCGCCTTCCAGCACCCGCAGCCCCGTGACGAACGCCTGGAACGAGCCGTTCTGCGGCGCCCAGCCGATGCGCCCCTCCCATTTGGGGTCCGTGAAGCCGAAGATCGAGTCCGGAAGATCGTCGGGCGAGAGCACGTCGGTGTTGTAGGCGACCACTCGCGCCCGGCCCGAGATGCCGACCCAGACGTCGGCCCGCGAGCGGTATTCGGACGGCACGAGGTCAAGGACGGTGCTCGGCAGCGTCTTGAGCAGTTCGGCATCTGCCAGAGCGCCGAGAGCGCCGGCGTCCTGCGCGAAGAAGACGTCAGCGGGGCTGTTGCCACCCTCTTCGAGGATCGTCGCAGCCAGCTCTGCCGTGTCGCCGTAGCGGACACTGACCTTGATGCCGCTTTCCTCCTCGAACTGGTCCAGAATCGGCTGTACGAGGCTTTCTGAGCGGCCGGAGTAGATGGTGAGTGTATCTTCGTCGTCTCCACCGCAGGCTGCGACCGCCAGCAGCGAGAGGAGGGCGAGGAGGGGAAAGATGAAGCGGATCACTGGGACGGGACTCCTTCTTCTAGGTATAAACGTTAGTGTGTGCTAATAATGGAAGGCAAGCGTGGCTAACGTCAACCTAGATTTGCACAGGATTCAAGCTCATTCGCCAACGAAATCTGCTAACTTAGCGTATCGATTTGCGTGTAATCAGTACCTGAATACTGTAAAATAGATACGTGCCGGAACAACCGCCTCTCTATCACTCTGCGTTACTCTGGCCCGCGCCCTTCCCAATCGCCCTTCAGGAGCCCTCATGACTATCGAACCGCCCGCATTTCCCCTCGGCAACAGCCGCCCGATCAAGATCGAAGAGGAGATGCGCACCTCCTACCTCGACTACGCGATGTCCGTCATCGTCTCCCGCGCGCTCCCCGACATCCGGGACGGCCTCAAGCCCGTTCAGCGCCGAATCCTCTACGCCATGTCAGACATGGGCCTCAACGCGGGTACCCCCTACAAGAAGAGCGCCCGTATCGTCGGTGAGGTGCTCGGCAAGTACCACCCGCACGGCGACAGCCCGGTCTACGAGGCGATGGTCCGCCTCGCCCAGCCGTTCTCGCTGCGCTACCCGCTCGTCGACGGCCAGGGCAACTTCGGCTCCATGGACAACGACCCGCCCGCCGCCATGCGCTACACGGAGGCGCGGCTGTCCGCCATCGCAATGGAACTCCTCGTCGACCTCGACAAGGAAACGGTCGACTTCTTCGAAAACTTCGATGGCTCCCTCAAGGAGCCGATGCCGCTGCCGGCACGTCTGCCCAACCTGCTCGCCAACGGCGCATCCGGCATCGCCGTCGGAATGGCGACCAACATCCCGCCCCACAACCTCACCGAACTCTGTGACGCCATCATCCTCCTGATCGACGATTCGGAGACGAGCGGCGCCGACCTGGCGGACATCGTCACGGGGCCGGACTTTCCCACCGGCGGTGTCGCCTTTCGCTACGAGACACACAAGATCCCGGGCGTCGATGGCGAGGGGCCAACGACGGAACGGCGCGACGCCATTCGCACTGCTTACGCCGACGGCAAGGGCCGCGTCGTTCAGCGCGCGCGCGTCCACGTCGAGGAGACGGCGAAGGGCAACCGCAACCAGATCATCGTTACGGAGCTGCCGTATCAGACGAACAAGGCGGCGCTAGTCGAAAAGATCGCCAACCTCGTGCGCGCCAAGAAGATCGAAGGCATCGCCGACCTGCGCGATGAGTCCGACCGCCACGGCATGCGCGTCGTCATCGAACTCAAGCGCGAGGCGCAGCCAAAGCAGCTCCTCAACGCTCTCTACAAGCACACGGCGATGCAGTCAGCCTTCGCTGTCAACATGCTCGCCCTCGTCGACGGCCAGCCGCGCACCGTCAGCCTCAAGAAGATCCTCGAGTCCTACATCGACCACCGCCGCGACGTCATCCGCCGCCGCTCCGAATTCGAACTGAATAAGGCGCGTGAGCGGGCGCACATCCTCGAGGGCCTGCTCAGGGCGATCGACATGCTGGACCAGGTGATCAAGACGATCCGCGGCGCCGCCTCCGCCGATGACGCCAAGACGAAGCTGATGGCGAAGCCGTTCGACCTGACGGACCGCCAGGCGCAGGCCGTGCTGGACATGCAGCTGCGCCGTCTCGCCCGCCTGGAGCGCGACAAAATCAAGGAGGAGTACGCCGAGCTGCTCAAGCGGATCAACTACCTCGAAGACCTCCTCGCCAACCCGCGCAAGATCGACTTCCTGATCCGCGACGACGCCGAAGCGCTGAAGGACAAGTTCGGCGACGAACGGCGCACTCTCATCATGGACCAGGAACCGGAGGAGTTCTCCGAGGAGGACATGGTCGCCCACCAGGAGGTCGTCGTCACGATCTCTTCGCGCGGCTACATCAAGCGCATCCCTCTCAGCACCTACCGCTCGCAGCGTCGCGGCGGCGTCGGCATCATCGGCGCACGCACCAAAGAAGATGACGACATCCGCCATCTCGTCGTCGCCGATACGCACGACCGCCTGATCTTCTTCACCGACCGCGGCCGCTGCTTCCAGGTCAAGACGTGGGAAGTGGACGAAGGCAAGCGTGAGGCCCGCGGCGCCTCCGTGATGCAACTGCTCATGCTCGATCAGAGCGAGCGGATCACCGCCGTCGTCCGCACGCCCAAGGGAGTGGAGAACGAGTTCATGGTCATGGGCACGAAAATGGGCGAGGCAAAGAAGACGCCGATGAAGAACTTCGCCAACGTGCGGCGAGACGGACTGATCGCGATGGACCTCGAAGCCGCCGACGAACTCGTCAGCGCACACATCTGCAGCGACGACGACGACGCGATCATGATCACCGGGCGCGGCCAGGCGATACGCTTCGCGGTCAAGGCCCTCAGGTCGGCCTCACGTCTTTCTGGTGGCGTGCGCGGCATCAAGTTGACTTCCGGCGATAGCGTCATCGGGCTGGAGATCGCCCGCGAAGGCTACAACCTCCTCGTCGCGAGCGCGCAAGGACACGGCAAGCGCACCCCCGTGGAAGAGTACCCGCGTCACAACCGCGGTGGGCAGGGCGTGATCACGTTCAAGACCCATCCGAAGAGCGGCCCCCTGGTCCACGCCCGCGCCGTAGACCCTGAGCACGAGCTGATGATGATCTCCGAGAACGGGATCATGCTCCGCACGCCGGTGAAGCACATCTCGCAGCAGGGCCGGCCGACGCAGGGCGTCAAGCTGATGGACGTCGGCGACGACGACCGCGTTGCCGCCATCGCCATCGTCGACATGGGCCGCGACTTCTCGGAGGCCGGCGACGACCTTCCCACCGGCGCCGAGCCCGACGATAACGGCAAGAAGTCGGCGAAGCCCAAGGCGAAAGCGAAGCCTGCCGCGAAGGCGAAGTCGCCGGCAAAGCCCGAGGGAAAGAAGGCCGAGCCGAAGCCGAAAGCGTCCGGCAACAGCGCGAAGCCGAAGCCGCGCGGCGCCGGCGACAAGAAGTCCCGGTAAGCCATGAGCGTCGCCGGCCGCCTGCGTGAGATGGGCCTGGAGCTGCCGCCGCAGCGGTCAGCGGGCGAATACGTCGGCGCGGTTACAGTCGGCGATCTCGTCTTCGTCTCCGGCGCTGGGCCGGCGAAACCGGATGGAAGTGGGTTCGTGCAGGGCAAGGTCGGCGCGGACGTCAGCGTCGAAGAGGCCGCGGAAGCGGCGAAGCTCTGCGCGCTCGGCAACCTCTCCGCACTTCAGCAAGAGATCGGCGACCTGGAGCGCGTCACTCGCATCGTCAAGCTGCTGGGCTTCGTCAACAGCGCCCCCGGATTCGGCGAGCAGCCGAAGGTCATAGACGGCGCTTCCCGCCTCCTGATATCGTTGTTCGGAGACCGCGGCCGCCACGCCCGCAGCGCCGTCGGAGTGGCCGAACTCCCGTTCAACATCGCGGTTGAATTGGAGATGGTCGTGCAGGTGGCCTGACGGCCGCAACGCAGGTGCTCATGGCAAGACGAGACGTCGAGATGTCGGACTTCGAGCAGCACATCCAGGAGCGCATGAGCCGCGCCTACCAACGCGTCTTCGGCTCTCCCGGCAGTCCCGGCTTCGGACGGCCCTATATGGAGCCGCCGGTCGATATCTATCACACGGAGAAGAATGTCGTCGTCCTCATGGAGATCGCCGGCATCCCCGAAGAGGAGATCGAAATCGAGGTCGAGGGCCGCTCGATGATCGTCCGCGGAAGGCGCAAGCCACTCGGCGGGCGCCCCAATCGCGTCTATTCACAGATGGAGATTGCGCACGGCGCCTTCCAGCGCGATCTTCTCCTGCCCTCCGAGGTCAACGCTGAGGCCGCGAAAGCCGTCTATAAAGACGGGATACTTGAAATCACCCTTCCCGTGACCAAACCGCACAGCGGCCGCCACCTGACGATCGTCGTCCGCTGATCACCCGCAGATGACAGACAAACGGAAGCGCAAGAAGAAGCCGGCTTCAAGGCCGGTGCCGCGTCAAGAGGAGCTCGTCCTCCCGGACGTGTTGCCCGTGATCCCCAGCGGGACGAACGTCGTCTATCCTCAGCAGCTCATGCCCATCATGGCCGTCGAAGAGCCCGACAAGCGGGCGATCGACGAAGCCGCTTCCTCCGAAGGCAAGCTTGTCGCCATCTTCAGCGAGCCAGACGATGACGAAGGCTCGAAGGGAGGACTGCACCTGCGCGATGTCGGCACCGTCGCCAGCATCGTCCGCATGGCGAAGGCGCCAGACGGCTCAATCCACGCCATCCTCCAGGGGCGGGCGCGCATTCGCCTCGTCGCCGTCGAGGGCGAGGGGCCGCCGGTCCTGGCCCGCGTCGAGAAGCTCGACGACGAAGGCGGGTCCGGCCTCAAGGCCGAAGCCGTGATGCGCCAGGCCTCCGAAGCCTTCGTCCGCGCCGCCACCCTCTCTGACACTATGCCCTCGGAGATCGCGGCCGCCGTCAGCGACATCGGGGAGCCCGCGGCACTGGCGGACTTCATCGCCGCCAACCTGCCGCTGAAGCCGGACGATCGCTACCAGGTGCTGGCCGAGTTGAACGTCGGCCGCCGCCTGTCCCTCGTCAACTCGCTCCTCAATCACGAACTCGAAGTCCTCGAGGTACGGAGTAAGATCCAGTCGGACGTCAAGGGCGAGCTGGATAATCGCCAGCGCGAATTCATACTGCGTGAGCAGCTGAAGGCGATCCAGAAAGAACTGGGCGAAGAAGCCACACCGGAGCTGGCCGAACTGAGGAAGCGCTTGCAGAACGCCGACCTCCCCGAGGCCGCACGCAAAGAGGCCGACCGCGAGATCGAACGCCTGGAGCAGATCCAGCCGATCTCTCCCGAGTACCAGGTCGTGCGCACGTACCTCGAATGGATCGCGGACCTGCCGTGGAACATCACAACCGATGACCAGCTGGACATCGAGCACGCGGCGCGCATCCTGGACGAGGACCACTACGGCCTCGAGAAGGTGAAGACGCGCATCCTGGACTTCCTCGCCGTGCTCAACTTGAAGGGCGGCGAGACCCGCGGGCCGATCCTCTGCTTCGTCGGCCCGCCCGGCACCGGCAAGACTTCCCTCGGTCAGTCGATCGCTCGTGCGCTCAACCGTAACTTCATACATGTTTCGCTCGGCGGCATGCGGGACGAGGCCGAAATCCGTGGCCACCGCCGCACCTACGTGGGGGCCATGCCCGGCCGCATAATCCAGGAGATTCGCCGCGCCGCTTCCGCCAACCCGCTGATGATGCTGGACGAGGTCGACAAGCTGGGCACCGACTTCCGGGGCGACCCGGCTGCGGCCCTGCTCGAAGTCCTCGATCCGGCGCAGAACTTCACTTTCACCGACCACTACCTCGACATCGCCTTCGACCTCTCACGCGTCTTCTTCATCGCCACCGCCAACCTGACCGATACGATCCCACCCCCGCTCCTCGACCGCATGGAGGTCATCGAGCTGCCCGGCTACACGGAGTACGAGAAGCTGGAGATCGGCAAGCGCTACTTGCTCCCGCGTCAGCTAGAGGAGAACGGCATCTCGAAGAGCGCCCTGCGCATGAGCGAAGGTGCGATTCGCCAGATCATCCGCTCCTACACGCGCGAAGCCGGCGTCCGCAATCTGGAACGCGAGCTGGGCAGCGTCTGCCGCCGCGTCGCGCGCCGTGTGGCGGAGGGCGAAAAGGGCCAGATCTCGGTCACGCAGGACAACGTCTCTGAGTTCCTGGGGCCGGCGCGCTTCCGCTGGGAGCTGGCGGCCCAGAAGGACGAGGTCGGCGTCGCCGCCGGCCTTGCCGCGACGGCCGCCGGCGGTGACGTCCTCTTCGTCGAGGCAACGGCCGTTCCCGGCAAGGGCCGCCTCACGCTCACGGGCAAGCTCGGCGACGTCATGCAGGAGTCCGCGCAGGCGGCGTTGACCTACGCTCGCTCGCGCGCCGACGCGCTGGGCATCGCGACGGCCTTCTTCGACCGCAACGACCTGCACATCCACGTCCCCGCCGGCGCCGTGCCCA
>SDBS01006592.1_pt1 | contig 11301 bp, 11 predicted proteins | sample 2277091 | NCBI WGS metagenome assembly SDBS01 (sample SAMN10404972, study PRJNA504765) | marine sediment metagenome | isolation source: marine sediment core GS10_PC15, 163 cmbsf | place: Arctic Ocean: Southern Knipovich Ridge | collected 2010 | reverse complement strand
TTCCACTGAATTTATATTCTTTAGGATTTAATTATAACATAGGTTACTTGATGCCAAAAATTTTTTCTTACTAAAAATGGAATAGATTATCTTAAATCCAATTCTGGAATAAAAACATCTTCACTTGATGTCATTATTGCGGTTCTAACTTCGTCCAATGTGGCCAGCCAATCTTCACTATTCGAACTATATTCAGAGGCAAATAAAGACATATTGATTTGATAGAAAAAGGCCTTCAAACATATATACTTACTGCGCTAAATTTCAGAAATCTAACAGTAACAGAACAATGTTTATTCATGCTGAACCTTTCTCAATTATACAACCTAATCCGGACAGTTAGTTCAAAAAAGACCATAGTGATAAAAGTCTTTTGTTGCCTGATTTAACTTTTTTAGACATATCTATATAATTGATCAACAAATTTATAATTAAACCAATATGGAGAAGACATGATCATAAGATTAAGAAAAAGATTAAGAAGAAAAAATGAAAAGAGGATAATGGAGATTATCATAGTCATACTTCTTTCAGCTTTCACAGCATTTATAGCATTCTACTCGATGAGGCTTGGAAGATTTGTAAGCCTTGTAATATTTGCCCTGGGGTTTATTCCGATACTGATTGCATATTTTTTAAAACTGGACCTAAAAAAGATGCTTCCTGATATTATATTCGGTATCATAGATAATCTGATACTTGTAATACCCGCAATAATCGGAGCTGAGCTTTTTGGAGCTGCAGGAGCTCTTACGGGTGCTGTTATAGGAAATGCGATCTCGGATGCCATAGCGGGATATTTCGAAGGAAATCTTTCTGAATTTCTGCGTTCAAAAGGAATAGATGCCACAAGAACAGTAATGGGCTCATCACTTGGCAAAATGAGCGGCTGTCTTCTTGTAGGGATATTTCTAATTTTCTTTTAATTATAGGGCTAACTATTAGACCCATTATGGATTATAAGTAACTATTATCCTGGTTCTAACTTCGTCCACGGTGGCCAGCCACCTCTCGCGGCTCTGGCTCTTCACCAGCAACAGGGGCAACCCGCTCCTAACCGCATAGCGCTTAAGTTGCTATACTATTTTAAATTCTTTCCCATATATAAGATTATAATAGATCAATGCTATTGATCTTTAAAAGGAAGGAAGCTATAAAACCTATCAGATTCTTGCCAATTGCCTTAAAACCCTCTTGGATTGAAGCACTGAGCGATGGATTGTTTTCTATTGTCATGGCCCTATCGGTGATCGAGTTGGCAGTGCCAGTTGTACCTGAACTTTTAATTGCAGAAGCCGTCTTTTTTATTCAACTTTAGATGAAACATTAAGGCTTGAACTAAATGATATATTAAATCTTTCCAGCCATATGAAAGCTTGATCTGGTTTTCATTGAATTTTTCCCTGAAGACTTTTTAAAAAACCTTTTTTTACTTCTGTAAGATGGTTTAGACCTCCGGGGGTTTAAACCGCCTCTACCTGAACTGTCTACCCTTATTTTCCGTCCCTTATAGACCTCATTCTCAAATGCAGCAAGGACACCAGCCATATTGGAACTCTTTATATCAATAAAAGAATAAGCGCCTTTGACATTTATCCTTTCAAACACTTTTGCGGACAGTCCCGTCATTTTCTTCAAATAATCCAGCATGCTATCCCTATCAAAACCGTCCATAGTGCCAAGGCTTATAAACATGCTATGGCCTTTTTTATTTGAACTTTTGGCCCCTATATGCTCCTTCTTTGAAAAATCTATGTTTAAGTCTTCTTCTTCCCTGTAATATTCTATGAAACGGTTAAACTCCAGGGAAACAAGACGTTTTATAAGTTCAGCCTTATCAATATCTTTAAGTTTATCATAAACTGCAGGCAGGTATTTAGAGATCTCCTCCCTGTCTATCTCCACTTTCTGTATCTTTTTCATGAATGCCATAAGCTGGGCCTCGCATATTTCTGCACCACCCGGTACCTTTGTATAAACAAGTTTTTTATTTATCTGTTTTTCAACCTGTTTTATCTTCCAAATATCCTGTGTATTGGCAATCGTTGCTGTTATTCCAGACTTTCCCGCCCTTGCAGTCCTTCCGCTTCTGTGCGTATAGATCTCTTTCTCATCAGGAAGCTTATAATTTATTACATGGCTCACATCATTTACATCTATCCCTCTTGCAGCTACATCTGTCGCAACCAGTAACTGCAGGGATCTTTCCCTGTAATGTTTCATAACCTTGTCCCGCATAGCCTGGCTTAAGTCACCATGCAATGCATCGGCATTATAACCATCCTTTATAAGCCTTTCAGATACTTTCTGGGTCTCTATCTTTGTCCTGCAAAACACTATTGCAAAAATATCTGGATTGGCATCCAGGATCCTCTTTAATGCCTTATAACGGTCCCTTTCGTGCACTACATAATAAATATGGTTGATATTTTCAGCCACAGAATTTTTTACCCCGATTGTAACCTCGTGAGGATCACTTAAATACCTTGATGTTATTGCATGTATTCCATCAGGCATGGTAGCTGCGAAAAGCCATGTCCGTTTTTCAGCAGGCGTAAACTCAAGTATTGCATTAAGCTCTTCCTGGAAGCCCATATTCAACATTTCATCAGCCTCGTCAAGGACTACATATTTAACAGTAGAAATATCTATTTTTTTCCTCCTGATAAGGTCTGCAAGACGCCCGGGTGTTGCGACCACTATGTGCACGCCTTTCTTTATTTTACTGATCTGGGTATTTATGCTTGCTCCCCCATAAACTGCAACTATTTTTACTTCACTAAGATATCTGCAGTAATTCTCAAGATCTTTTGTTATCTGTACACAAAGTTCCCTGGTGGGAGCCAGTATAAGTCCCTGTATTTTTCTTGAGCCCATATCTATAAGGCTGATAAGCGGTAGTCCAAAAGCGGCAGTTTTTCCGGTACCCGTCTGGGCCAGGCCAATAAAATTTTGGCGGCCTTCTTTTAAAGTGGGGATTGACTGCTCTTGTATGGGGGTGGGCCTTTCAAAGCCCAATTCCATAATTGCTTTAACCAATTCTTTTCTTATCCCGAATTCTTCAAAATGATTCATTTTTTTGTTCCAATACAAATAATATTTAATAATCCGATGGTTTAAGGTGATGATAAACGAAGATATTGATACCCTTCCCAAGACCTATAAAACTTTAAAGACAGATATCAATCCATACATGTAGTGATGTCCGACTTTGCATCAACCTACTATTATAGCAGGATAATAAATTAAAGCACGAAGAATATTTGACTTCATCCCTTGCTTCATTATTTAACTTTTCCTTTAAAAATATTATATGCTAGAATAATTTAAATTTATCTTCATATTACATAAATTTTTTTTATTTTTTACTTAAAATATTAATATTGGGGTAAAAATGAAACCGCTAAAAATCGCACTGATCACTTTTTCTGATCCAAGATACACAGATGATCCTGATGAAAGGGAAGAATTTACCAGGTTATCACATGACCAGTTAAAGGGATTCATTGATTCAGATGGATTTCAATCGATCGACCCTCATGCTGAGGTCGAAAGAAAAAATTCATATAATTTTGGATTTGATGAAAAATGTTGCCTCGAACCATTATTGCCTGATCCCGGGAGACTATGTTTTTGAGATTGAGAAGATCTGTGGACTGCTAGGGATCGAATTATTGAGACTTTAATGAAATTATAATAATACAAATTTTAAATGAAAATGTATGTAATAGGTATTGATGCCGGAACATCTGTTGTGAAATCTGTGATCTTTGATCACGGATTAAATGAGGTCACAAAAACTGAAACAAGGTCAGAAATTGAAACTCCCCATGACGGCTGGGCCGAGATCAATATGAATAGATTATGGCAAATTGTCAAAGCCTCCATCAGGACCTCGATCAAAGATTCAGGAATAGATCCAAAAGAAGTAACAGCCATTGCAATAACCGGGCAGGGCAGTGGATGCTGGATGATCGATAAGGCCGGTAATCCAACAAGGAATGCAATAATATGGACCGACAGCAGGGCGGGTGAAATAACAAGGGATTGGGAAAAAAGAGGAATAATCGATAAAGCTTTTTCGATTTGTAAAACTGTCCAGATCTCAGGTGTACAGGGCCCGATCGTCAAATGGCTAAAGATCCACGAGCCTGAAGTCTTAGATAAGACAAAATACATATTTTACTGCAGGGATTGGATAAGGTATAAGATGACAGGGTTGATCTGTGTTGATGGTTCAGATAGTTCCCAGACATTATTAGATACTGGGAAATGTGAATATTCTGATGAATTATTTAATATTTACGGCATAAAGGAATACCGGGATCTTTTCCCGAAGATAGTACCGGAGACCGGGATATTGGGGAGATTATTGCCCGATATTGCTGCAGAAATCGGTTTAGAGCCCGGCAAGCCGGTGGTAAGTTCTCCAATAGATGGAATGAGCAGCGGGATCGGAGTCGGATGCATGGAAAAGGGCCAGGCTTTTACTATTTTAGGGACAACAAGCTCTAATAATATTATTATTGATGATCTTTCCAACCAGAAAAACTGTGTTGGAATGACTTTGTGTTTTGGCTCAAAAGGATTATGGCTCAGGTCATTAAGCACGATGTGCGGTACCCCAAATATTGATTGGTATATTAAGGAGTTTGGATATAATGACCAAATTGAAGCCAAAAAGGATAAGAAGGATCTATTTCAATATTTTGATTCTATTATTCAGAATATTCCAGACGGCAGCCTGATCTATCATCCATTCTTGAGCCCTGGTGGTGAAAGGGCCCCTTTTGTAAAAGAAAATGCCAGGGCACAATTCTTCGGGCTAAATTATAATCATACAAGACATCACCTGCTAAAAGCAATATTTGAAGGGATAGCATTTTCCATAAGGGATTGTTATGAAAAAGGCGCTTTTCCCATTACTGAAATTGTACTGTCCGGTGGAGGCTCGAGGGGTAAAGTATGGCCCCAGATCATAGCAAATGTAACAGGGAAAACTGTAAAAACCACTTTTGGCAATGAATTTGGGGCAAAAGGTTCAGCACTGGTCGCACTGGTAACTCTGGGGATCTATAGAAATTATCAAGAGGCAAAAGCCGGGACTGTAAAATTTAATAAAATATTTAAACCAGATAAAACTGCTTTTAATAAATACAGCAAGATTTTTCAAATATATAAAAATATCTATAAGAGCTTATGGGAGCAGTGGGATAATTTTAAAAACATATAAAGGGTTTTTGATAAATAATAAGATCCCCGGGAACAGTACTGCCTTAAGGTCCATAATGTTTTTAAGCCTGGCAGGATAATAAATAATATATCAAGCTAAAGAAAGGTGAAATTTTGAAAGTATTAATGATCTATCATTCGGAACACCACAATAATACACAGAAGATAGCAGAGGCGATGGCAGAAGAAATCAATGCAGATATTTTAAAGGCAGCCGATACCGGCCCTGATAAATTAGGAGAATATGATATCGTGGGTTTTGGATCAGGAGTATATAATGGAAGATTGCATAAAGAGCTGTCCGGGATCCTTGACGGGTTGCTCCAAAAAGTTGATAAAAAGGCTTTTATCTTTTCCACGACAGGCTCCGAAACATACAGTTCTATGGCCCATGACCGGTTCAGGCCGCTGCTTGCAGAAAAAGGCTTTACCTTAGTCGGAGAATTCTCCTGCCTTGGTTTTGATACTGCCATAACTGAGGAAGGGATCAATAAGGGAAAGCCGGACAAGCAGGATATAAAAGATGCAAAAGACTTTATATTGAGTATTACTGAAAAATGATGTCTATTGGTGTATTAATAATTTAAGAAAGAGGAACATGAACTCAAAAGAGATATTTCTAAGGACCATGAGATTTGATAAAGTCGATAGAGCCCTGATATGGGAATTTGGCTACTGGGCAAAAACTATTAGAAGATGGTATCAGGAAGGACTTCCTGAGATCAAGGGCATTCCAGCTGGAATCGAGGACGGAATGACAGTAACAGGGGAAGGTATTCCATTCCCTGAAGATGACTCCCCCTTTGCAGAAGATGTCAGCAATTTTTTAAAATTTGATAAGGGATTTTTCCGGGTACCTGTGGAATTGGGGTTGTTCCCCCTCTTAAAAGAAAAGGTTTTGGAAGAAAATAATAAAACTTTGACAGTCAGGACAATATGGGGAGCAACTAAAGAAATGTACAAAGACGGAAGCTCTGTACCCAGGTTTTCATCATTCCCATTGAGTGACAGGAATAGTTTTAAAAAATTAAAAGAAAAATTTAATCCTGATGACACTGGCAGATTTCCTGAAAATTGGAAAGAATTATGCAAAAAATACAGGAAAAGAGATTACCCGATCGTGCTGGGCGGCCATCCCTATGGACTTTTTGGAACCTTAAGATATCTAATGGGTTTTGAAAATTTTATGGTCAGTTTTTATGATGATCCCGGATTGATAAAAAATATTTTTGATTTTTTATCTGATTTTTGGATAGAGATGTACAAGAAGGTATTACTGGATATTAAGCCAGACTGTGTTTTTTTCTGGGAAGACATGAGTTATAAAAATGGATCATTTGTTTCCCCGGAGATATTTAGAAAATTCTTCAAACCTGCTTATAGAAAACTTACTGGCTTCCTAAATAATAATGATATTGATCTTATTGCTGTTGACACAGATGGAAATTGTGATGGACTTATACCCTTATTTCTCGAAAGCGGGATCAATATAATCTGGCCCTTTGAGGTACAGGCAGGCATGAATATCATAGATGTAAGAAAAAAATATCCAGGATTGGGGATAGCAGGAGGATTAAACAAAATAGCTCTTTCCCGGGATAAAAGATCAATAGACATAGAAGTGGAAGGAAAGTTACCATTTATGCTTCAAAGGGGAGGTTATATACCCTATTGCGACCATCTTGTTCCACCGGACGTCCCTTTTAATAATTTTATTCATTACCGTAAAAGAATAAATGAATTTGTCACTAAATATGGGCATTAACAAATATCTTTATTTAGATAAATAGTAGGGACCATTTAACTACAGCAGTGAAGATAAGCCGGGGTCTTTACCGGCCCGTTCTTTGAGTTTAGGATTAAGGACCAGGGCTTTCCGCAATATCCTGGCTGCCATGAAATCTTCACCTGAACTTAAATAGTGCCCGGCAAGATTATATTTTACATTACCTATTATACCGGGGCTTGCCGGCAGTTCTTCCAGGTAGCCGGATACTGCATTCCATAGATTAATGGCATAAAATCTTTGGCTTCTATTAATATAATATTTGTCAAGATGGCTGACCGGATGTATGCAGCAGTAGATGACAATAGGTTTCCAGGGCTGTGTTTGTTCATTTTTTAAATCTTCATTCGAAGCATCTGAAACAGCTCTGGCCAGGGTTTGATATGCCTTATAGGAATAATTAATAATATTATCCCAGGAATTATTTTTATTTTCTTCGAATACTTTTTCATTTATCTCATTATAGTTTTCAATTATTTGAGGCGGCCTGTGATTTATGGCATCATTTAAGTCCTGCACCCTCTTGAGTTTCCAAAATGAATTGTGTGCAATTATATCTTTTGCGGACCATTTCCTGGATATGCCTGTTTCTGCTTGTTCCCCTCCGGATAATTTATCTACAAGTACGATCTCTTCTTCATAGGTCCACCCTACCAGCTTCAATAATTTCTGTTTAAAGTCTTCCAAAATTGTTTAAAAGTATGTTTTTATTGAATAATACTAATCATATATTAAATATTATTAAATAGCATTCAAAATTAAAAGATGAAGGACTTATTGCTATGCCGTAAGGTCCTGGATATGAGCCATTAGTTTTTGAGTGCCGGGATAATTTTTAGGAATACGGAAAATATTTTTCTCAATAAAAAAATGGACCCCACCTGAAGCAGGGTCCATTTTTTTTAGAAAGATTTAATATCTTCTATCTGTTCTGGGCTTTTGCGGACGAGCTTCGTCAACCTTTAAGGTACGACCTTCGAAGTCTGTACCGTCCAGAGCCTCTTTTGCCTTTTCTGCTTCTGTACTATCTGACATTTCAACAAAACCAAAACCTTTATTTCCTATAACATTGGCTGATTGAACTTTGCCATGTGCAGAGAAAAGCTCTTCAAGCTGCTCATCAGTAACAGAATAACTTAAATTTCCTACATATAATTTGTTACCTTCCATATTTACCTCCTTTCAAACGCTTTCATTTCTCTAAGCTCTTCGATATTTTAGTTAGAGAGGTAACAGCAGGTAACAAATAGCTCTTAATTAAAATACTATCAAACATAAGAGAGATACTAATTAAATAAACCCCGGGTTATTTTTTACCTTAACCTTACGACCTTAGGTTACTAAATACCTCGGGGCATAACTCCTTGAACTTTTAGCAGGTCCTTTTAGCATATCAAACTTACTCTTATACATTCTTTCGTCTGTAAATTTCAATCACTACTAAAATTCCCCAATGTTCAAAAATTATAAATATTATACCAAATATATATATATTTGTAAATAATTTATTTAATTTAACTTTAAAAAATTTTTTGGACTTTTATTAACAATTAATAATTATTTTCTATTTTCCGGATTTTTTACAAAACAAGGTCACAGGCTTCTTCCGGCATCCAATGTGCATCTTTTCCATCCCACTTTACATTACACCCTATAGGATTAGTGACCGGGTTTAATATTTTTTTCTTTGAAACATATTCCTCCAATGCGTTCCACAGGTCATTTACTTTCATTTTTTTGATATCTCTTGGACTATCAACACCGCGCCCCGTATATACAAGTTTCCTGTTATTATCAAAAACATAAAAATGGGGAGTTCTAAGCGCGCCATAAGAAAGAGCTATTTTTTGCTCGGCATCATAAAGATAAACCCAGGGGAATTTTTCTTTTTCTATTCTCTTGACCATGTTTTCAAATGAGTCCTCGATATATGTGTTCTTGCTGTTTGAATTTATTGCAACAAATTTGACACCATTCTTTTCAAAATGCAAAGCTGTTTTTCTTGTTACTTCATCTGAACCTATTACAAAGGGACAATGATTACAGGTAAAAAAAATGACAAGTATTTCTACATCATTGAAATCTTTCAATGAATATATTTTTCCATCCGTTGCTGGAAGAGTAAAATCCGGAGCCTTGTCCCCTATTGACAGTGTAAATCCCATAATTTTCCTTTCACCAATTTAATAAAATGAATAATCAATTTTTGTATCCCTTTCCAAAGCCTTTTTATTCTATACTGATTTAGGGATTTACACAAAAAATATTAAAGCCGCCCTGTAAGCCGGGAGTAAAGCCTTACCCGGTTTTCTTCCCCTTGCTGCAAGGGCCGTGGCGATCACTTGAAAGTTTTTTACTCAGGAGGTCAAACTTCTTAAATGTATTCCTGCAAGAGAATAACCTATAGCATAAGGGAACAAACCCGGATATTTTACAGAAACCCACAACAATAGCTTCCAGAAATATTTTCTGCCGCTGCTTTTAATACCAAGCAGCCACATAGACCCGAACAGGGCCCTGAGTTGGAATTTCTGTATTTTTATCCGGAAAACCTTCTTTTTTGGAGGCTTAAATTCCCTTAAGAAAGTTTTAATCCGTTCATAATAATCCTTTGGCTCATATATTGTATCCAGTATCCTTTTATATCCGCTAAACAGTGTTTTGATTTCCATTTTTGGTATGAAATTCAGGGTTGAAAGAAATGTATTATTTCCAGATGATTTTTTTACGATCCTGTTTGCATCTGAAAGCCTCTCATACAGCTTTGTTTGGGGAATAGCTGTCAGAAGGCCTACCATTGCAGTCACGATACCGCTTTTCTGTATAAAGTCTATCTGCTTCTGGAAAATTGCAGGCGTATCGCTGTCAAAACCTACTATAAAACCTCCCTGGACCTCCAGTCCAAAATTCTGGAGTTTTTTAACGGAACCGACAAGATCCCTGCTTTGATTGTGATGTTTACAGCATTCCTCAAGGCTCTTTTCATCAGGAGTTTCAATACCTACAAAAACTGTTACAAAGCCTGCATCGACCATGAGCTTCATCAGTTCTTCGTCATCAGAAAGATTAATCGATACCTGGGTATTGAAAATAAACGGATATCTTTTAGCTTTCTGCCATTTTATTATGGCAGGCAGGACTTCCTTCTTCAATTTAGATTTATTGCCTATAAGATTATCATCTACAAAAAATAACATCCCGCGCCATCCAATATTATAAAGCGCATCAAGTTCAGTGATGACCTGCTGTTTTGTTTTGGTCCTCGGTATTCTGCCGTTTAAAACCACAACATCACAGAAGTCACAGTTAAATGGGCATCCCCGTGAATACTGGAGACACATGGAGTGATAGCTGGATATATTGACCTGTTTCCAATCCGGCACTGGTGTGCCTGTAATGTCAGGAAAATCTGCAGCCTGGTAAACTTTTTTCAATGTATTTTGTTCAACATCTTTTACAAAATCATCAAGTGTATGTTCCGCTTCTCCCAAAAACAGGTGGTCCACCAGACCGGATCCTACATTACTGGCTGCAAATAATGGTCCTCCGGCAACTACAGGTTTATTGGCCTGTTTTACTCTTTTAATGATTTTAAGCGCTGATTCTTTCTGAACGATCATTCCGCTGATAAAAACATAGTCAGCCCAGGCTATATCTGAATCATTTAGTTTATCCGTATTAGTATCGACCAGTTTTTTATTCCAATGTCCGGGAAGCATCGATGATATTGTTAAAAGGCCCAGAGGGGGGTAAGCAGCTTTCCTGCCTAAAATTTTCATCACATATTCAAAACTCCAGAAGGTTTTTAAATATTCTGGATAAACAAGTAATATATTTTTAATATCCTCTTTCATAAAATTTTACTCCTGCCTTTTCCTGGTCTGATTTGTTTTAAATAGAAATTAAGGTCATTTACGTATTGATCCCTTCATTTTCAAAAAATAAATACTTTTAATTATTATATCTTATAGAAATGTATATAACAATTGGTATTTCAATCAATTGCGATAGTTAGTAAATATTAAACTAATAATACTTAAAAATTATTCTTAATACTTGTGATAAGATAACATCCTCTTTTCTGTTTTACCGGCAGCCTTCCTGAGGGGTCCCCTGAAAGTAGAGCTAATAAGTGCACTCACTATGAGTCTTTGCCCGTACCGGTATTTTTATCATGGGTACGGCCTTATCTGTTAGATCCTTTAAACAGGAATAGTAAAATATTATTTCACCTGGTCCATTAAAAAAAGTATAATGGAATTAAATATTTAGTAAAGGAGATT
>SDBS01006591.1_pt1 | contig 11302 bp, 10 predicted proteins | sample 2277091 | NCBI WGS metagenome assembly SDBS01 (sample SAMN10404972, study PRJNA504765) | marine sediment metagenome | isolation source: marine sediment core GS10_PC15, 163 cmbsf | place: Arctic Ocean: Southern Knipovich Ridge | collected 2010 | reverse complement strand
GTATTAACTGATAGAAAGTTCAATCAAGAAATACTCAAGAATGCTATACTTGAGAAGAATGATATCATAACTGTATCCGAAATGTACGGAAGTATGAGTTCATATCATAATGCTGATGTTCTTTTAGCTACCAAAAGCAAACTGGGAAGAGGTTTTGATGAAGCAACTTTCTGCCTGGACTATGATGACATTAGACTTAATGTTCTAATAATAGCAGTCAGTGTCAAGAGTAACACATCTCTTCGCCAATTCATAGGAAGAGTGCAAAGATCAAATAACCCAAGAGTGTATTTCTTAGTTGATGATCATTCTATCCATCGAAAGCATTGGAGTCTATGTAAGAAGTATTACGAACAACAAGGAGCAAGAATATTCGAAATAGAAACTGAATCGCTAGTAGATCTCCAAGTGCTCGAGACATTATTTCATCACTGATAAAGTTTTTAAAAATCATTGTTCTATACCGCTATATGTTCTAGCAGTATCATGACACATCGAGATATAATCACTCTGCTCCAAATCTTTCTTTCCTAAGTTAACTTTCATCAGCACAAGTTGAATGTTATCCATTGTATGTTCCTTTGAACTGTCGATTCTATCAATACTCAAATTGTCAAAGTGTGATATATAATACAATTTGATCTTCTTAGAAAGAGTCTCTAAAACGTAAGTCATTTTCAAACTACTCAATGCACATTTACCCTTCTGCTTTATGAACATGTTCATGAGTTTTGCTCCAGTTATTGGATTTTTCTCGGTAGGCTTCCAACCTTTACTTGAAAGATTAGTTAAACATATTCTAATCTGCTTCTTGAGAGAAGAATTTGCTCTCATTAAATTTTCCCAGTCCATTTCATCTTCAGTCACAATTTCAATTCTTCTACTCTTGTTTATCTCAGAAATGGATTTACACAGTTCAATATATTCTTCTTGCTGCATTAACCATTTTGAAATATTGCATCTAGAGCAAACAATTTGAACATTGCAATATTCATAAGAGATCTCAGAATCTTTTCGATCTATACTAATGTTATGATAATGTGATTCAACGTTATTTTTGATTCTGTTTGGATCAGGAGTACTATCATGTGTCGATTCATAACCACAAAGATTACATTTTCCTCCTTGTTTATGGAATATCTCAATGATATCTTTTCTGACGATATCCTTCTCTTTGTTATAATTTTTACTCTGTTTGAGATCTCCAAAAATCTTAGTTATGAAACCGTTGAATGTTGATCTGTATTTCACTTGTGCTTTATTGTGGCATTCTCTACATAAACTAATTAAAGCATTAGAAGTAAGTACTCTAAAGTTATCCAATGGTTTCGAATTGTTACAAACAGAACATCTTTTCAAACCTCTCACAGATAAAAATCTCATATCCTGTTTACGGCAATCACTACAGATAAGATTAAGTCCTTTCTCATCACCAGTGCGTTTATTAAGTCCAAATTCAGTAGATTTCTTATACTTTTCACATATTGGACAACATTTGGATCCACCCTGCCTAAATGTTTTGAGTTCTTGTCTGCGTCTCTTACGTCTACATCTCTTGCAAGTGCTATCTTTTTCAAATTTTCCTAATTTCATCCTACCGAAATGTCCAACCGTTTTTGAAATTTTACATGTTGTACACTCTTTTTCTCTGAGATCATTCTTATCGTCTTTGGAAACTTCATTAAGTTCGATACAATTCTCGCATAGTGGATTGTATCCATCTTTGTAGTTCCCATGTTTTGAGAATTCTGTAATAAATTTGAGGATTCTGCATTGCTTACAAACCTTTTCTGATAGATCTTCTTTTTCTTCAATTGTCGAATTGTTTTGTTTTCCTTTAATTAGTTTCTCTCTGAATTTAGAAATCTTGTCAGAGATCGATTCTATCTCTAAGGAACTAGATATAGCATCTTGATTCTGCACCTTTTGTTTATGAATATTGCAGTAATCTATTCCTTTTCTAACTCTTTGTGTACATGGTTTTCCATTCTTCTTTGTACCCTTACAAAGTTTTCGACTAGAATGAATTCCACATTTAGTTTCTCCATTTTTGACTTTGTATGTACATTTAAGACCATTGTTCTTGATTGCATTACATATAGTATCATCAGGCATTGATGATCTTACACGAATTTAGTTTATTTAGCAATCGTTCAAAATTAAATCAATTTCCAGATGAGTTCTGTACTAAAGATGGTCATTTGTTATTTCATGTACGCACTATATCTGAACATGTCTCTGTCTTTACAATAATATATCAGAGATCAAGTAATTCCAAGGTTTTCATTCATCAACTATTAGTATATCAATGGAAGATATTACATTGGAAGGTATATTATTAATTCTCATATACATACAGATAATCACATCTGTCGATTCAATAGCCTTATCGAACTCACATTTAACTTTCTTCGAACAGGATGAAGCTGGTACACATATGACTTTAGCAGTGCTGAAGTTACTGAAACTGTCCATCCATTGAGATTGGAGTATACTTGCTTTGATGAGTACTAATGTCTTATGTCCTGAGGAAAGATATCTGCTAACCAGATAGACAGATATCACTGTCTTACCGAATCCTGGTTTCAAAGCCAGAAGAACTGTCTTGGTGTCATTGAGTAGTTTAATAGAGTCTTGTACTACTGATACTTGCTTAGTTCTCAACTTGCCAATAAAGGATATATGTCGATTATTCTGCACTATCTCACTATCTTTCTTCTTCTCATTATCTAAGCGAGAATGTAAGAGCTTCCTTCCGAAGAAGAAAGGTACTATGTAAGTAGTACCTCTTACTCTATAGAAATTGACTATTTTCTCTGATCTATGTTTATTGGTAGTAGACTTGATTTTCAGTAATGATCGCACATAATCGATGATGTCCCTCGTGAGATTAACGTGACAACTCATCAAACCTTTGAGATCTACTCTTTAACCTACCTTTCTGACCTTTTATTGAAATAAATCAAAATGGACGAGGTTGGATATTGTGAAGGGGATAACTCTTACAACAGGAGTGAACTTAACTACATCGCGGCGAAATCTAAATGTCCTATCGATTTTGACCTGATCAAGATAGATGATCAGATCAAAGAACAAGCCAAAATCATATGTCTCATTCTCATAGAGAAGACGATATCTAAGAGAATCATAGTCAAACATCTTAAATTCATCAGTATCTTCTATGCTTATCAGAAGTTGGGGATACCAGTTGAACCTCTTGATATAGCATTTGATCTAGATATGGTCAAATCGAATATGTTAACGGCATTTCATACATACAATGAGATCGAGACTGGATATAGGCCTGATAATATCAATGTTACTATTAATGATATCTTGAAGATATATTGCAATAAGTTAGACATATCTGAGATGTATAATGATGTCATCATAGTAGCTAACAGAGTTTTCGAGAAGAATGCTTATATTAAGGATACTAACATGGTTCAGGTAGCTGGTGCAGCACTACTACTGCACTTCCTAAAGATCAATGGAGTTAATTTTAAAGGTGGAGAGCAATTGAAGGTAATAGTGGCTCGATTGGCTCACAAATCTCCAGAGACTATCAAATCTCTATCTAGGAAAATATTCATTATTGATAACTCATCATGATATAAGTATGTATCAGGATATACAAGTATATGCTTACATTAAAAGTTGTGTAACTTTTAGGAAATGATGAAGACTAGAGATTGGTGAGGGGATATCAAATCATGTTGATACGCACGAACTAGTTAGATCTCTCGCTTACACACTTACTAGTCACACAAACATGGTTAGGCTAACACCTGTCAAACAGTACGAGATGAATGGTAAGTTTGTTAGATACTATATTAGTATAAGTGAAGCTTCTAGGCAGACTAATATTAGCACTTCCTCTATATTCGCAACTTGTGGTGGATTAATCAATTACTCTTCTGGAGGCTACAGATGGACATATGCTGAGAAGAGTAGAACGATGAAGTCGGTTGCTAAACAAAAGTGCACTCCTGTTAATCAGATAGATATTCATGGAAACATACTAAGAACATTCTCTTCTATATCCAAGGCTGCAAAGACTCTAGGTCTCCAAAGAAGTTCTATCTGCAACGTTTGTAAGGGTAATTTCGAATCAACTCAAGGATGCTTCTTTAAGTATATTTACGATGAAGATAAGAGTAGGACACATAGGATTAACAAAGAAGTGAATCAGTTGACATTGAAAGGCGAATTTATTAATAGGTTTGATAGTGTAGCCGAAGCATCTAAGACTCTCTATATAAAGAGAGCGGGTATATCTAGATCATGTCGACTACTGTGTCCATATCGTAACTTCAGATTTGAGTACAGATGAACATCATCAATGGATAAGCTCAGGATAGTATTTGTGAATGTTTTAAAAGTACCAACATGGTTATTAAGGAGTGAGTTTTAAGAGGAGGAGAATGGAGAGAAATCATGTGTCGATGAATACGGAAATCATGAGTACTACGGCGAGTATAGCCGAGATACCGTTAATAACGACGTTTGACGTTAGCATTCCTTCAGACATGCTCGGAGGTTGATTCTGTGACTTATCTGACTTTATACCATTATAATTAAATGCATTTACCAGACTTATCACCAACAGGTATATGAGAACCACAACTATGACCGCACTGGAGTATCTAAACGACCAATCAACCATCTTGATTTGTATTAGCCTGAAAAAGTTTTATTTTCATGTCGCATCATCTTATCCTTCAGTATGTTACCTTAAGATCATATCGTAACTATTTCATCCAATATACACTTATCTTCCGAACATGTTTAAGTTTTAATATCACACATACACTCTTATGCTCATTCGCATACTCTTGAACTCATACACATAGGCTCAAGATGAGAGAGTCCAGTAATTCCTAAGTATCAATACTTCCCCTCTTAACTTCCTCATCATAGCATCATTCTTACACTTACCATTAGCTAAAGATCTTATCATCTCGTTTCTGTCCATTTTACATATCGCCCCATTCTTAAGCATAAGTACATGTTTCTGGAGATACCAATTGATAAAGGTTCCTTTATCCGTCTCACATAGATCTTTACAAGCCCTTGCATAGTGTGATTCCTTTGATGTTATAACAGGAGTATCCTCATTCGAATGATAAGCCTCTTCTAATGCATTTTCCATTGCTGTTAACTCTAAATCCATCATATCTAGAATAGGACTAGTCCAGTCACGCTTCACCAAACTAAGTCTCCTCGATCTCCGACTGGACATCTTCCGACGAGATGATAATTTACCATTATCAGTATCAATCTTCCCCTCATATCCCATCCCAAGTATCTTATGATGAGAGATGGCTAACTCAGGAAATATATCTCGAGTGGTTACTAGCATAGAAAGCTTAGTCCAATCGTTAGGTATATTCTTGAGCTTAGAAGCAAACCAGTGGGAGCAGTTACCCATATTAGTCTCCATATGAGAATGAACGCAAAATCTGGCTACTATTTTGTTATCCATCTTATGTATCGATTCTGCAAAATGACTAGCTATCTTATCGTCATACCCTTTCGAGATCAAGGATTCTTTGATGGCTCTGTAATTAACCAGCTCACGTGAATCAACTATAATAGCCATCTTTACTCATCAGAAATGATATATTTATATTAATACATCTCCTTCCAGTCAGAAACACATCATCCGTGAGTGAGACTTATTACAATCACTTATTCATCACTATGATCAACGCTCCTCAATACATTATCGTTGGGACGCAAAGATTGTATCCATGTGGCGAGTGTAATGAGATGTTTCAATCTAGTAGCAAACTCACTAAGCACTTTAATAAACATAAGCTTAATAAAGTGTATAAGTGTCAACGCTGCTATCGAAACTTCTTACATATGAAGGATAGGGATAATCACATATGTGGGATTAAATACTAATCATTCTCTCTCTTGTGTACACATATAGAATCTCTTACTACTATTAAAAGTTTTCTTCTTCCTATCTCTTCATACTCACAGATGATGCTGATACCATCACTCTCCTCACTGATATCCCCCCACATATACTATCATATTAATCTCTTTAAAATGATGTTCTTAATTCTTCTTATCTGTTGTATAAAGTGAGTGTGATGGGTCGATGCAATGGTCAGACCAAGAAGAAAGTAAGATGTCGTAATAGGATAGTATTTGGAGAGTTCTGTCATCTTCATGGTGGTAAGAAAAGTAAAGAAAGAATTAAGAGATGTGCAGGTATCACGACATTAGGTAGGATCTGTGGATTGACGATACCTTGGAATTGTGTTGAAACTGTGTGTATACTTCATACAATTACTAGATACGATCTCTCTATCTATACTATGATTTATCATCTAGAAAAGAAAACATACCACGGGTTCTTCAACTCATACATAGAGCTCGAAGAGTGCATTTCTATTTCCCAGAAAGAGCATCCAAAACTTAAGATCAATGTTAATAGAGAGATTCTTTATACCGGACAGAGAATCGCCATCTCTCCTTACAAGGAAACATGCTATACCCAGCACTATCTTGAAGAGAATAAGCATTGTTCAGTTAAGGTCATTAATGATCTTATTAATGAGTTTGTGGGTAATGGGAAGATCTATATCTACTCTAGTGATACCTTTGCGAATAAAACTAAACAGACTCGCATCAAGAATATCGATTTTATATCATCAGATCCGATTGATATTTATCCCGAAGAGTATCGATGTAAGTTTCACGTACCACTCAATACTATGATCATATCTGATAACTATCTTGTTGAAGAAGACGAGAATGAGAATGATCTGTGTAACGATTGCTTCGTAGATATTCATTGATCTGTACTCAAAATTGACTTATGCTTAAAAGTTGTATTGCATATCGATCAAATACTTCATTCTATCCCCATAGTAGGAGAGGATTTTATGAACGTACGAGTGAGTGCGTGAAATAATCTACTGGAGAGGTGTAGCAAACTTCTGAGAAAGAAGAATGGTAAATATGAGTGGAATCATGTCGAAATACGATGAATGGATGTGTTGCTTTGCAGGAGCATTCTCATTTCTTGTGTCGGCCGATATGTCAATGCATTTCTATCGATTCATGATCAAGAAAGGTATCAGCACTGAAGACGATATCAATGACTTCGTAAGAGACAAGACTTATTACATGTATATTAGAGGTTTCGCAGAAACTGCTGGTCAACATTATGACGCAGCTCAAGAAGAGAGTGTCAAGTCTGGAATGAAGACTATTCTTGTTAGGACGAAGGGGTCATATCAGATGTTGACTATAATCTCGTTGTTGATGGATATAGGTTGTATAACAAGCAAGTGTTTTGAAAAGGAAAACTTCGTAGCTGTGGGTAAGATACCTGTCATGATCAACAGGTTTATGAATGATGTACCAAGGGATTGTGTTCCAGTAGCAGTGTACTTTAGTAGTACATTTCTATTAACATATGTTCATAAGACAATCAGACTTAGAAAGTTTGATGTTATCTGTGCAGATCGTACTGGTCCTGTTCGTAAATTCATCGAGATTTAGTTCTGTGATGTACACATCTAATAGTAAGATAGCGTGCGCTCGTAAATCTAATAGTAAGATAGCATGCGTGTGAGGTTAATGTAAAGACATAAGACTTTAAAAGATCAATTGAAACAAATTTACATATGCTTGCCTTCACCCTCTCGTACTGAACACGAACACACATGTCAAGGAAGTATGAACGTTTGGCTAAACTAGGTACAGGAGCATTTGCAAATGTGTATAAATGTTATGATAAGAGATCTCGCAAATACAAGGCTATTAAAGTAGTGAAAGGTAATAATGGTGAAGGATTGAACTCTATCATGGAATACTTCATTGTTAAGCACATTAGTCATAAATTTTTGGTGTGGGCTTCAGAATCGTATATAGTAAATAACACTCTGTACATGGTTCAGGAGATAGGTATCAATGATTTGTTTGATTGGAGAAGAAAGCATGTGCCTTCTGATAAACAGATAAGAGACTGGATTTTTCAACTTGTCGATGCTCTACTGTGTCTATGGTCTCTCGATGTAACCCACACTGATCTCAAGACAAATAACATCCTTCTAATGAAAGATGGTAAGATTAGATTATGTGACTTTGGTTTATCTAAGCTTACAAGCAGGGAGCAGGTTCTGAGTTGTTCTCCTGAACATAGACCACCAGAGGTATGGAGATATGGAGATGTTACTACCTCTATCGATGTATGGGGTCTAGGATGTACCATTTTTGAGATGATGTACGGAAGAACCTTATTCGAGGAAGCATCCAAAAAAGATTCTCTGGAGAATATACATAGATGGGGTAAAACCAGGAAGGTTTTGATTCATCGCGGCAATAGACGGGATGATAGTCATGGTGAGAGAAGGAGTAGTGAGAGAAGGAGTAGACATAGTGAGTCTAGGGAGGAGAAAGAACCTAGGAAGAAGGAAGAGGAGAGTAAATCTAGGAAGAAGGAAGAGGAAGAATCTAGGGGAAAGAATGAGGAGGAGGAGAACAAGTCTTCATATGATAGTGATGACGGTAACGAGTTTAAAGGATTACCGGAGTCATTCTCTGTCGATATATCCATAGACTCTTTCATACTCTTTCTGGTAGATCCCGATCTTCGCACAAGGCCTTCAGGCATACAAATATTAACACATCCATATATGAGAGGATTTACATCATCATTGTGGTCTGTCAAGAGTATGATACTGCATAATGTACCTATGTGGATTAAAGATAATCGCAATCATTACACCAAGAGTAAAGATATTTATCATTTGTCGGTGAAGATCTTCTCACAGCTGCAGAGTCAGAGAGTTGAACTATCAGTGAGGATGAGTGAGAGAGAGCTATTCGAAGCATGTATATTCATGAGTTATAAGCTTCTTCGATCTACATCTAAACATCCTCAATATAAATTCGTAGCTACAATAGAAGATCTCATTCTGTATGAAGAGATCATCCTTAGGGAATGCGAGTTCACTATCTTCTCTCCACCTCGAAAGTATTAGGAGAGGATTTAAAAATACTAGTTGAGTTTTAAACATTGTAGCAAGTGATAAGAAGAACTAAACTCCAATAAGCTCCTCTCTAGTAAATTGTTCATAAAACTCTTCTGCAGATACTTTATGGCTCCCAACTATTGTTTAATCTTTTCAAGTACAGTGAATTGAAAAGTATATACAACCTCTTTGGTGCAACTCAATAGGATAGTCTTCAAATTAGTCAGATTCGTGAATAGGGGAAGGGGGAGAAATAGTCCTTAAACATCTAACGCAACATGGATTAAACGGAAAACAATGATCAGATATTATATTCTTTTTGTGACAGACTTTACAACAACCATCTTTACTTTCTCCGCATTTACAACATTGTTTTGTACCCGATACTACTCTTTCGTATGGTCTTCTTTTGAAGTTAATGTTCTCACACCCTCTACAACGACTCTTCAAACCATCAAGATGTCCCTTATTTGAATTAAACTCAAGGATATCTTTACTTTCTCCGCATTTAAAACATTGTTTTGTACCCGATATTACTCTTTTGTATGTTCTTCTTTTGAAGTTAATGTTCTCACATTCTCTACAACGACTCTTCAAACCATTAAGATGTCCATTATCTGAATTAAATTCAGAAACATCTTTATTTTCTCTGCATTTAGAGCATCGTTTTGTACCTGATACTACTCTTTTATATTTTCTTCGTTTGCAATTAATTTTCAAACATTCTCTACAACGACTATGTAAACCATCAATATATCCATTATGTCGATTAAATTCAGAGACATCTTTATTTTCTCTGCATTTAGAGCATCGTTTTGTGCCTGATACTACTCTTTCACGTTTTCTTAATTTGTAGTCAATGTTATTACATTCTCTACAACGACTCTTCAAACCATCAATATGTCCATTATCTGAATTAAATTCAGAGACATCTTTACTTTCTCTGCATTTAGAGCATCCCTTTGTGCCTGATACTACTCTTTCATATTTTTTTCTTTTGGAGTTAATTTTCAAACATTCTCTACAACTACTCTTCAAACCATCAAGATGTCCTTTATGTCGACCAAATTCAGAAACATCTTTACTTTTTCTGCATTTAGAGCATCTTTTTGCGCTTGATATTACTGTTCTGTACATGGCCATTTTTTGGTTCAATTTAAACACGTATAATTAGATCAATTTTAAAAGTTAATTGGGTAGAGTATTTGTAGCAAGTGATAAGAAGAATTAAACTCCAATAGCAATAAGCTCCTCTTTAGATACTTTATGGTTCCAAACATTTGTTTAATCTTTTTAAGTACACAAATTCTACGTGATCGACGATTACCATTATTTCTCATTTCTTGAAGTGAATTGAAAAATATATACAAACTCTTTGGTGCAACTCAATAGGATAGTCTTCAAATTAGTCAGGTTCGTAAATAGTAGAAGGGGAAGAAATAGTGTCTAAATGAGTTTGAATACATCCAAAGCAACATGGGTTATACGGAAAACAATGATCAGATATTATATTCTTTTTGTGACATTCTCTACAATGACTCTGTAAACCATTTTGGTGTCCTTTATGTCGACTAAATTCAGAGACATTTTTACTTTCTTTACATTTAGAGCATTGATTTGTGCCTGATATTACTCTTTCATAATTTCCTCGTTTGTAGTTATTTCTCTCACATTCTCTACAACGACTCTTCAAACCATCAAGATGTACCTTATTTGAATTAAACTCAAGTACATTTTTACTTTCTTTGCATTTACAGCATCTTTTTGTGCCCGATACTACTCTTTCATATTTTCTTCGTTTGGAGTTATTTCTCAAACATTCTCTACAACGACTCTTCAAACCATCAATATGTCCACTATCTGAATTAAATTCAGAGACATCTTTACTTTCTTTGCATTTACAGCATATTTTAGTACTTGATGTTACTTCTTTGTATTTTCTTCGTTTGGAGTTATTTCTCAAACACTCTTTACAATAACTATATAAACCATTCCGTTGTCCTTTATCTGTATTAAATTCAGAAACATCTTTACTTTCTTTGCATTTAGAGCATTGATTTGTACCTGATATTATCCTTTCATATTTTCTTCGTTTGGAATCATTTTTCAAACACTCTTTACAATGGCTCTGTAATCCATCGTGATGTCCTTTATGTCGACTAAAATCAGAGACATCTTTACTTTCCCTGCATTTAGAGCATATCTTTGTGCCTGATACTATCCTTTCACATTTTCTTAGTTTGGAGTTAATTTTCAAACATTCTCTACAATGGCTTTGCAATCCATCTTGATGTCCTTTATGT
>SDBS01006588.1_pt1 | contig 11305 bp, 8 predicted proteins | sample 2277091 | NCBI WGS metagenome assembly SDBS01 (sample SAMN10404972, study PRJNA504765) | marine sediment metagenome | isolation source: marine sediment core GS10_PC15, 163 cmbsf | place: Arctic Ocean: Southern Knipovich Ridge | collected 2010 | reverse complement strand
TTCTCGCTGAGAAACCTCAACCAGTCGAGGCCGAGCTTCTGATAGGGCCGGAGAGGACTGGCGAGCACATTCGTACCGTCCCAAGGTTGGGAGGGCTCGAGCGCCAGCAACCGCTTGAGAATCTCTGACCTCTCGTGTCCCTCCTGCACTCGGACCGGATGGTGGGTGGAGGCACTCAGCCGCAGCAACTCACTGGCTGAGAGGCGAATTTTCTCTCCGGCTTCGACATCGCTCAATAGATCATCCCGCCGCAGCAGGTGGGTGAGATTCCGGAAGGCGTCGGAGGCAAGGTCGATCCATCCCGAAGCGGTCTCGAGATAAGGCAATCCCTCTTTTTTGGCTTTCAGCAGCTCGAGGAGAGAAACGGATTGATTCCCGAAGCCGTACCGGATCGAAAGCCAGTACCAGCTATGCTCAACGGCGGAGGGAGCAATCTCCACATAGTCGTAGTCACTCAAGATCTCGAGCGGGGCCAGGGTATCTTCAAAGACCACGGCTCCTTCTTCCAGCTCCCGGCGGTACTCGGCGAGAAAACTCGGCACTTGGCTGCGCTTGAGCTTCATGGAGACGGGGGCGAGAAACTTCCTCTTCCGGCTGGGCCGCTCCAGCTCCGCCAGGACCTGGAGCGGCTTGACATAGACCAGATCCCCGTAGCGGAACTTCTTGACCTCCTCCTGCTCGAGAAAGAAAGACTCGCCGGATGCCTGCAGTGCTTGAATGACCGGACGAACTTCGATATCCAGCTCGGTCGTGTGAGACACTCTGAAGATGGACTTGAGCGGGATGGGGTGAATGCCGAGGTTTTCCTCCTGGGGGAACTCTTTAGCGAGAAGGCCTATCGTTCGCCTTACTTGTTGACGGGGTACCACCAACCGGAAAAGGGGCTCACCGCCGGTGGAGCGACAGGCGAGGGTGAACTCCCCACTCCGTTCATCGATGGCGGGATGAAGGGAAAAGCCCGACTCGCCGTACTCCCGGAAACAGTGGTAGGCCAGCCGTCCCATGAAGCTTTCTTCCAGCGACTGCTGGTGCGACTTGGTACTCGCCTCGTTGAACCTACGTTCCGCTTCGGTACGCAAAAGGAGTCCGAGTTTCTGGAGGAGGCCGGCCCGATCGAGCCAGGGACCGTGTCGGGATATCTTGCCGGCTCTTTCCAGCAGGCGAATGGCAGCGGGAGATGTATCGAGCCATTCCAGCAGCAAGTCACCGCCGGGTGAAGTGAAGACGCGGATCGGCTTTCCGTCTCGTCGGATCTGAGCGACCCGAACTTTGGCGCATTCCTGCGAATCACCGGCATGAAGGACCTCGCCGAGGCGGTACCAGAAGCTTTGGGTGAAGGCCTCGCTTCCGTTTCCAGCACCGAAGGTTTCCTGAAACTCGGAGAGGAGTTGGGAGAGTTGACGAATATGACGACAGGTCATTTTTTTGCTGGCGGCGCAGCTACAGGAACGGAACGGCCTGGAGCCGAGACTTCCCGGGACTTTCGGAAGGTAGATTGCGGTGCCCTGATGTTGGTCCTTGGGATGAGACAGTAAACCGAATCCGGATCGAAGAAACTCCAGATTCTGGTAGTCGGACATTCTCATATCGCGAAGGATAACATGGTGGCCGGCCGGGCCGAGACCATTTGCCCAGCGCCCTAATTCCAGCTAACATCTCTACCTCAGCATCGAGCGGAAAGGCGTTTGCTCCCGTGGACCGGTGCCAGCCCGCGCTCGAATCCTAGGCCGGCTCGAAAGGATGGAGGTTGTGTCCTCTTTGATACGGCGGGTCGGAACCCTGGCTTTTTCGTTTCTCCTGACAGCTAACCTGGTTGCGCAAACTCCCACGGGAACCATCTCGGGCTCCATTTTTGCTTTTGGCGGCGCCCGGCTTCCAGGTGCTTCGATCACCCTGACCCATCAAGACACGGGAAGTGTCTTCGAAGTCACCGCGAGTGATCGAGGCCTCTACCGCGCCACCGGCCTTCCCGCCGGTCGCTACGAGATGAGGGTCGAGCTTTCAGGCTTCAAGCCCAGTGTGGAATCGGACATGAATCTCCCGGAGGGCGGCTCTCGCGCGGTGGATGTGACACTATCAGTAGCCCTCACCGTCAACGAAGTCGTCACCGTCATCGGTGAGGTCCCCTCGGACAGCCTGGAGTCCACCGCCATACGCGAGAGCCCGGCTCGCGACGTCGGTGAAGCACTCACCAGAATCACCGGCGTCTGGAAAGTTCGAAAGGGAGGCATCGCCAACGACGTCGTTCTCCGAGGCTTTCAAGCAGGAGACCTGAACGTTCTCATCGACGGTCAACGCCTGTACGGCGCCTGCCCGAACCGCATGGACCCGGCGTCTTTTCATGTGGACTTTTCTGAAGTCGACCGCATCGAGGTAGGTAAAGGCCCCTTTGACATGAAAAACCAAGGGAGCCTCGGCGGCGCGATCAATATCGTCACCCGCAAACCCGAAAAGGGCTGGCACTTGAGTGGCAATCTGACCGCCGGCTCCTACGCTTTTTTAAACCCGTCGGCCACGGCCTCTTACGGCGGCCGTGCTTTTTCCGCGCTCGCCGGATACTCCTACCGCGCCTCGAATCCTTACAGCGACGGTTCCGGCCGCCCCTTCACCGAGCTGACCAACTATAAACCGAGCGCGGCGGACGAGAACGCTTTCGAGATCGGTACCGCCTGGGGTAGGCTGGGATGGACACCGGTTCCCGGCCATCAGCTCCAACTCTCCTACACACGACAAGACGCGAACCATATCTACTACCCCTATCTACGGATGGACGCGGTGTACGATGATGCGGACCGGCTTAGCTTTCGCTACGATGCCGAGAATCTATCCGACACCTTGATCCACATGACCGCCCAAAGCTATTTCAACCGGGTGAACCACTGGATGACCGACGGGTTTCGCACTTCATCCTCGATGGGCTCCCGGGGCTACTCCATGGGAACCATGGCAGACACACAAACCTTCGGCGGAAAGTTGGAGCTTCAGATTCTCGAGTTGACCTTCGGAGCCGAAGCTTTTGACCGATTCTGGGGGGCGACGACCGAGATGGCCGCTATGCAGTATCGACCCCAGTTCTCCATTCCGGATGTCACCGCCAAAACCTTGGGACTCTACGCGGAATATGACAACGAGATTGCCGAGCGACTCCGCCTGAGCTTGGGCGCCCGCATCGATCGAACGCGAAGCACCGCCGACCCGCAAAAAGCAGCCACCAACCTCTACTATGCCTACCAGGGAACCAACTCCACCTCGGCCACCGACACCTTTCCATCAGGAAAAATCCGATTAGCTTACACAACCGCCGCAGGTCTCGAAATTGCAGGTGGCATCGGACACACCGCCCGAGCCCCCGAGGCGAGCGAGCGATATTTTGGCTTGAAGCGCATGGGTGCGGACTGGGTAGGAAATCCCGGGATCTACAGGAGGAGGAAACCCCCGGTTACGCCATCGCCAACCTGCGTTTGGGTATGAGGCGGGATCGCTTGTTGATTACCGTGGGCCTCGATAACCTGTTCGACAAAGCTTACATCGAGCACCTTTCTTATCAGCGCGATCCGTTTCGTTCCGGGGTAAGGGTTCCCGAGCCGGGACGTAACTTCTTCGTCAACATCGGCTATCGATTCTGATCGACTGGATCCTATCGCGTCACCACTGCCTCATCCGGCCGAGCTTTGTCCCCCTTCACGCGTTTAATTTTTAAAGACCAAAAAAAATCTTACTGTAGGCTTTTCCACCCATTTCATATTGCCTAATTCCCACGCCCTTCGTCACATAAACTTTGGTGCAATTGCATTATCCTTTTTTGAAACGGTTTTAGATAGCAACCAAGAGTTTTGCAGATCTGAAAGGGGTAGCGTCCAGTGAGAGATGTGGTAGGGCTAATTCCCCACAGGGTGCCGGCGATTCCTCATGCCAGAAGACGTCCTCTCCCCAGGCGCCTCCCTTCACAGGGCTTGCGCCCAAAACCCAGGGTAAGAGAGCCAATCTTCACCTTCCACTTCTCGCTGTCGCTTCTTGTCGCTTTCCTCGTAATCTTCCTCTTGTATCTCCTCTGGTGGGGAGGATCCTATTATTCTGCCCCGTTTGCGGAGAGGGTGTTTCATCCTCTGCACTCCGCGCTGAAGCCATCAGGTAGCGTGGGACGTACCCTGGGCATCGTGGGCCTGATCATGATGTTGGGGATCTTCGTCTACTCGTGGCGCAAACGGTCCAAGACACTGCAGAAGATTGGAACCCAGGCCCAGTGGCTGCAATCCCACATCTTCCTGGGGATTGCGGGACCGACGCTAGTCACATTTCACACGACCGGTAAGATCGGAGGCCTTGTGGCCATTGCCTTTTGGTCCATGTGGGCCATCGTGGTCTCGGGAATCATTGGGCGGTATCTCTACGCCAAGATTCCACGAACGCTGAAAGGGAACCAAATGACCCTCAAGGAGATTGAGGATCAACTGGCTCAATTGGTTGATGCGCTACGCGCCAGTGAGCGGAAAAACGAAGTACTCCAAGGAATCGAACAGTTCCTGGCACATTCTCGCCAACAGAAAGGTGGGCTGCCCCAGGCTCTCGGGCGGCTGTTCATAGATGACATTCAACTGCCTCTCAACGTGATTCGGATCTGGACCATCGTCGGAAAAGACCGTGCCCTTTGTCTCCGTCGGCGGCTGACGGTGAGCTGCTTGGTTCTCAAGCAGCGGAAAATTCTGGACAAGCTCGCGGTTCTAGACGCCAGCCAACAACTCTTCTCTTATTGGCACATCTTTCACAAACCATTCACAGTCATGACCTTCGCAATTGTTTTTCTGCACGTTTCTCTAGCGTTCTATCTAGGCTTTGGAACGATCTGGTAATGGGAAGGTGGCTGTTGGCGAGCCTCATGATTTGGGTGGTGCCCACATTGGGCGCAGGTCAAGAACTTGATTTCCTCGTGTCTCCCGGTCCCCTCAGCCGAGCTCACTCCGAGCTCACCGGCCTGAAAATGTGCTCGTCCTGCCACTCGTCTGGAGAAGGCCTACCGCCGGCAAAATGTCTCGACTGTCACAAGGAGCTTGCTACCCGAATCGACGCTCAGACGGGCTACCACGCCCGAATACAAGATACCTGTATCGAGTGTCACCACGATCATCAAGGTGAGGATTTTTCACTGATACACTGGAATCCAAGCGAGTTCGACCACAGCCAAACCGGCTACCCACTAAAGGGCCTCCACGGCAAGATTGAGGAGTGCGAAGCCTGTCACAACACCACGAACTCTCCACCAAGGCAAAAGAACAAAACCTATTTCCTGAACGACACAGGCTGCGTAGCCTGTCACGAAAATGTTCATAACGGTCTACTAGGCGAAGATTGCGAAAAGTGTCACTCCCTCGAGAACAAGTTCCAGCAAATCGTATTCGACCACGACCGAACCGCTTTTCCACTGGCAAGCGCACATAGAAGGGTTGACTGCATTAAATGTCATCCCAACAAACAGTGGAACGGACTTCGCTTTTCTCAGTGCATCAGCTGTCACCAGGATCGGCATCAACCGAGCCTAGGAAGCGACTGTCAAGGATGTCACCACTCAGACTCCTGGACGGTAACCACGTTCGATCATGACAAAACCCGCTACCTCCTGCGTGGGGCGCACCAACCGGTCCTATGCGCCGAGTGCCATGCCAACAAGCAGTTCACCGGAGTGGCTTTCGACAACTGTCGCGACTGCCATACCAAAGACCCCCACGTGGGGCAATTCGAACAAGACTGCTCTCCTTGCCATATCGTTGAAGGATTCGACCAGACGACTTTCGATCATGCGCAAGCCCAGTATCCGCTCAACGGAAAACACGGTGGGGTTCCATGCGGGGATTGTCACCCCGTGGAGCAGGGTGTTTTCCTCGGTGGGTTGACCGAGGCCGTCCGCTACAAACCTCTCGAGACCACCTGTTCCTCGTGCCACAGAGACATCCACTTGGGACAGTTTGAGAAGCTCTGCAGCTCTTGCCACACGACCGCGGGTTTTTCTAGGGACTTGGTCTTCTTCCAGCACAATGTCGATTCGCGCTACCCGCTGCTAGCCAAACACTCTGAAGTGAACTGTAATGAATGTCACAAGCAGGAATGGGCGTTTTTTCCCGCCGCAGTGGGCACCGCAATCCGGTTTCGGCCTTTGTCCGATCAATGCTCCACCTGTCACGACAACATTCATGATCCCGATTGGTGGACGACCTCAACAAGCAGCCTCGCCACCGAGTGTCATGAGTGTCATAACCTGGACACGTTCGTACTGGACCGGTTCGATCACAGTCGAACGGTGTTCCCACTCGAGGGCAGGCACTCTTCATCGACCTGTGGCCACTGCCACTATTTCGCTCGCTGGAAAGATCGCGACTTCCTTTTGTTCCAGAAAATCTCCGAGGAGTGTGCTGGCTGCCATCACTCGCCGCACTTGAAAGGTCTCGAACAATGCACCGACTGTCACACGACCACGAACTGGAGAGTGACAGCCTGGTAGTCAAAGGGCGTCGATCAAATCATGCAACATGAGAGGAGAGAGTTATGAAATTGCTGGCATTAGCTCTCACGATTTTTATTTTTGGAGGTACGGCCACCGCTTCAACTCAATCACTCGGTGAACTTGCGAAAAAAGAAAAAGAGCGGAGACAAAATCTGACGAAAAAGAAAAAAGTCCACCAGTTCAACGACCGACATCTCGGCCGGGTGCACTTTGGAAGACCGGCGATTTATCCCGGTGAAGCCGCCCAGGGAGATGAAGAAAGTGGCGGTTCGGCTCGAGAAGCGCAGGTTGCTTCGGACGATAGTTCTAAAGACGAGACTGACGGGAACTTGGTGCTGGCGAGCCTTTCGGAACAAACCTCGCTGGAGTCCAGAAAAGACGTTGAATTTACCAAGGCGGTTGGGGCACAGCCGCCCGCGGATTCTGGGGCAAGGAGAATTTCAACGACCGGCACTCAGTTCCAGATGCCCAATCGATTACCCGCCAGCAACTTTCACTTGCGGGGAGCGCTATATGCGGACTTGTTTCGAGCCACCTATAACGACGGTCTTTCCACCAGCCAGCTCAGTACCCGGGCCAAGTTCGAGATGGGCCGCCGTCCGGGCGAAGGCTGGCGGCTTTTTTTCGATGTCCGCGACAAGTTCAACAACGGTGCCCGAAACGCGAATCGACTCATCGTCTACGACGCTCGGGTGATCTACGAGGATCAAGCCAGTCCAGTCGAACTGTCTGTGGGCCAAATGAACCTCTACAACTCCGCCGGGGTGGGCCAGCTTTTGGGAGGAGTCCTTGGCTACCAAATCAACCCCCCGATCACGGCAGGGGGATATCCAGGCCTCCAGGCGGATATATACGATTTGAACGTCGACCTGCAGTACCAGAAATACGGAGTCTACACACAATACCGCGGAACCGGAGCCAAATCGGCGGCGCTCAGCTATAACGCGATTCGCTTCGAGGGTCGAGGGGAGCGCGTGTTCATTTATGCAAGCGGACTCTTTCCCATCGCCAATCTCGCGGTGCTCTACGGAAACATGGAGTACGAGGTCGGTGACTACCTTGCGCAAAAGGATCGTTTGTCCCGCGTCTTCTTGAACGCCCGCTACGACCCCACGACTCTAGTTCAGCTAAGCGCCTATTACAGTTCGGGTAAAGGATTGGACTTTCACCGTTTCCTTCTCGAGCAATCACAGAACCCAGCCAGAAACTCCCCCGAGCTGGAGCGTTTCTACTATTCGAAAACATTCGGGGCGCGGGTGACCTTCAAGCCTCACCGGCGAGTGAGACTCTACCTTGCAAAGAGAGAAAGTGAACAAAAAGATCGAATGATCCGCAACCATACGACGCAGTTGGGAGGCTCGGCATGGAACATCGGCGGGTCCGGCATTTCCCTATACGGCAGCTACAACATCAACCGAGGCGACGCGTCCGAATCCGACTCCTATCGGATCTCGATGAGCAGGGATTTCGGCCCCCTCTCATGGACGGCCTACTACTCGACCACGTTCAACGGCATCCGCTTCAATGCAGTGACCGGCCGCCCCAGCATCGTTCGGATCTCGGACCGCAGCACCGTTTCCAACGATTTCTTCTTCTCGATTAGCACCGCGCTCGCCCTGTCGTTGGTGCACGATTACTCCTCTCGGGGTGTGCAAGATGAGAACACCCTTTTCTTCCGGGTGATTTACCGTTTCTGACGGCAGGAGGTGTGCCATTCTTCCCAACTACGCTGTTTGGCTTTCGGTTTTCGTTGGCTTGGCTTTTCTGGCCACTATCCCGGTGCACTTTCACCTGGCGGCGATGCGTAAAACGCAGCGCGGCGGAAAGGCGCCGGCGGCACCGACTCGCGCCAAGAGCACACGTCCTTGCCCTCAGTGCGGCCAAACCACGGCCGGCGATGCGACCTTCTGCGAAAAATGCGGGGTGCCGATGATGCTCTGGCAACTGAAGCTTGCCCGAGAGGTCAAAGACGGTCAGGAAACTCAAAAAAGTGGGCATCCCCTACCGATTATTAGTCAGGACGTCTGCATCGGCTGCAGTGCCTGCGTGAATGCCTGCGACCAGAAGGTGCTGGAAATCGTCGCTGGGAAATCCACCGTCACCAACATGGAGGCCTGCACGGGACTTTCCGTCTGCGCTGAGGTCTGTCCAACCGGAGCATGCCAGCTCACTGGTGGTGGGGCGGCTCGGCGGGTCGAGGTACCTCAAATTGATCCGAATTTCGAGACTAACCAAAAAGGGATTTACGCGATTGGTGAGCTCGGTGGTTTGGGCTTGATCAAGAACGCCGTCAATGAGGGCCAGCTCGTCATCGAGAAGATCAGAAACGACCATACCAAAAAGGAAGGAGCTCTTGATCTCATCATAGTGGGCGCAGGTCCAGCAGGGCTCTCCGCAGGTCTCGCAGCCAAGGCGGCAGGTTTGACCGCTAGGGTTCTGGAGCAAGGTAGCTTTGCCGACACCATCCGCAGATTTCCAAATCGGAAGATCGTGATGGCGGAACCAGTCAAGATTCCAATGTACGGATCGTTGTGGATCTCCGATGCTCCAAAAGAAACTTTGTTGAGCGTCTGGAAGATGATCATCGAGTCCGCCAAACTCGAAATCAACGAGAACGAGCAAGTCACCAACATCAAAAGAAATGGCAATGGGCTCATCCATCTCCAGACGAACAAAGGAGTTTATCAGGCCCAGAAAGTCGTTCTTGCAATTGGCAAGCGTGGCAGCCCGAGAAAGCTCGAGGCAAAAGGCAATGAGATCTCAAAGGTCATGTACGGCTTGACGGACGCCCATCAATACAAAAAGACAAAAGTCCTCGTTGTTGGTGGAGGCGATTCGGCTGCCGAAGCGGCGATCGCGCTGAGTCATCAGGAAGGGACTGAAGTGGCCATTTCCTATCGCAAGAAAGAGTTCAACCGGCTGAAGAAAAAGAACCTCGAGGCCTTGAAGAAATGTATCGAGAAGCAGGAAGTGCGATTTTTCCCCGCCAGCAAGGTTACGGAAATCGAGGAGGACAGTGTCTTGATTCAATGTGAAGACGGACGATCGCAGAAGCTGGAGAACAACTATGTGTTTGCCCTTCTTGGCGGTTCGTCTCCGAACAGCTTCCTACAAAGCATTGGCGTCTCCATGGTGACCAAGGAAGTGAGCATGGAAACGGAAACGAAAGTGCCGGTGTAGCGGAAACAGCAGAGTGGCGGAAGGAGGGGTTTAGCGAGAAATGACCGTGAGCTACCTGGAAAGATGGGTCACGGCTCTGGGTTTTCTCGCCAGCCTTCTTCTCCTCTTCCTGATCGGCAACGGCAACTCCGCAGCCGTAGCCCCCTCCCAGGAAGGGGGTCAAGACATTGGCCAGGCCCTGATCCGAGCGCATGATAACACCAGCTTTCCGTTGCTGGGTTGGCACCGGGTGGTGGAATGCGGTGCCTGTCATTTGGGGGGGATCATCGGGGGAACTCCCGAGAGCTGCGAGGCATGTCACTGGGATCGAAGACGAGACGATCCTTACAACTTGCAGCTCGGTATAGACTGCGGAGGCTGCCACGCCTCTCAGTCGTGGAAGAATCTGATCCCCGGCGCGTGGAACCACGAGACGGTGACCGGCTTTCGTCTGGAGAGCCAACATCGTACCGTCGAATGTAGGCAGTGCCACAGCAGTGGGAGCTTCGGAGGGGCCACAACCGAATGCTCCGCTTGTCATGCGAGCGAATTCCAGTCCGCAAGAGACCCCGATCACCTGGCAGCAAATTTTCCCACCTACTGTGAGCTCTGCCATTCGAGTGCCGTAACCTGGGAAGGCGCCGTCTTTGACCATTCCTCATTTCCTCTAGTGGGTGAACATCAGTCAACTGATTGCCTCCAGTGCCATGGCAACGGTCAGTATGCAGGCACCTCTTCAGAATGTACGGCTTGTCATCAAGAGGACTATCTGCGGACTACCAATCCAAATCATCAACGGGCTCGATTTCCCAACGACTGTTCTGTTTGTCACGGAGCAACGGCGGACAGTTGGCAAGGGGCAACGTTCGAGCACGGCCTGGTCTGGCCTCTGAACGGACAACACCGGACAACCGAATGCAGTTTGTGTCATCCCGACGGGAGGTTCACCGGCACACCCACAAACTGTGTCGATTGCCATCGTGCGGATTACGAGGGGGCGACCAATCCGAACCATCAACAGGCGGGATTCCCTACCGACTGTGAGTCCTGCCACGGCGCATCGGCTACGAGCTGGACCGATGCAGCTCTGGATCACGACCGTGTCTTTCCACTCAGTGGCCGGCACCGTGCAGTGGACTGCAGCTTGTGTCATCCCAACGGCAGGTTCACCGGCACACACACTAACTGTGTCGATTGCCACCAGGCCGATTTCGACCAAACCACTAACCCGAACCATCAACAAGCAGGATTCTCTACCGACTGCGAGTCTTGCCATGGCGCATCCGCCAATAGTTGGGCTGGGGCGACGCTGGATCACAACCTGGTTTGGCCTTTGAACGGGCAACATCAAGCCACCGATTGCAGTTTGTGTCATCCCAATGGTAGGTACACAGGGACTCCCACTAACTGTGTCGATTGCCACCAAGCCGACTACGACCAGACCACTAACCCGAACCATCAACAAGCAGGGTTCTCTACCGATTGCGAGTCTTGTCATGGCGCATCCGCCAATAGCTGGGCTGGGGCAACGCTGGATCACAACCTGGTTTGGCCTCTAAACGGAACGCATCTGTCTACCGATTGCAGCTTGTGTCACCCCAATGGTCGATACACCGGCACACCCACAAACTGTGTTGATTGCCACCAGGC
>SDBS01006587.1_pt1 | contig 11305 bp, 13 predicted proteins | sample 2277091 | NCBI WGS metagenome assembly SDBS01 (sample SAMN10404972, study PRJNA504765) | marine sediment metagenome | isolation source: marine sediment core GS10_PC15, 163 cmbsf | place: Arctic Ocean: Southern Knipovich Ridge | collected 2010 | reverse complement strand
TATGATGAGGTGGGTGTGTTGTGAGCGTGGACAGGTTTGATCGGAGAAGGTTGGTTCATCAAGCGGAGCGAATCGAGAGGGTCTTTTCTTCGCTGGCGCTGCCAGTAAAGATTCAGGGTGGTCAAATAGAAGAAGGCAGGATTCGATACCATATAGCCCCATCTGCCGGGATATTCGTTCAGAGATTGAATCAAATAGCAAAGAGGGTCGCAGAGGAAATGGGCGTGTACAGGGTCTATGTCACTGAATCTAATGGGAGTCTTATCTTGGATTTGCCTACGGATGAGTGTGATGGAGTGCGGTTGGTGCCCTTACTTGAAAGCCTTGGGACCACATCGCCATTTACTGCGGTCTTTGGTGTTGATGCCAAGCGAAATCCATTCAGAATAGACTTCCGCCAACCAGGGAGTCGTCATCTTATCATCACCGGAGGCTCTCGGACGGGAAAGTCGGAGTTCTTACGCAGCGTCCTGCTATCGATCGCGCTATCCAGCAGGCAATCACAAGTTAATTTTTTGGGGATCGATCTGAGCGGGAATGAGTTATCCGTAGTCGAAGCATTACCTCATGCAATGGCGGAAGTCGCAACCGATAGCCAATATGGGGTCGAATTAATGCAATGGCTCATCGATGAAATCGAAAGACGGGAAGTTTTTCATATTCGTTATCCAGAATTATTTTTACTGATCGATGATCTCGATGAGCTTATCGATGAGATCCCTGCTAGTCTGAAAATGCTGGTGAGGATCATTACAGAGGGAATGGATACTGGCATTCATGTAGTTGCCACTTCGAGATCGTCATTCCTGCCGAAGAATGAATCTTCAATGCGGATCTCAGACGTGGTCAAAGCCAAAGCACTTCATGAAGTTCACCCTGGATCCTATGAGGTGAAAGGGGTAGGTCGCTTTCGTATCTATGTCAATCGTAATGAAACCACGATCCGTGTCGCTCGGCTGCCTGCATTGGATCTTCAAGAGCTGGTTAATCTGATCCATGCAGGAAAAAATTTGAGCGATGCAGGTTTAGTCAGTGGGAACATCCAATGGTGTTAGTGAAGATGCCACGCAGCTTGCTGCCCCGTAGCGAGCTACGTCGTAGCTTGCTACGCATATTCTGGCTTTTTCCCATAAACAGCTTGAGCTCATGAGCATCAAGTCAATCGAGTTTGGCACGAAAAGTGCTTCCTAATGGTTAGATGTTTTATTGACCCAATCGGTTTTGTGATTTCTAAGATTTATCTCGGATATTGAACCATCAGAATTTACCGGAGGACAATATGGACGTTGGAATGCTCTGGTTTGATGCAGATCAGAAGCGTGACGTGAGCGCCAGAATCACGCGTGCATCAGATTTCTACAAATCGAAATACGGCCGAAAGCCAAACCTATGTTTTCTCCACCCCAAAACGGCAGGGGAAACCCATCCTGGGGAAGTAGATGGGTTGCGAATTAAAACCAGCAAGATGGTACTACCAGATCATTTCTGGCTAGGAATCGAGAAAGCCGAGCACAAGGAAGCCGGGCGGCAACGAGCCGCATAAAGTTTGACGGTTCTAACTTTTTATCAAAATCCGATTTTAAGGATGAGGCCAGGGCTTGAATATTGAGTGGGAATGGATCATCGAGTCAGTTGAGAAATAAAACTTTCAAGAGCGACCTCTAGAGTGTCTTGCCCAGTTTTTGAGGCGACATCTACTTCGAGCAAGTGGAGGAATATTCTCTCCAGATCGCCCAGGTTGAAATTCTTCGCCTGGGCGACAATCTTTTTCGAGACGAAGGGGGAAACGTTGAGTACAGACTGAGGCTCCCTCTTCTGCTCCGATGCTTCCTTTGCCAACAGGAGAAGCCGAAATTGACGAACGATCATTGAGAAAACATATAACGGATATTCATCCGAGAAAAGCTGGCGAAGGTATTTCAGTGCTTGTTTTCCGTCTCTCTTGCCCACGGCGTCAACCATTGCAAATACATCGCTCTGACCGTAGAAGGGTGTTAACTTTTCCACATCAGAAACCTCAATGGGACGATCATAATTGACATAGGCCAGGAGTTTTGTAATTTCTTGATGCGCTAAATGGAGATCTTCTGCGACAAATTCGGCCAGTAGATGGGCGGCCTGAGGGTTGATTTCACCCTCCAATTCCTGTGTATGTTCTAAAATCCAACTCACGAATTGGGAGCCCCGAGGAATCTCACACCGCCGCAAGAATGCACTGGGGTGGTTTTCAAGGAATTGGATAAGTTTTGCTGGTTTTGATGGCAAACGGCCGCGTGTTGATTTGAAATCGATGGGTTCGATGAGCACGAATGCAGTGCTACTTGGTATTGAATTCAACAGATCAAAAAACTTCTCACGCTCGTCATCGGAACTCATTAGTTTTGTTGGTTGCTCCGCAATGACAACCCTGCGCGGAGCTAAGAATGGAACGGTTGCGCAAATCTGCTCAAGCTGCGTAATACGTAGGTCGGGTGGTGAGAACCGATCAATATTCATCTCCGCATTTTCGGGTTTGCCCATTTTGTCCTTCATGCGCGCGATGAAGTCCTTGAATGCAAGGTCATGATCGCCATAGAGAAGGTAAACAGTTGGCGGAGTGTCCATTAACCGTATTGAGTAAGGATTCTGTACAGCGTATTCCCACCGGGACCCATTGCGCGGATGGATTGTACAGTCAGCGCCCCAAGATCACTTTGAGTGGTTAGGTGCTGCTGGACCATATTCCCTAGTGGTTGAGCTAACAACAACCCGACCATCGCTCCAAGAATGGCAAGGGGCAGTCGTTGCACTCGCTCATGTAGTTTTTCTTCTTTGGCTCCCTGTAAGGACAGAAACGCAGCACCGGCGGAAAGAATTCCAGCCGTTAGCAAGTTTGTCCCGCAGTTCGGATGAATCGCGAGATGGCTTTCTCCACTCCGCAGCCTCCGCTCAGCTTGATAAACACCATCTTCGATAACTTCCATGGGCAGATCCGTGAAAAGAATAAAGCCTTTACTGTCGGATCGTCCGATAATCGATTTACTTCGCTTTTGTGCACTAAGGACGTGAATGCTTGCATGTTCCAAGGCATGATTCCGGCGAACGCGTGAGATAAAACTGTTGATAGTTGAAAGTTGAGAATAGTTGTCCATACGAATTGTTCATCCTCAGTCAAGGGTGATTATACTCGAGGCCATTTTTGTTAGCTCTCATCGCATCACTCAATAAAAAGGCAATGAAGTCATCCGACGGGTGCTTTAGAGGTCCGAATTTCGAGATTCGGCAGTGGCAATCCAATTTCATTCATTAGATCTGAAAATTTCGCCAGGTCATTATTGGCGAGAAGCTCTCTTATCATTTTGGGATCCAGGTTCATCGGATGCAGGTATCGCTTTAGGTGTTTCCTGAAAAGGATCAGCCCTCGGTCCAATCCATAGAAGTTCAACATCTTTTCAAGGTGGGTTGATATTGTCATTGCGACTTCGATAGTTGGAACCGCAGATCGACGCCGTTCTTCAAATATCCAGGGATTTCCAATTGCTGCACGACCAATCATGATCGCATCACAACCCGTATGATTAAATAAGCGATCAATATCCTCGACTGCTTCAATATCCCCATTTCCGATAACTGGAATACTCACTGCCTCTTTAATCTCTGCGATGGCATCCCAATCGGCCCTTCCGCCGTAGGCTTGGTCCCTTGTCCGTGCATGGACTGCAATGAGTGAGCCACCATTACCTTCAATGGTCTTGGCGACCTCAACATAGTTTAGGCTGTTATCATCCCAACCTAAACGAATTTTTGCGGTAATGGGTAGATCCAACTTTCGGGTCAGCGTGCTAATTATGGCGCCAATCTTCTTCGGCTCGCGCAGCAAACCCGCACCCGCACCCCGGCCTGATACCCGGCGGGCGGAACAGCCCATATTGATGTCGATGATATCCGGTGATAAATGAACGATTCTTTGTGCAGCTTGCACCAATCTCTCGACGCTGTTGTCGAAAATTTGGAGCGCTACGGGTCTTTCCTCAGGGAGAAACTCTAGTTCCCTCCAGGCCTTTGGATGGTCTTGAAGAATTTCGATGGCACCTACGAATGAGGAGTAGCTCATTGCGGAGCCAAACTGGCGACACAATGACCGGAAGGGCAAATCGGAGATCCCGTCCATGGGGGCCAGGATCAGTCTTCCACGGACCGGGATGGTTTGGATAAAGAACGCTGGCTCTAGCTGAGACATACCCATGTGTTATACCGCAGATTTTTGTGTTGAGCCAGATTTGGTTGGGTGCGTTCCAGATCAGGGGGCATACCATCTCCACAAAGGTGTGTTGTGACATGTGGTGGGCCGGCAAAGCCGGCCCACCACATGTCTAATTCCTTCTCTGTGAGATTTGTCGACTTTCATGGAATACACCCATTTGGATAAATAGCTTGCAACTCTTTCATCTGAAGGGCTACAATTTGATTATGAACTGGGACATGATAGGTCACCAATGGGCTGTTGGACTCTTACGGAGCCACATTCTGAATGATCAGGTTCGGCATGCATATTTGTTCACTGGATCTTCTGGATTAGGAAAACGAACCTTAGCAGTTCGTTTCGCACAAGTTCTCAACTGCATGAATCCGCCAGAGAGTGCAGAATTTTGTGGCGATTGTAGAGCGTGTAGGCTAATACTGGAGGGAACATTTCCAGATCTGCACATTGTTGCGACGAAAGAGCATGGCCGTACTTTGAAGGTCGATCAAATTCGAGAGTTGCAAAGGAAGCTTTCGCTCAGTCCATTTGAGGGAAAGTTTCATATTGCCCTTCTCCCACAATTTCATCAAGCGACAGAGCAGGCAGCAAATGCGTTGTTGAAGACGCTTGAAGAACCACCCCAGAGGGTGATTATGCTGCTCACGGCAGAATCTGTCGAATCCCTGCTTCCTACTATAGTTTCTCGATGTGAAGTGGTGCCCCTGCGTCCGTTATCAGTGAGCGAATTAGAGAGCGCATTGGCCCCAATTGGAAAGGTGGGGGAAAATTCAAATTTATTCGCAGGGTTATCCGCAGGACGACCAGGGTATGCATTACGTCTCGCTCAGGATGAGACCCTAGTGGCGCTGCGGGACAGCCGAATAGAAGATCTCGTTAACGTGATCGGTTTCAATAGGATTGACCGATTTGGTTTCATAGAGAAATGGGATAAGTCCTTACGCAGAAAATTTGATAAATTGGATGATCGGCGGTTGGAGTGTATTGCTGTCATTGAGCTTTGGCTCAGCTTTTGGAGGGATGTAATGTTAAGCACCTATAAGGTGAGAGAGCCAGAGAGCAATCCAGATAGGGGGTCTGAAATCGATGCGCTATCTGAAGGAATCGCAAAAGGTGAAATTGTTGAGGCAATTCAGGCTTTAGAGCGCAGTGAAGAAGCTATTCGCCGCAATGCCAATTTGCGCCTCGCACTTGAGACGTTGATGATTGAACTTCCATACCTCAATATGGAATTGACCTCAGCTTAAGTCATATTCCGGAATATTTTCCAAGCTAGCCATACACGGCAAATATGGGCCTTTAATAAAGTCATGATGGTTAAGTAATTTTATCGGGGTTCAACAATCATTTTCAGAGCGGTGCGTTCTTTTCCTTCAATATCGACGGTTGTGAACTCAGGGATGCAAATAACATCTATTCCGTCTTCTTGAAGATATGTACGGGCGATAGCTACAGCCTTTATGGCTTGGTTCACTGCGCCGGCACCGATGGCCTGTGCCTCCGCGCGCCCGTGTTCACGCACAACACCAGCAATTGCCCCTGCTACTGCTGATGTGCGTGAGGAGGCCGAGACTTTTATGATGTCCATCGGGCTTTCCCCTTTGGCTGCGAATCAATGTTTGCCCGACTCATTTCAGCTGAATCGATTGTACAGGAATTGCACATGCTAATCAAGTTTAGGGGTGTTTCAGAAACGATTCAAGCCGATCTCACGCTAGGTCTTTCTTAGCGTTAGCAACTTCTGATGCTTCGAATACCACTTCCTCTTTCCCCGCTAATTTTTCATGAATTTTGGAGACAATAAGGCTCAGATGACTATCATGTGCAACGTAGTTGAGATTGTCAGTCGGTACGGTTAACACCGGACACAATGTGAAATCGGAAATCCATGCTTCATACAGCGCATTCAATCTGTTTAAATATTCACTTTCAATTTTTTGCTCGTAGTCCCTCCCCCGCTTTGCGATACGGTCTTGAAGACTGGGTACAGAAGCGCGCAAATAAATGACCAGGTCTGGTGGGGGGAGGAAGCCAGTCAGAATTTGGTAAAGGTCTCGATATGTTTGGAAATCACGCTCGTTCATGTGGCGCTGCAGGTAAAGGTTCTGAGCAAAGACTTCAGCGTCTTCGTAGACGCTGCGATCCTGGAGGGCTGAGGTCGGATGATCTAGTAATTGTCTGTGTGCTCGAAGCCTGCGAGTAAGAAAGAATATTTGTGAGGGGAAGGCCCAAGATCGCATATCCTGATAGAAGTCAGCAAGATAAGGATTTTCGTCTACCGGCTCATAAAATGGCTCCCACTCCAGCCGCTCCGCCAGAAGCTCAACCAGGGTAGATTTTCCTACGCCGATATTTCCTGCCACGGCTACAAAGTGTTTTTTCATAAGTTCAACTCCCATGCTCCCTAGGCGCCATGTCGATCTGCCCAAATTTCGAGATATTCTTCAATATCATCGAGGTAGATCTCTAACTCGCTGGATCTTCGATCGCGATCCTCATACCCAAGTCCTAGTTGATTAACTGCGCTTTCCCAGGTTTCTCTGTGCACATTATTCGAATTTTTAGTGTCAAGTAGATTAACTTTGTCAAACCAATTAACGATTAAGTTCCAAGGGATAATATCAGGCCTTCCCTCGGTCATAAGAGCTTCGAACCCAGTGGAATAATAGCGATGACGTATCCTTGATGGCAGATCACCAGTAACTGAGGTTTCGTTTGCAGTTCTCTCCCATTGAGCGAGCCATGTTCCAACATTTTCCGCATCGATCTGATCTGCGCCGTGGAGTTGGAGAAATCTTTCAAAGAAGCTTGGTTGCCCCAGTTTCTCAATTCGGGCCTCGAGGATTAGAACCAATCGTCGTCCAGCCGCGGGGAATCCTACCAACGTTGCTACTGCATTGGCACCCTCTAGTAATGTTTGCATGTAAGTGGGGAGCCATTTCCCATTCGGGCTTAGGTTTGATTTGAATCCTCGCGCCCTTTGAAGGAAAGCCCGGGCACGTTCGTGCACATGATCTGCCCGATGAAAGCGACCGCGCACTCCTGCCTGGACGCGTTCAAAAAAGTGGTGGGGGTCGTACACGAAGAGTGGCTCACACATCGCTGGCCCCAACCAGGGGTCAACCCGCAAATCGGTTGGTCTGTCGTACAGTTTGATGGAGTGATGGATAATTTCTAAATGGAAGTCGTCAGAAAGGGGAAGAATTTCTTGCTTAGGAAAATGTGGCTCTTTATGGATGAGCACCAGATCGACATCTGCCGTGCCCCCTAATATTGGATTACCAGATGCGACAGACCCAATAATGTAGGCCGAGATGACATCTCCCATCTCGGCGCGCTTCTTAGCCTCCGTCCGAGCAAGCTCAATGAGCTTTTCCTTGGAAACTCTCACATTCCTCACCCTTTATCAATGGCTTCGTCAAAAGGTAGTTCTGGTTGGTAGGGGGGGATCCCAAGCGCTGCTCGTATTCGGTTACCTACATTCTCAAGGTGGGTCGTATGAGTTACGAAGTCAAGTGGATTGGTATCGATAATCAGAACTTTTTGCTCACGTTTCTTTGAGAAGAAATCTTCGTAAGCTTGGTTGAGTTCGTTGATATATGCATAATCCATATTGCGTTCGTAGGGACGATCCCGCATGGCGATTCGCTTTATGGCCACCTCGGTGTTCGCTCGAAGGAACACGATCAAATCTGGGGGAGTAATCCGTTCTGCCAGAGCTTTATGGACTTGTGTGTAAGTGGCTAATTCATCCCCAGATAGGTTCAGTCGAGCGAATAACGCGTCCTTACCAAATGTGTAATCGGCGATCAGGTCCTTATTCTCGAGTGTTGTCGAACTTATATCACGCTGTTGTCGATAACGACTCAAAAGGAAAAAGATCTGGGTTTGAAAAGCGTATCGCGCTCTGTCACCATAGAAGTCGGAAAGGAAGGGGTTTTCCTCAAAGGCTTCAAGGATCAAATCAGCATCGAATGTCGGTTGGAGTAAGCGAGCAAGGGTTGTCTTGCCGACACCAATCACACCTTCGATCGCAACGTACATTTTCACCTTCTCGATAGGGCAAACTTAATGCCGGACTGGTCAAGGATACCTGTGAAACTTCATGAAAGCAATTGCGCAAATAAGGCATAATGCGTAATCAGTAGGATGTGTCAGTTAATTATGCGTGGGCATCGAAGAAGTTGGATGACGAGCCCTTCTGTGCCCATGGTTCCAAATAAGTATGAGTGGAAATACTTACTCTGGTAGATGGTTGATGTCAGAGTTATGCAGATTAGGCCATATGTCCTATTAGTGGTGGTCTCTAATGGAACCAAATCTCAACCCGTAAATTTAAGTGACCCTGAATAATTAGTACACTGTCACATTTGCGTATTTGTGGAAGATTTGCTACTGAGCTCTACGGGCCGCTGAGATCTCCCAGATGTCGACCACACGATCGTCTTGCAGGACGTAGTAATGGTCATGCATGTTGACGGTGGAGCAGCAATGACCAGGCAAAACCCGAACCTTCTCACCCACGCCTAGCTCGTCCATGGCGTCTTCATAGAACCAGAGGCTGTGTTCCTCGTTCAGTTCGCATTTGAGTGCTGGCCTGAGTTCTTGGATCGCCGGGGTTCCAAAATCTCCAACGAGAGTCTTAATTCCTATATCAAGAACGATGCGGTTGTCCGCAGGCTTGCTGATCACAGTGGCCAGCACTGATAACGAGTGATCGAAGTCCTTTAACACCTGGCGATAGGTTGTGTCCATGAAGATATATGATCCGGCTTCAATCTCTGTTATGCCTGGGTAGCGTCCTGTGATGTTGTAGGTGCCTGTCCCGCCAGCGCTGATAATGCCAACACCTATCCCTGCGTCTTCGAGATCGTCTCTAGCCTGAAGCAACCTTGAATTGGCTTCGTGCGTCAGCTTCCTGCGCTCCACGAAATCTATGATATTCACGCAGTGACCCTCATAGCCCATCAGCCCCACGAGCTCCAGATTGGGCAACCGGTCGATGAGTTTCGCCAGTTCAACCGCAGGCTCTCCAGGCAAAACTCCACAACGCCCCATACCAACATCTATCTCTATAAAGACTCCGAGATGATCTCCGGAAGCTTCCGAAGCACTTGCCAACTCTTCGACATTCTTGTGACTATCTACCGCCACCTTTAGGTCATCTGCAATGGCTAGCAAGTTAATGAGTCTGGTAATTTTCGTCCTGCCGACGATCTGGTTGGTTATCAATATATCCTTAATTCCATGATGCGCCATGATTTCCGCTTCGCCTAGTTTCTGACAGCAAATACCGATGGCGCCCGCTGCGATCTGCATATGAGCAATGGTTGGACATTTATGACTCTTGGAATGGGCACGGAGAGAACAAGGGACATCACTTATGAATTCTGCCATCTTTGCGATGTTATTCTCCAAGACGTCGAGATCGAGGAGCAAAGAAGGCGTATCTAAATCCAAGTAGTTTGCTCCTGTAGGAATAACCTGATGTGAGGTTGTCATTGAGTACACGCCTTTTTTGGAAGTATTATAGTCAAGCTCGAGAGCAGGTTGACAGAAAGCATTTTTATAGAACTCACCGCGCAATCATTGATCCTGTTTCCAGTGCGCCCCTTATCTTGGACACATGGCTAACTGATGTATTATATTCCAAGATAAGAAGGCATCCCGGTCCGATTGGTACCAAGAAAGGGAATAGATGATAGCAGAGGCTAGATCAGATCAAATTGTTTCCCTCACACAGGAATTAATTCGAATTCAGAGTTTTTCTGGTCAGGAAGCTGAGGCCGCAGCGCTAGTCCAAGAGAACATGTCAAGCCTGGGCTACGATGAGGTACAAGTGGATAAGTTAGGGAATGTGATTGGCAGAATAACTGGTCATAATGGCCAGGCATATGGCAAGAAATTACTCTTTGATGGCCATCTCGATACGGTGGCCCCAGTTCAGCTGGAGAATTGGACAGTCGATCCTTTCGCGGGCACGCTTAAGGACAATAGAGTATATGGTCTTGGTGCTGTGGACATGAAGGGCTCTCTTGCTGCCATGATTCTCGCAGTCGCAGGGTTACCCAGGAATAGATTCTCAGGCACAATATTTGTGTCTGCTTCAGTTGGAGAAGAGATCTTAGAAGGGGCTGCATTAGCCTCTGTGATTGAAATAACAAAACCGGACTATGTTGTGATTGGAGAACCCACTGATTTCCGAATTGGAGCTTCCCAAAGGGGGCGAGCTGGATTAATCGTTGACACACTGGGAGTGGCTGCGCATACGGCTCAACCCGAATTAGGAGAAAACGCCGTATATAAGATGACGGACGTAATAAATCGGCTCCGCAGAATGGATCTACCGACAGACGCTGTGCTTGGAAGGGGGCTCATGGAATTGATTGACATCATATCCTCTCCCTTTCCATCGACCTCGGTTGTCCCCAGTGGATGCCGTGCTCGTTTTGACCGTCGTTTGGTGAGATCTGAAACGCCCGAAAGTGTGGTGAGGAGCATCAAAGAATATCTTCGAGACATCCAGGGTGTAGAAGTTCGTATGAACGAAGGATCCCTGACCTGTTACACCGGGCATAAGTTGGAAGATATCGACTTCCATCCAGCGTGGGCAACCCCACTAGACAGTGAACTCGTAGTCAAAGCCCAAAGCGGCCTGAGTGAGATTGGAATGGATGTAGATCCCATTGTGATCCATTATTGCTCAAATGGCAGTTATAGTGCCGGCACTGCGGCAGTCCCCACCATAATTTATGGGCCTCCGTCGATAAAGCGAGCCCATGCCGTTGACGAATACATCGAGGTCCAAGATCTAAATCAAGCAATCAATTGTTTTCAGACAGTAGCATCTTCATTAATGGGGGACGATATTGAATAAGAGATATCACAAAATGCTGTAAAACGTAACGACCCTGTGATTTTTACAGGGTCGAATTATTTAATATTCATCTGGAGTGGGGCAATATTTTATAAGGCACTAGGTGTCATTGGCCAGGATAACATCCTTGGCTTTGATTGGGGTTGGATCGATGGCCTGGAGTGTAGCAACCTTGCCCCGAATCTTGG
>SDBS01006586.1_pt1 | contig 11306 bp, 14 predicted proteins | sample 2277091 | NCBI WGS metagenome assembly SDBS01 (sample SAMN10404972, study PRJNA504765) | marine sediment metagenome | isolation source: marine sediment core GS10_PC15, 163 cmbsf | place: Arctic Ocean: Southern Knipovich Ridge | collected 2010 | reverse complement strand
AGCTAAATCCGCCATTGTAAATCCCAACTCCCTAACCGCCCAGTAAAAGAAACGATTTCTTGCTTTGACTTTTACCGGCTGTTTTCCTGACTGAAATATTTTTCTCCGCTTGATGCCTCAATAAAGAACACCAGGAGCATCTCTACGTGCGTTACGTGGCATGGCAGGACCATATCTTATATCAGAAAATAGAAACTTATAATATTAGGGGCGTCCCGCAACCCTAAGAATTTATTAAGTGCTGCAGATGCTACATGATCATTTAAATCGCATTTAGTTTTATGAACTATCTTAAAGCTATGAGACTTTAATTCTTTTGTCTTTTTCCAAATAACATATCCTTTATTAATATCTTCAATTTTATTTCCGCATACATCACAATACCATTCCGCGAGTGGTTGATCCATTCGATTTATCTCCTTTTTATAGTTTGATCGCTAATATTAGATATTGATTCGCTGGAAAAGAATTTCAGCTAAGGTATTTTATTTTTTCGTGATTTCCACAGGTTCTCCAGTAGTCTACGGTTCATTTAAATAATTTCCGGATTCGATAGCTTTGATCAATTTTTGGCGTGCATCTTCTTGAGAATTAGCTTGTAATCCAGGGCCTGTCCTACCAACCACAACTTTTGGAGTCGGTAGAGGTAGAAACCCTACTGCCCAAGCAACATTTCCTTCTGGATTATAAAAAAAAGCATATTTGCGATGATCTTTAGCTTCATAAGAGTCAAATTCAAGGTGATGCTTCATATTAATAGATTCTCTTTAATTGAAATGGATGTAATTTGCTTCGTTATATTTAACCATTACAAGGAGGATTGTATGCATCTATAAGATCTTCTTCTATTATGAGTCTTTTATTCTCATTAGACTCTTGATGGATGCTAATGCAATTTGCATTATACATTTTAAAACAAGGTTCTTTGTGGTGATTATCAAACCTTTCAGACAAATCTCCTGTTTCGCCTATGTATATTTTATCATGGGAGCCAGTGCCATCAGCTTTTTCTGTTCGTTTAGATATATAATAAACTGCGCCAATGGCTTTAAACTCTGTGCCATATGGATAAACATTGAACGCATATTTTATGTCTGAAGCACCTGTTAGTGTGAGTGTTCCTATTTTTGCCATTTGGATACCTCCTTTTTGGTACGATTAAGCTTTTTATATTTTCGTGATTCTCAGAATCTTTCCAGTAGTCTATGGTTCATTTAAATAATTTCCGGATTCGATGGCTTTGATCAATTTTTGACGTGCATCTTTTTAAACATTGCTTTACCTCCGCTTAAAATAAAAAAGCTGCTCCGCCAAAAGAAACGAAACAGCCTCTAACTTATTTCCTTCGGTAGCCTGACTGCCTTTGCACCGGATTATAAAAACGGATTATATAACCAGGTGTTTCAGGCTCAAGGGCTTTGCGTTTCCAGGTTCCCCCGGATTTGCCTTTTCGAGAAATTAATATTTTAGTTTTAGAAACTCTATCAGATATGATGCACTTTGTCAACCTTGAATGAGAACCTTAGAGGGTCTTGACACTGCTTTACAATTCACCTATTTTGTGGCGTTTTTCAAAGAAAGTTTGATAAAATAAATAATGACTGGTGATGAGGTGTGTTTTTTAAATTATATTTTTACTGATCAAAGTGGTTTTGATAAAATATACAATTAAGGTATTTTAATTTTACGTGATTCCCATAGGTTTTTCAGGAGGGCAAAAAAAACTTAGTAGTCAAACCAGGAAAGCGCAATATATAATTTTTACAATCAGCATAACCTTCACCCTATTTAGGAATTTATGCTATTTTTTGCAGGTAAACTCAGAAAATTATGCGAGTACCCGACGTAATTCGCCGGACTCCACTACCATTCGATACAGATTGGTCCTAGGATAACGGGAAAGGACTAACGAGCGGATTTTTTCCTCGCGTTTATCGTCAGATCTTGCACCGAAGCACACAGACTCTAATTCTTCCGGGTAGAACTTGTAGTCCCCGTAGTCCTTTCCGACTTCCTCAGGACGCCAGGTTACCACTCGCCATTCGTTTTCATATTGCCACTTTAAACTCTTGGTAAAGCAGACCGCGTTAATTGCATTATTCCTTAACTCAGGAGTGTTTCCATACAGCAAGAAGTCTAAACCAGACCCAATAACAGGCGGTTCACCCGAGTATTTGACCGGTAGTGCCGCGATGAACGGTGTATCAAGATTCGGAAGATGTCGAAAGCCAAGAACAAATCCTTTGTGCTTTTCTGCATAGTGAGCCCACATAACATCGTTGTCAAATTCAGTGGACAAACAAAACACGCGAGCTGTATTCGGGCCGAATGATTCGAACGTAGCGCGGAGTCTCGTGGTCATTTTTTTGTCAGCACCGCGCGACTCCTGCATCAACTCTTTAATCAAGTCATCTCGCCCCATACCGGATTCTATGAGTGCTCGCACCATGACCAAGCAGAGGCTGCTTTCATCACTCAACTTGGCTTCTTCGACATGTCTTTCACCTAGTGATATTTCGACGATCACTCGAGAGAAATCCGTCAAAGATTGGTCCACTGTTGGTTCGAATCTAGGCATCCTTTGAAACTCAGCCAAATCATTGAACAGAAAAGGGCTAGACCAGCGCAATCGCCCCGAACTTAGTATGACAGCGGCGGTGTCGTAGGTAGTGTATTTGTAAAGTGGTTCAGGGACATTCATCTTTCTTACGCCTAATACTAGAGATTGTTTCGCTGGGAAAGAATTTCAGCTAAGGTATTTTATTTTACGAATCATTTTTACTCTGACAGATCGTTCACAACGTGTTCTAAAGCAGCAAGAGCTGTATACGCCGTTGCCCTATTACATTTCTCACCAAGCCTTATGCTTCTTCCGGGATGAATTAAATTTCTAAAATCTTTAGCCAGTAACACTAATGTAACTGTTCTTGGTTTTATTATTCCCATTTTTTTTGATGCCTCAATTAAAGGAGGAAAATACTTATCATTTAATTGATTAGCATCAATATCTGTTTTATTCTTAAGTTTCTTGGGCTCTTCTTGTTTGAGCCTCCATAGTAATAACGCTTCAATTGCAGATCCAGCAAGAACAGTTGATGCTTTCCAAGCCCCATTTCTAAATGATTGTTCAGCTGTGCTGATATCCATACGAATACTATCTCTCAGATCGATATCCGATATAAATAATAATTCCGTAACTGATCTTGAGGGAAACTCATCAGGACACTTTTCAAGTGCCCTCCGTACGATTGTTACTGGATTTAAGCGATTAAATCCTGACAGAAATTTAAGCGGGTTCACATTGCCCCTTTGTTCGAATGATTTAACGGCCGATCTAATAGCTTCAACGTTGATAATGAAATTTATGTAATCGGTATCCTTTAGGTGAATTAATTCTGGAGGGATCTGATCTATAAGATAGGCTATTCCAGCTAAAGATTCTGTATATGAGAAATCAAGAGATATAGATTCACCATCTTTTTGTGTGGAAGTAAAAGGGAACAAGCTGTTTATAATTTCCACAACTTGGCTGGGAACTGCACGTGACATTATTTCATACCTCTTTAGTATTTATTCAGATAATTTTGAAAATCAGGCTCACCTCACCAATAATAGCACACCTGGTCGATAATGATTTAAGCTATTTTTTGCAAGTAAACTCAGAAAATTATAACGCAGGTTAAAACATTTGTTAGATTTTATAAATTTGTTTTCGTGCTTTTACAAAATTGGTACGTAAAGTTTCTTTGGTATTAAGAATTTCTAAATATCCTCCGGGATTAAAAATGGATTTTTTAATATCCTGAGCAAATGTTAAAATACTAATCCAAAATCTATAAGTTTCTGGCTTACGAAAAAGCATTTCTTTTTTCAGGTGATACGAGGGCTTATTATGATGATATCCCCATTTATATGAAATTCCATTAATCTCAACTTCCGGTTCAGGCTGGGCAAGATGCACAATACGATGTCTGAATACATTCTGAACTAATTCAGCGTCGTCCTTGGAATACTTCATGACATTTATCATGTAATTCAAAGACCTTCCTGTTATACCCGATGTCTTATCGGCAATTCCAGAATATAAGGCTCCTAGAAAATCTATTGTTGAAAAACAATAAAGCAAAGCAGGAAAAGGCGCAGGCCACCTCAAAGAATGTTTGTTATCTATAACACAGTAGCGGACGTCTTTAATAAGAGCTTTAGCTCTAACACCGAGAATCTTTTTTGCTGATTTAACTATCTGCTCTTTTGTTTCCATTTTTTTCAATCTAACGACACGGCGTTCTGCTGCGGCGCTTGAGATCCGAAGCTCTAGACGCTCTGGATAATATCAACAGTTCAAAACACATCCAAAACTCCTCGCGCCGTCAGTAGACACGCATAGTTAGCACGCCCTTAGCTGGCAGGTACATATACCAACGTATCCACCGGTGGTCCTATTGTCACTTCTCGTGCATATCGTTTGTAAAATGAACTTATTGCTCTAAGTTTCCAATCAGCGCGGTTTTTGACTGATTCCGGGAATCTTCTCTCCCGAAAATCTCCCTGACTCATCATGACGCTGAAAAAGGAATCCAACTGGAGCCACACCGCATGGAACGGTCGAACATCTCCATTAATATAGTATTGGATATTGCTGCTGGGGATTCGTGTATTGATTCCGTCCCAACCCAAGGCACGGGCATCTCGACGTAAAAAATCTTCCGAGTGGGTATATGATGAACGGAAATTAGAATAAACATGTCCTGTCATATTTCCGATATTGGTAACAAAATGCAGTTCCGGTAGGTTTGAATCGTTATAGCCACATACGTGAAAACCGGATGGATTTGCTCTCAATATTCTTCTATCCACGTCCTGGTTGAGGGCTTCTAAGAGCATATCGGAGAATTCGTTCATCGAACTGGCCGAATTGGCACGTCTTATGAAATTAGGTAACCAACTTGAAAAAAAATCGAGCCGATTGCAATTCGCAAGCCCGAAATATCCGACACCTGCGCGTAAATATGGAATTGGAAAGACTTTCTTTCGTCGGCTGTGGTACCGACCGGATACCGTGATACGCCTATCAGCCGCTAATAAAATATGACCACGAGTTAAATCATGATCGACATGGATTTCATTAACGAGTAAAGTCAATTGTCCTCCAGCGTGCTAACATTAGAAATTGATTCGCTGTGAAAGAATTTCAGCTAAGGTATTTTATTTTTTGGTGATTCCCAGAGGCTTTTCAGAGGTTCGGTAGTTATTATATTATTTTTGGAAAAGACTAACAATGAACAGAAAGGTAGATATTACTGGAGCCCAGACTTTCAGCCAACGCATAAAAATACCCAAGTGTTCAATACCTTTGGTGTAAGGCCAATAGGCACGCTTTCCCCGTGTTTCTTCAAATTCTTTCTGCCACCTTTTAGAATCCTTTTCAGCGTATAAATATTGCTGATAATGCATGCGAATCATCAACTGTGTACAAAGCAAATTTAACCCAAGAAATGATAAAATTACTACAAGTGACCATTTTGAATAACAATTGGCTAAAATTGCATTTGCATTACTATGTACAGCCCAATTAGCTGCAATAATTGCATAGGAAGCTTGTACGCTATGCGTAGTAAGGATTGACGCCCAATCGTCAAAAGCCTGCCCGAGTTTTTTTAGACCCTCTCCAGCAGTTGCATATTCAGACTGATCATTTCCTCCAAAATTATTATTTTTTGTAATCTTATCTTCCTCCACCAGGACCGGGTCCTCTCTTTTTATCTTTTCTTTTAGATGGAACTATTGTTGCAGGGGACTTCCTTTTATACCCTTTTTTATCAGGGGTTTTTTTAGCTGGTTTTTTCTTAGTGGCCATCTTTTTACCTCTTTATTTTTGATACCGAACATTAGATATTGGTTTGCTGGGAAAGAATTTCAGCTAAGGTATTCTATTTTCTCGTGATTCCCAGAGGCTTTCCAGGAAGGCCAAAAAAAACTTAGTAGCCAAACCAGGAAAGCAGTATAAATAATCTTTACAATCAACATAACATGCACCCTATTTAGTGATTTAGGCAGTTTTTTGCAGATAAACTCAAAAAATTAACGCCAGGCTCACCGGGAGCGACGATCTATCAGCGATCCGGTGCAAACCGTGGTTATGAATCCTTTTTTAGTACATCCGAATATCTGTCATCTCCTGGGAAGCCTCTATTCCCTTTTCCATTAAAAAGTCTTTGAGGCATTGATATTCATTCCGGTATCTATCAGAACGGATAATTTTAGGACTGAAATTTAAGCTTAATTCCAGAACCTTACCTGAGTGATCACTACAAAAAAATAATGGTTTTATCAGAGGTAGAATAACATCGGCTGTTCTTAGTCTGGTTGGGTCTTGAGCACAGTGCGCATTTATGGAATACCGGAAAGAACCAAGTACAATATCAATTATAGAGCCGAAATGAGACTGACCAATTGCTGAATAATGAAAGCCAATTATACGTTCGAGGCGCATATCACCGGCGTAAGGTAGACCACGCAAACCTATAGAAAATTTTTCACGAAGATGGGAATCAATTTGAGCGTCACTGAAGCGATCTATTAGACACAAATCATAACTACTTTGCCTGATGAGCAACGAATTGAAATGAAAGAGTACTCTATTAATTTCGTTTCTTCTTGCTTCATCTCGGCTTGTAGCGATCTGATGTAAAATTATTGACGCAAGGAAAATGCATTTGTGCCGGACGGCAGCCTCTATGACTGCCTGCTTAGCTCTGATGAAATCTTGATGAGATAAATTTGAAGGCTTTGGATTGAATTTTAAAGAAAAATTCTGTGGTATCGACGATTCTGTTCTTATGCTTTCAATTTCATCATGAAGCTCTTTAGCCCTATCGCAAGGAATTATTATGCCACCATATACAAAAAAGGTATGGTCGTTCGGATCTAAGTTGGTCTCATCACAATATAAGAGGTGCATCTTATGACCTCAGTCATTAAATGAGTTTATCGATTATTTCGATCCATAACGTTTTGGGCAAAAGCGCGAAAATAGAAGCGCCCTTAATGCCATTGATATGTGCGTTCCACCTTTATCGATAACTCAAACAGTATTTCTATTATGAAAGGTCTAGTGTTTTCAAACTAAAGCTATACTCTGGGCCAACACAATAATCAGAATCATTCAAATCGTCAGACAGAACGGATGTTGTAAATATGATTTGATGATCCTGTTCCTCATTTTCAAGGTACTGAATAATTAAATTATGCATATTCTGCACGCGTTCGGGAGTTGAGCCTTTATCTTCAATATTATCCATCAGTGAAAATCTTGGAAATAATACAAGGTGTTCTTTTAAGGAAACCAGAAAAAGCGCGAATAGGAAGGCAGTTTTAAGGTAACATATTGAGCTTGCAGAAAATTTTGACCTTCCATCAACAACCAATCTGTTTTTTGAAAAATCGAATTCAAACTCTGTTGCATCAGCGAATGTTTCTTCGGATGGAATATCATTTTTCAAAATCTCTATGGTTATATTAGAAATTTGTTTTTGAAGCGACTGCCAGCGGATTACTCTATTTTTTATCTTTTTTTCTATTTGATCAGAAAGAATTGAAATATTTTTAGCTACTTTAGCTTTATTTTGAGATATATTATCTATTATGTGTATTAAATTCTGTTTCTCTCGCAGGTTTTCTAATGCCTTTTCGTATTGTCCTATTTTTGTGAGTGCATCTTTAAGCTCAGCCGTTATTGGATCGGCTGTTTCAGTAAAGGAATTGTATCTTTCTTGCAATGTCTTGCGGTTTATATCTAATTCAGCAATCACCCTATCCAAATCGCTCAACTCGGCTTGTCTCAAATCTAAAAGCTGCTTTGATTCATTTATTTGGTAGTTGAGTTCAAATTGCATTCGCAAGAAACCTGTTGTATCATTTATATCAGTTTTCTCTTTTTTGCATAAATGACAAATAGCTTCGGCTGAAGCTATAGAAGTATCAATTTCTGAAAGACAGGCTGGGCAGAATTCGAACCTAAGTTCACCAAGGGACTCTCTTGTCACTTCCGATTCATCTAAGGCATTTTTACGTTCTTTTAAGGATGAGATGAAATGAATCGAGTCTTCAATTTCATATGCCAATGCTTCACGATTATCGCGCTTCTCTCGAAGGTTTTGCTTAGTTTGTGTCAGCTCTTTTCGAATTTGCCTGGAATCTTCAGATTCATCGATACTTTTGACTTTCTTGGCTGGAGATTCAAGATAAGTTATCCGGTCTCTAAGCCCATCACGATCTTTTACAATTTGATCTATCTGATTAATAATTTGAGAGCTGTCAAATGTAAGACCTGCTGAGGTTAAAATTTCTTGCGTTGCCTTTAATCGTCCAGTTAAATACGACAATTCCTTTTCTTCAGTCCGAAGCTGTAGTCTTAATCCATGAAGATCAAGATCATCGACTCCAAGCAAGAACTCCCCTACGGTCTGTCTCATTTCATCGGGATCGAAATTCTGCTGTTTGAATATTTTATTAACAGCCGTCAACTGATCACTGTATACAAGCCGCAATATTTCATGGATAGTTATGTTGGCAAAGGATGATAATTTATTTTCTGGATACCCCAATAATCGAAATATAGCTTGAGAGAAAGATTCTCTGTTACTAGAACGTTTATGAGAAAATTTTAACCAATTTAATGAATTCTTAACGGCTTCAATATATGGCCCCTCATACATATAAATTGGTGGGTGACTTGAGGCTACGATTTCACGTTTGAACGTTAGTATATTTCCCCTGAAAGAAATTTCAGCCATTACACAATCGCAAGATAGTGCCTCACCTGTCCATTCTTCCACATCACCGCCAAGAACAAAAAAGATGGCGTCCATTATTGTTGTTTTACCGGTACTATTCCCATGACTTCGTATGATATTTACACCCTTATGGAAATGTTCATCGTATGCAAACTTATCGCCTTTTAAAATTAACAATCTCTTCAAAATTATTGTAGCTTTAGTTTGTGTCATAACGAAATTCCATTAATTGGGTTCTATCTTTTAATCCATTTTTCCCGTTTATAGGATATTTTGCCAGAACTTTTACTAACAGTTGATACCACTGTGTATTTCTTTTCTCATTTTTATTGATTTGGTCAATAAGAGTTTCTGGAACTTTTTCAGCATAAAGTCTTATGATATTTTTCAAATATGAGTCCTTGTCTACAATCCCTTTTGCAACGAGAGCTCGCGCAGCTCCATTATGAAGTGCTTTTAAACCGAACATAAGCCGTTTGGGGTTGGACAATGATTCATATGGGTTAGGAATATTTTTTAAGGTCCGTTTTGTCGCTATCGGATTTTGTGGTAGGCGGATATCAGATAGTAAATGTGGAAAAACATAATAGAAGTCTAATATCTGCATAGTTTCCCACTCCATTTGGTGATCGTCAATATCCGAAAGCAGTGTGATAAAACGGAATGCACAGTGGTTAAGATCGTATGCAGGGTGATAAATAATCATCTTATTTTTCCCAGTCTGTGTAACAATTACCGGTCAAGTAAAAAAGCATACCATATATATAGTCCATATTGATTTCAAGTTCTGAATTTCCGACCTCGAAGTAAATTGCTTCCACTATTTCATCATATATGGCTTTGTCAACCACTTTTGGTGGCTTGTTTTCATAAATTATAGGTTTGATTTTGAGCTGAAAGCTACAATTTATCTTTGAGAGAATATGGACAAAAATATTTTGAGCTTTTGGTGAAAATGTATGCTTATATAATTTCTTAGAAAATTTTTCTTTCAGAATCTTTGCGTTGGGAATCAGGTCATCCCTTTTAGCGGCTGATAATTTCTGTTCAAGATTTCTTTGCTCATCTCCAGGAACTCTTCTCATGTAATCTTGCAGTTCTTCAATAAATTCTTTTTGGTCAAAGTTTTGCTCAACTTCGAGCCGATAGCTTTCAGCCATTATTCTTAAAGGGGTTTTGATCTCAGGAAGCGATATGAGATCGCGCCCAACTATATTGCCTCCCGCAACATTTTTGTTTTGCTTAACTGCAGGAAGATGATCGTCATTCATTTTTAGTCCTCTTTAACGATATTTCCGCCAGCTATATCACCACCAACTATGTTGCCAGTCTGATTTACTTTAGTAGCGCTTCGTTTTTTTTCTATCGATTGGATAGTATTAGTCTTTACAATGTTACTTCCAGCCATATCCCCAGAATTATAGTGTTTTTGAACGACCATTAATATGATTCCTGTGACCAATGCTACACAAATAGGTGCAATAAACATTTGAAACCACCATTTCTCAAAAAACGGTTCTTTCTTTTCGTCAAGCGAAGTTTCTCTGTTTTTGTAATTATTATCTATTAAAATGATCGCTAAAGAAATATCTTCAATAAGTTTGTTAAAAGGTGATCTTATTAAGTAACCCCTACCATCAAAATCGGTTTTTTTAGAAGGAACGGGTAAAATTCTTTTTGGCAGGACTGAAAATAGACTGGGGTTATATTCACAAAGACGTGTAAGAATATTGTTGTACGCTTGAAAGTACTCTAAATAATAAGCAGGGTCGAAATATTTTCCACGCTGAACAGCTTGTTCAATATTGCTCTTTATATTAGCAAGATATGGCCTATATATGTTTAATATTTCTTCGGTTTCGTTATTTTGTACAGCAGATCTATTTATCAAATATAACGACAGAATTATAAAGTATAATAGAAGAACGGTCAAAAATATAATTGGTATCTTCTTCACTCAGAGCCTCATACTCTTTTCTGACGTTTGAGTTGAGCGACAGACACCGGCTTGCCGATGGCTGTCTACTCGAACGAATGGTTAGCCGTCATATTTCTTCGATGCGCCGCTTAAGACGCAAGATGCGTGACGGCGTGATGTAGACGTACTCCACAACAAACCGAAAGAACTCGTCCAGAAACTCGGCATCCCAAAAGTCGACCTCGTTGTCACCAGCATGTGCGCCTAAGTTACCTACCTTTCGAATCAGGTCCGTCATTTCTGCAAAGTGCCCTGGGAAGGTCTTGTTGGCTACCAGAGCTTTTAGCTTGTCGAACAAGTTGCGACCCGTTGCACCCTGGTCATTGCAAATGAACTCGATGGCTTTGCGTATTTGGACCGAAAACGCTCCTGGAGAGATGTGCCGCAGGGGCCAGCTCTGCTCGTACAGCTTTACGATTCGTTCGGGAACGCAGTCACGCGACTCAATTTTGTGCAACTCAGGAAGAAGTCGACTACCTTGGGGATAGATGCGTTCGTACGCCTTGTCGCGTGCGCTTGGGTAGTCCGTGAAG
>SDBS01006584.1_pt1 | contig 11307 bp, 14 predicted proteins | sample 2277091 | NCBI WGS metagenome assembly SDBS01 (sample SAMN10404972, study PRJNA504765) | marine sediment metagenome | isolation source: marine sediment core GS10_PC15, 163 cmbsf | place: Arctic Ocean: Southern Knipovich Ridge | collected 2010 | reverse complement strand
CTTCGTTCAGAGACTGAATCTTATCAAGACACGCAAAGAAATCTTTCTGCAGTTCGAAAAGATTTAACACACTTGATACAATCGACCGAAGATGCTGTGAAAGGAAGCCAGGAAGTTATTTCACTGCTTAAGGAAATAGGTGGTCCTGAGATTTTTCAAAAATTAGACGATTTAAAAAATGTTACTTCGGAAATGCTGCAACACCAAACCGGTAAAATATCAAAGTTAAAAACATTTGTAGTGATAACTTTTTCGGTATCTTTAATAGCAGTTATTATTGAGATCCTCGATATATTACTAAAATACTTTTAAGGCAGCCCATCAAATTTAAAAAATATCTGATTTTCTTTATCAAAGGATTTTCGCTATCGCCTCTTTGATCTCCTTTTTACCCGGTATATAGGCGTCTTCCAGAGGCGGGCTGAACGCGCAGTGGCAGTTCGGGGAGCCGACCTTCATTATCGGGGCGTCAAGATAGTCGAACATTTCTTGGGCTACCAGTGAAGATATCTCACTCGCTATTCCGCATGAGAGTATGCTTTCGTCGGCAACCACCAGCCTGCCGGTTTTTTCGATGGACCTGTATATTGTTTCCTTATCAAGCGGCACAAGGGTGCGCGGGTCTACCACTTCGATGCTAACGCCCTCTTTTTCCATATCTTCAGCAATACTCAAAGCATCGTGTACCAGGGCCTGAGTGGCCACTATAGTAATGTCCTTTCCTTCCCTTTTCACGTCAGCTTTGCCAAAGGGTATTTTGTAATGCTCCGCGGGCACGTCGCCCTTGATGTTGTAAAGTCTTTTATTTTCAACAAAGATAACCGGATTGTCATCTGCGATCGAAGTGTTAAGAAGTCCCTTGGCGTCGTAAGGTGTAGAGGGCGTACATACAATAAGCCCGGGGGTGTGAACAAAGAAAGGATAGATGCTCTGGGAGTGCTGGGCGGCATTATAACCGGCTGCCCCGCTTACAAGCCTGAGCACCATCGGGACTTTTATCTGTCCGCCGAACATGTAATGGATTTTTGCCATTTGATTGACTATCATGTCCATACAGCCTGGTGTAAAGTCAATGTACATGATCTCCGGGATCGGCCGTAAACCTCCGAGGGCCGCGCCTATGGCTGCACCCACAATACCGATTTCGGATAAAGGTGTGTCAAGAACTCTTTTTCTGCCGAATTTTTCATAAAGGCCGTGGGTCGCTCGAAATCCTCCGCCTAACACACCGATGTCTTCACCAAGGTTAAAGACAGTTTCATCTTTTTCCATGTTGTATCTTATTGCTTCATTGATGGCTTCACTGAATGCTATTTCTCTCATTTTTCACCCCCGATCTACACGTAGAGATTATCAAAAAGCGCCCCGGCATCAGGAAGCGGGCTTTTCTTCGCGAATTCTACCGCTTCGTCAAGCTCCCGGTCTATATCTTCAGTCATTTTAGCTATATCAGCCTGGCTAATGACATTTTCATCAATCAGCTGTTTACCAAGTTTTTTTATCGGGCATTTTTTTAACCAGGCCTTTACTTCATCGGGGTCACGGTAGTTTAAGCTCGCAGGTTCCCCGGCGTGATGTCCTTTCCATCTGTAGGTTTTACACTCGATCAGGATCGGGCCTTTCCCGGCCCTTATTTCTTTAACAGCTTTGTTCACGGATCCATAAACAGCAAGAACATCGTTTCCATCAACTGTTTCGCCGGGAATATTGTAGCTTGAGTGCCTCTGAGAAAGATCCTCCAGCCGGTCGGACCATTTGCGCGGGACCGAGATCGCCCACTGGTTGTTCTCTATCACAAAAAGGACAGGTGCGTCCAGTACCGAGGCAATATTTATACCCTCGTGAAAAGCGCCTGTATTACACGCCCCGTCTCCCATGAAACACGCGACCAGTTGATCCGTGCCCCTGTATTTTATCGAGTAACCGACACCAGCGGCGATCGGCACACCCGCACCGACTATCCCGTTCGTGCCCAGTATATTTTTTTCAACACAGGCAAAATGCATTGATCCGCCTCTGCCCCTGCAGTAGCCGGTCGTTTTTCCGAAAAGCTCTGCCATCATGGGTTTGAACTCGCCGCCCTTTGCAAGCACATGGCCGTGCCCGCGGTGGCTGCTTTGAAGATAATCGTCTTCCCGGAGATTCATACAAACCCCCACAGGTATTGCTTCCTGACCTTCGCCAGTATGCAGGGCGCCTGTGATAATTCCGCCCCTGTACAGGCCCCCCGATACTTCCTCAAACCTGCGGATCCGGATCATTTCATGCAGCATCTTTTTTTTTGTTTCGTTGCCGATCTTCAAGTTTTCCTCCTTCTATGCTCAGATGAATAAAAAGTTTAAATAAAAAATGTTTTATTTTTTTTTATCAACTTTAAATAACAATAACCGGTCTCATCAAATAAAAAGCATCTCAGGGTTTTCAACGAGTTCGACAATTTTTTGTAAAAACCGTGCGCCGATAGCACCGTCGACAATCCTGTGGTCGCAGGAAAGAGACAGTTCCATAAAAGACCTTGTATCGATCCTGCCGTCTATTACGGCAGTGTCAGTATAAAGGGCGCCTATCGCGAGGATCGCCGCCTGCGGGGGATTTATTATCGCGTTAAAAGATCGGACCCCGAACATCCCGAGATTTGTGACTGTAAAGGTGCCGTTCGTGATTTCATCAAGGCTCAGTTTGCCTTTTTTTGCTTTATCTACAAGGTCGATTCGTTTTCTAGCGATATTCAACAGGTCGAGCTTGTCGCATTTATAGAGTGTGGGTACTATGAGGCCATCATCCACGGCCGCTGCGAAACCAACATTTATATCTTCATATATAATATAATTTTCATTCTGTAGAGACGAGTTTACCTTTATGTTATCACGCAGAGCGATCGCGGATATTTTTAATATAAAATCCGTGATGGTTACTTTTATTCCATAAGCGGAAAGGATCTTGTCCATCAATCGTTTTCGTATTTTGATCAATGCGGTAGCGTCGGCCCTGGCGTTTAATACCAGATGCGGGATATTTTCCTTTGCATAGCTCATGCGCTCGGCTATTAGTTTCCTCATACCCTTCAAAGGAGAAGAGGATCTAATGTTTAACACTCCCGCCTCTACCCCGGCGGCAGATTCGGGTCCCTTTTTTCCGGCTTTCGAATAGACAAGTATATCAACTTTTGTGATCCTTCCTCCCGGCCCTGTTCCTTTGATCGTAACCGAGTCGTAATCTATCCCCAGTTCCTTTGCTGTTTTCCTTGCGAGAGGAGAGATAAAAATTTTCTTTTTTTGACCTGTTTTTCTTTCGGAGCTATTCCCATCCGGGCCCGCCCGGAGTATTTGTTCTTCAGCTGTTCTGTCCCGGTTTGCCGCGGTCTTTACCCCGTCTTTAGGCATCTCCTCATCTTTTCCCCCAATATACCCTATGACCTCGTTTACCGGAATTTCCGATCCTTCTTCGCCGGTGATTTTTTTTAAATAACCTGAAAATAAAGACTCGACTTCGACTGTCACTTTGTCCGTTACCACTTCAAAAAGGAAGTCGCCTTTTTCGACTTTGTCGCCAACTTTTTTGTGCCATTTTTCAATGACGCCCGCAACCATTGTAAAACCAAGCCTCGGCATGATTATCGTTTCCATATATCAACCCCTTGAAGAATTGCTGCTTTAAATATAATAACACGGGTGGCGGCCGGGGATTAAATTTATCTGTACCCGGTGCTTAAAACTTGTAGAACGTTTGTTTCACACTTTTTCTCATAACACTGACAGCAGCTTTATCACTTTGTTCCGTCTGTTACCTTCTTGATACACTCAGGCGAATTATTTTTTGGTGAATTCACAAATCGTGCTACTTCATGAAAGCCGATCTCATCACCATCATAAGGGTCAAGCAGATCAAGCAGCTTACCCTTTTGTTTTATGTTGCCGTCGAGCCAGCGGGCTCTCTTATCGGGAGGGACGATCACCGGCATACGCTGGTGAATATCTTTCAGCGATTTATTCGCCTCTGTAGTGATAATAGTAAAAGTTTTTAGCAACTTTCCATCGGGGCCCTGCCACGTATCCCACAGCCCCCCGAGGCTGAACGGTTTCCCGGTATTATTATAAATGAAAAACGGGACCTTGGCCGACCCCTTTTCCCCCCACTCGTAAAAACCATCCACAGGGACCAGACACCGCCTTGCCGCAAAGGCTGACCGGAAGCTCGGTTTTTGAGTGATTGTCTCAGCCCTCGCGTTGATCATTTTGTAGCTTGTTTTCGTGTCCCTTGACCATGAAGGAACAAGCCCCCATTTAAACATAGAATAAAGATTTTTCCCTTCGTTTATTATTACACCGGCGTTTTGTCCCGGTGCAACATTATAGCTTATAAAAACGTCGTTTAAGAACTCCAGAATATAAAACTCTTCGGTGATTATCTTCCTTTCGGATTTTTGGACAAATCTTCCGCACATGGTTTGCACTCCGGTCAAAATAAATTTTTGTTGGTCCCCGCTGCTCACAACACTATATTTGTTCTTGTATTCAGTATAACGACTTCATCGAGACACTCACTGTTGTTAAATCCCCCGAGAAAAACCACTTTATTTATCTATTACGGCAGCCCCGATAATAGCGAAATAAACAATCCGGGTACGTTTGGTCACGGGCAATTAGCGGGCTGCCGTAAACTATATTTCCCCCCACCTGTGATAGGCAACGAGATGCCCTGGTCCGGCATCTTCCAGCGTGGGCTCTTTCTCGCTGCATATCTCTTTTGCGTGCCTGCAGCGGGGGTGGAACCTGCAGCCGGCCGGGGGATTTAGCGGATTCGGGACATCGCCACTGAGAATTATCTTGGTGATTTTTGTTTCCGGGTCAGGCGATGGTATTGCTGAAAAAAAAGCCCTTGAATACGGGTGAAGAGGCTTTTTAAATAAAGTTTCTGTCATGCTGAGTTCAACGATTTTCCCAAGATATATCACGGCAATTCTGTTGCTGATATATTGTACCACCAGCAGGTGGTGGGTGACAAAAAGATAAGTAAGATCAAATTGTTTCTGAAGTGATTTCAAAAGGTTGAGGATCTGTGCCTGGACCGTAACATCAAGGTTTGACGTAGGCTCATCAGCAATGAGCAGAGTTGGATGACAGGCCAGCGCCATGGCAATTACGATCCGCTGCTGCATGCCTCCGGAAAGCTCATGGGGATAACGATGTACGACATTTTCCGGGTTTGGGACACCGAGCTCTTTTAAGATATCGACTACATGGCCTGTGATAGTCCTGTCCAGCCTGGTATAATATCTCTTTAAAAAGGACGCCCTTCTTATGAACAGTATCAAGTGGTCTCTTTTGGATAATCTTTCTCTCATCCTGATTCTCCTGCCAGACCGTAGGTCTCACCCTGGTGCACGACCACGCTGACGCCGTTCAATGCTTTTACGACGCCTTCAAAAGTATAGAAGTTTCTGTAAAGGTCTCTGGTTTCGATCAGTTTCTGCACTATTTTCTCCGCATCCTCGGGTCGAAAACATGCCTGGCTGCGTCCCCGAGCAAATTCCAGCCCAGCACAAATAGAGCGATCGTAAACCCCGGGATAAAAACGACATACCAGTAGGCAAGCCTGTTTTCCGGAGGGCCTACGATCCAGTTCCTGCACATGGCGACCATCTGCCCCCAGTCAGCGTATCCAGTCTCCGAACCCAACCCGAGGAAAGAAAGGGCGGCAGCGTAAATAATTGTTATACCTATTCTCATGGAGCCTATAATCAAAACCGAATAGATGACGTTCGGGAAAACGTGTTTCAGTATTATCCGCAGGTGTGAAGCCCCGTTTGCCCTTGCCGCCTGTATGTAATCCTTTTCCCGAAATACCCGGTAAGAGAACCGAGGACCACTCCTATCGCAAGGTTTGTCAGCACGACTAAAAAACCGATTTTAAATGCGCTCCTCGTTCCCCATATTATCCCGTAAAGAATATCGTACTGCTGCTCGAGTGTTCCGAGGGGGTGCTCCGCGGATGGAGGAAATGGTTCGAGCTTCCAGCCTGTGTGAGGGATTTTAAATGGATCGTGAGGAAATGGAGGCGGAGCAATCACCGGGGACAGGATCGCGATTACACTGAACAGCAATATAATAAAGAGGCCGATAATTGTGAGAGGGTTTTTCAAATAGCGTTTTATCGAGAAAATAAACTCTTTAAACCTGGGGTGCAATGTACTTTTTTCAGTTTTTATACTGTCTTCTTTGACATCTTCATCTGATGCTGGAACCATATAGTCAACTCCGATATATTTATCTGTCATTTATGTCTTATTCTGGGATCAATATACGCATAGAGAACATCCACAAGAAGGTTGATAACAACGTAAAGCGAACCAAGGAAAGAGCGTTGAACATAATGGCCGCGACATCGAGTTGAAGTGCCGCGCGTGCCATCCACAATCCTATCCTTTTTCGCGCGTCGATCGTAAGAAGATGGGTGATACGCTTGAACTCCGGGCTGAAAAGGACCTCCTTGTTTTCGTTGGAAAGCGAGCCCGGGGGAAAGATGCCTAAAAGTCCGTAAAATGCCATGAGAAGCAAAAGCCCAAGCCAGAAAGTCGGCAAAGAATACCCGATAATGGCAAGAACGCGGGTGCCGTGGTCTACAAATTTATCCTTGTTTACCGCACCCGTTGTTCCGAGAAAGATCCCGAACAAAATAATCAGAGGCGTTGTGCACAGTACAAGCTCCAGTGTAATAGGAAAATATTGCCTGAACCCCTCCAGAACAGGGGCGTCGGAGGTCACCGAAAACCCGAATTCCCCGGAGACTATGTTCCTCAGCCATCTGAAATACTGGATCGGCGCCGGGTCGTTCAGCCCGTATTTGTTTATCATCGACTCTATCTGCGCGGGTGTTATCCTTTCTCTCCTCACATAAGCAGAGACCCTCATGCCGGGTGGAAGCAGCATCATGACGGTAAAGATCAATAAAGACACTCCGAGGAGCACAAGGATCATCAGAATCAACCGTCTGATGATGTAATGAATGAGACTCATGATTTAACTCTTTTCCTTGGGAGAGACCGCGCTAATACTACCACAATTAGAACCCGCAGTCAACCTGCCGTTTTTGACAGTTTGCGTCGGGATTTTTTTGGAGCGGTGGTGTTATTACAAAATTATTTATAATGCGAGAAAATGTTCTGTCCTGATTTCTGAAACACAGCCCTAAAAAAGGACCCCGGCTTTTACCAGGGCCCTGAACCATATATGTTTGACCTGTTATTTTTTATCAAACGAGACCAGAATGTCGAACTCGTGGGACTGCATCGGGTTGAAGAAATCACCCTTGACCCAGTTTTTGTAATACCTTCTCCGGAGCGGCTGATGCGTCATTATGCCAACGGCGTCTTCGAGCCAGAGTTCCTGGAGTCTATAGTAGATCGTTTCCCTCTTTGCGGGGTCGAGCTCAACCGCGCCCTCTCCGATAAGCCTGTACCGTCTTCTATGTCGTACAGGATTTCTTCCCCCTCAGAAGGATTGTTGAACTGCTTCCAGGTCGCTTCTGTCCCGTCCCATCCGCCGTTCTCGATGGCAAACTCTTTTGAAACTATAGACGCCCATCGGCCCGCGAGGACCCCCGGAGAGGGAGGGAAAGCCTGGTTAAGATTGAAAACTACGTAATCCCCGTCAACCTCGATGGCTTTGTCGATGTCCTTGTAGTCCACAACGATGTTGCCGTCACCATCCCTTGATGAGTAATTTCCAAAGAAAAGGAAAAACCATATCCAGCCCGGCCCCCGGCGCCGTCATAATAGACAAGGGTCTCGTAAATGGTGGCCATCACGGTCCAGGAAGCGCTGTCATAGGTGTTCGCGGAGTTCAGGCTGTCGATCGTCCCGTGCGTCGCGTAGATAAAGGTATCCGGGTTCTTTTTCACGTGCTTTTCTTCAACAGCAATTTTCGGCGCTGCCCCCTCCTCTGCCGGCTCTTCAACGCTCTTCTTTCCTGAAAAGACGAAAAGAACAACAAGCATTGCAAGTAACATAAGAAGAATATTTTTCCTCATAACTTCCTACTTTAAAGAATAACATTTTATTTTAATCGGTTCATAAAACCCAAAAAGGTGTATTAAAATTTTAAAATATTTGAAAGTATTTTAATTAAAATAAATGAAAAAAATCGATGGTTGGACGGCATTGAACCTGATGTGTTGAACAAAATAGTGTGCGAGGTACTAAATTTCCTCGATATCACACACGTTCAGGCTGATCACGCCGAACTCGGATTCGACCTTGCCGTGGAGGATGTAGGCCTTCTGGCAGTGCAGCTGGAGCGCGTATTTTTTGTAGACCTTTGGAAAAAATATTGTCTCGAAGATAGCGGTTTCGTCTTCAAAGCTGATGAACTGCATGAGCTCGTCGTTTTTAGTGGGGACTGTTTTTGCCGTTATAAGCATCCCGGCTACCTTTATTTGTTTACCCAAAAAATTCGGAAGCTGTTCCGCGCGAATCACATTTTCATCCTTTGTTTTTTCTCTGAACAAATTCATGGGCTGAAATGACACGACAAACCCGTACAGTTCGATTTCATTTTTGACTTTCTGCCGCCTGGAGATGTCCTTGAGCGGCGGGGGGGTCGAACCGCGTTCTCCCGGGAAAATATCCAGGCAGTCCCCGTCGTTTTCTTTTTTACCGATGCTTCTGTAAGTGTGGGCCAGATACAGAAGCTGCGGCTGGTTGTACCGCTCGATGTTCCTGAAGCAATCCGCCTTTATCAAAAGAACCGTGTCCGTGACAGTGGGGCGGGTCCGCTCCATGAAATTCAGCAGGCCGTGATAGGGTCCTGTTTTGTCTCTCCCGGCGACCAGTTTCCTGACGATTTCTTTTGAAAGGTTCTTGATCTGCATGAACCCGATGTACACGGTGTCCCTGTCGCCGAAGTACTCGTTTCTGCTTTTGTTGATGTCGGGCTTTACTGTTTTAAGCCCCATTCTCCGGGCTTCAGAGAGATATGCGAGCGGGGAGTAGTACCCTCCCTGGTTCTTCAAAACGGCCCCCATGAACTCCGCGGGGTAGTGCGCTTTCAGGTAGCAGGCCTTGAAAGAGAGCAGGGCGTAGGAGGCGCTGTGGGGCTTGCAGAAACTGTAACCCGAAAATGACTCGATCATGTTCCATATCTGCTCGATTATATCGGGATCGATGTTCTTTTTAAGGCAGTTTTTGTAAAACAGGTCCTTTAACTGGAGCTTTCTTTCGATCTTGCGTTTGTTCGCGACCACTTTCCTGAGCTCGCACGCCTCTGCCAGGGGGAAGCCGGCGACTTCCAGCGCTATCTTTGTAATGTCCTCCTGGTAGCACATGATACCGTAGGTATCTTTAAGAATTTTACCCATTTCAGGCAGCAGGGGCCGGTAGGGCTTGCCGTGCAGCCTCTCGATATACTCCCTGATGTACATGTTAGCGGCGGGGCGGATGATGGAGGAATGGATGACCAGGTGTTCGTAATCGCCGCGGCGGGTTTTCTTCTGAAGCTGCCTCATGGCAGGTGATTCCACGTAGAAAACCCCTATGGTATTTCCTTCAGCGAGCATGTTGATGGTTTTTTTGTCATCCAGGGGGTTGAGGTCCGCGTATCTGATCGTAGTGTCGTAATGGGCTTTAACCAGTTTAAGGGTGTCCCGCACCACTGCCAGGCTCCTGTTGCCAAGTATGTCAATTTTAACGAAACCGAAGTCCTCGGCCTGGTCCTTTTCGAGCTGGATGAGGTTTACCCCTTTCGGGGCCTTTTCCACAGGAATGTAGGAATGTACCGGTTTCGGTGTGATCACGACCCCTCCGCAGTGGACGGACAGGTAGCGCGGTCGTCCGTTGATTTCGACGGCATCGCGGTAGATCCTGGCCATCAAGGGGGAGGGCTTCCCGTCGGGGGTCCGGCCTCTGTTTATAGAATAGTTTTCAAAGTCATCGGTGGTACGGCTGTAGTAGTACCTGATATTTTTCGTGATCCTGCTTATTTCGTTCTCGGGCATTCCGTACACCTTAGCGACCTCGCGGACGGAGGACCTTACAGAGAAAGTGACATGATTTGATACCATCGCGGAATTTTCATTCGAGTATTTTTTAAAAATGTACTCGAGTATCCCGTCCCGGGTGTCCCAGGGGAAATCGACATCGATGTCGGGAGGGTCGGGCCTGGTTTCATTCATGAACCTCTCAAAAAAAAGGTTGTGAAGAACCGGGTCAACATGGGTGATGAAAAGGAGATAAGACACAATCGAGGCTGCCGCGGACCCCCGGCCGCATGTGAAAGCGGACCTTTTTACAATATCGTGGACAACAAGGAAATAATCGGCAAATCCCTTCCCGCGGATAATTTCGAGCTCCTTTCCAAGCCTCTCTGTAACGAGGGGTGTGACGCTCGGGTACCGCTTTTTCAGGTTTTCAAGGCACAGGGCCTTCAGCCTGAAAAAGCTGTCCTCGCCGTACCGCGGCAGGATGACCCTGCCCGCGGTGAAATCGAAGCAGCTTTTTTCAGCGATCAGTGTCGTGTTTTTTAGCGCGTCCTCCATGAAGGAGTAACGGGAATGTATTTCACTTCCGGCTATAGGGTAGGAATATTTGCTCTGAACCTCTTCAGGGAAGAGAGCGGAGAGTTTTTTGTTTTTGTGGATCGCTCGCAGGAGCATGTGGACATGGATGTCCTCTTTTTTTAAAAAGTAGACCGGGTAGATCAAGGCAGGCTGTATGCCGGCCCTCTTCGCGTGTGCATAGTCCCGGGCGTAGTTTTTTTTTAGAACATTTATTTCAGCGAAGACATCCCTTCCCATGCGTGACAGCAGCTCCCTGTCCCGGGTGATGACGAAATAATCACTCGAATAATCCCTCGGGCGGCTGCCCGATGACCGCCCTTCGGTTGGTCCTTTTGCCTTTTTCAAGAGTTCGTTCCTGATATTGAAACTGTCGTCTTGATGTATTTTCGTTATGAGCCTGCAGATGCGGCTGTATCCTTTCATGCTGCGGGCGACAAGGATGCCGTTGAACGAGCTGTTTATCAGCCTGGCGCAGATGACCGGCTTTAAGACATGCTTTTTGCACGCCTGGATAAAGTTTATTATTCCGTAAAAACCGTTTGTGTCGCATATGGATAGATATCTGTAACCCCGGGATTTCGCGTGAGCCGCGAGCTCACTTATAAAGATGGTGCCCTCACCGAGGGAGTACACCGAGTGGTTTTCAAGAAAGACAAAACCGTACATCCGCTATCCGCCGTACCGTAAGAATTTTTTTCCGAATTTTTTCTCTATCATATCGAAAGTGCCTGGACACTTTCACAGATTCAACTCATA
>SDBS01006581.1_pt1 | contig 11308 bp, 13 predicted proteins | sample 2277091 | NCBI WGS metagenome assembly SDBS01 (sample SAMN10404972, study PRJNA504765) | marine sediment metagenome | isolation source: marine sediment core GS10_PC15, 163 cmbsf | place: Arctic Ocean: Southern Knipovich Ridge | collected 2010 | reverse complement strand
TATAAGGGGAAATCGCAATTACTACCCCTTCGTTAAGAGCAGGTTAGAACGAAGGGGTGAACGAAGGGGTAATCAGCTTGGATACTCCATAAAATATGTTCGAGCGACGCTGTATAGATGAGCTAGTAAAAGAGGGATATACATTCTCTCTTTTTATTTTTCTGCGTTTTATAACTTTATATACATCTAACTATTGACAAACTTTATAAAGTTTTATAAAATAAGCATATGAAGATATCAGACAAAACAAAAATTATTATAGAGATAACCGGGTTTACTCAAGAAAAACTAGCACAAGAAGCTGGAGTGTCTTTTGCGACTTTGAACAGTTGGTTAAACGATAGATCTATACCTCATAAGAAACATCAAAAAAAAATTGATGGCCTTTATTGCAAATATACAGGCATGAAAATTATGCCCGATGATGTTTTATTAGCCAAAAAAGATATTATTAAAAACAAGGTAAAGAAATATAAAGACATTATTAAGATAATAAAGCAAAATCCTGATATCTATGATGAATTTATCTTGGCATTAACTTATAATTCTAATAGTATTGAAGGTAGCACTTTGACCAAAGAAGAAACAGCAGGCATTTTATTTGAGAATATCACATTATCCAATAAGAATTTAAAAGAACATTTAGAAGCTAAAAATCATCAGTTAGCTTTAAAATATTTATTTGATCAAATAAGTTATGATTTTAAGATTAACGAAGGATTTATCTTAAAAATTCATGCTATATTAATGAACGGCATAAAAGATGATGCAGGAGAATACAGAAATCATGCTGTGCGTATTGTTGGTGTGAATATTCCAACAGCTAATTATTTGAAGCTCGCTGTTTTAATGAAAAAATTGATTAGAGATATTAATAAAGCAGATAAAGATATTATTAGTCATACTTCTCAAATTCATAGCCAATTTGAACAAATGCATCCATTTTCTGACGGCAATGGCAGAATTGGACGTATTTTAATTCATGCAATGCTATTAAGGAAGAAACTTCCTCCAGCAGTTATCCAACAAAAGAAAAAAAGACTATACTATAAATATTTAAATATTAGTCAAAGAAAAAACGAATATGATTTATTAGAGGAATTTATTTGTGATTCAATTTTGACTGGATTTAAAATTTTAGAACGTAGATAGATAATGATTTGATTTCAGTGAGTTTTTTTATACCAACCAAATTTTAACCTCAGAAGTACCCCGCCAAGGCGGAGACTACGGGGCAGGCGTCGTCCACGATGGCGAGCACTTCGGCAAGGAGTTCGGCTGAGGCTCACTCGAAGTCCTCAGTGCAAGCTCAATTTCCCGAGATGTATTTCTCGGGTTTTTGTAGTAAAAAAAACAATCTCTTGACTTTTTACTGACAGTAAGCTATTATGACAAAGTAAGTTTCTGTTAGTTTTCCTTTCCTTACGTATTTATTAATTATGTAAGCTTTGAAAGAAAATAAAAACAGCGGTCGGCTTACTCATAAATAAATAGCGTAAGGAAAAATTATACCTCTAGGGATAATTTTTACTTCGCTCTCATTATGGCAAAAAAATTATTTGTCGGTGGATTATCTTACGAGACCACCGAAGCGACTTTAAAAGAGACTTTTTCTCAGGCTGGAACTGTTGAATCGGCAATTGTGATTACCGATAAAATATCCGGTCGTTCAAAGGGATTTGGTTTTGTTGAAATGTCTTCTGAAGAAGAAGCCCAAAAAGCCACTGATATGTTCAATGGTAAAGAGATTGATGGAAAGAACGTTACAGTAAACGAAGCTAAACCTTTAGAGTCTCGTCCTCAAAGAGATGGATTTAACCGCGGAGATCGAGGGTCCGGCGGAAACCGAGGAGATCGCTGGTAAGAAATCAGAGTACATAATTTATGTGCTCGACCGAGCACTAAACTTATTTAGTGCTCTGGTTCGAAAAGATCCCCATATGGGGATCTTTTCGTTTCTGCTAAATCGCAGGTTCTAAACCGACTACGGGAGCCAGTAAGCCCGAGATTCTTTTCTCGGATTTTTCCAAAGGTAACTATGCCATTACAACAAGTAAGCCCTAAAAAGGGTAAAAAAAAGAAGAAAAATCAAAAAACCACCATTAAATATAATGGCGATTCTTTGGTTATTTCAAAACCTAAAACTTAAGAAAGGATTTTATCTATCTCTAAGATATTAAATAAGTGTGCATAACCACACTTATTACAGCTTGCAATAATGAATGGTACTGCTTTTTCATCATTCACTGTACTTCCTATTAATTGTGGGGTTACGTATAAAGTAGGATTAACACTAAAAGAATTATTTCCACAATTTAAGCATTTTCTTAAGTTCTGCTGTAAGAAATCTTTATGTTTTTGTTCAATTTCCATATATTTAAAGATTATTAGTTAATAAAAAATTGACCTTTATATTATTATTTTACCATTTTATTGACTTTGTTAAACCAAAAACCCCCCGAAGGAGGTTTTTGGCTATGAAGAACAAACAAACAAGAAAAGAAGAACCTTTAAATGTTAAATTTGCCGACAAGAGTTGAAACGCTATCCAATGGTATAACGTTAACTCACAGTTCCTAACTGCATTCTCATTATAACAATATAACAAGGAGGTCTGTCAAGAGGATAGTTGAGAACGGGGGCAGGAGGAATCGAACCCCCACCTTACAGTTAGGAAGTGTGCGTCATGCCATTAGACTATGCCCCCGTTCTCAACTATCCTAATTTTCATTTTACCAACTAACTTAATCTGGTCAAGGACTAAACCAAAAAGCCCGTTAAGGGCTTAATGGTAATGATATTAATCTATGATATTTAAAACATTGAAACAATTACTTTTTGGTGATATAGAGGGGATAGTTACCTTTCCAAAAACATTGACAAACCTAAATAGTAGGTGTATAGTATAGACAGTACACGAACAATAAAATAAGGATAAAACAGAAAGGAACTAAAAATGAATTCAGGAACGCCTCAAATGGAAGATGGAGTATTTTATAATTTGGAACCCCCCGCTGTTGTTAAGGGGGAAATATTCCATCGAGTTGAATGTGAATATCAAGTTCCTAATAGGCCAAACGAATATGTGGTGAATGGTATCCCAGAAGGAGGAAGCCAGAAAAAATCGTTTGTGTTGAGGTTTACTCAAAAAGGCAGAGTAAGACCTTCTCGATCTGAAAACCAAGGACCACACATTCTAAAATTAAAAGCTTAATAAGGAAAACCTTATTGAGCTTTTTTATTCCACCAAACAGATTCCCTGTCAGGGGAGCTACGATTTTCGCAAGAGTGATTGAGACGATTAAAACAAAAACCCCCCGCCTTGGCGGGGGGTTTTCTCATTTCAGTTTAGCGTCCAAATCTTTGTTGTTCCCTTCGTTTAGAATGACACTCTCTACAATAGAGTGGTCTGTCTCCAGACGGTTCAAAGGGAAGTTCAGTTATCTCTTTTCCACAGTCAGAACACTTCCAATTTCCCTTGAACATTTCCCGAGGAGCAAAATCTCTCCTTGGGGGGCTATCGTCAAACTTGTTAAACATACTTAAACTATTGTACGAATTTACTCAGATACAAATTTTGTTTATATTCGTAATTCGTATATTCGTAGCTAAAAATAATAAATGACCTTTATGACTCTTAAGCCGTTATATCTACAATTTATGCCTTTGTTAATTTTTGGAAACTATTAAAGACCTGTTTTAAAATACTTTGACTTATAAGTCTATAATCATCATACTCATTATTTTAAACAAGTCAAGTTTAATTCCGCTGTTTCATTATCAAAAAGGTGTTTTTTTAGTAGAGCATGCTATAATAAAAAAATGAAGCCATTAAATATTTTAGGATTAACAGTTTTTTTCGCAGGTGTGCTTGCTATAGTGGGTTTTGGTTTGTATAAATTTTTTGAGGATTCAACCGTTCCCACTGTGGTCAGGTGGGGAATTATAGCCGTAATATTAGGAGCAATTATTATTTTAATCTCTCTTATTAAAGAAAGATTAAAAGAAAAAAAATTATGATATTTACGACTTCAGATAAAATTCCTGGAAAAGAAATTAAAGAAACTTTAGGATTAGTGAAAGGTAACACTATCCGCGCTAAAAATATTGGCAAAGATATTTTAGCTGTTTTTAGAAATATTGTTGGCGGAGAGATTAAAGAATACACTGAAGCATTAAGCGAAGCAAGAGAATCAGCAGTTGAAAGAATGACTAAAGAGGCAGAGGAATTAGGGGCAGATGCAATTGTTTGTGTTCGATTTACTACTTCTCAAATTATGAGTGGAGCAGCCGAGTTATTAGTTTACGGAACAGCAGTAAAATTGGTAAAATAGGTTCTAATCCTTCATTTCTTCAGGACAAGCTTCGTCCAGCCAGGGGAAGAAATTTCCGCCTTCTCAGTTAGGCGGTTTTTTGGTATAATGGAAAAATATGAAAAACCAAAATAAGCTCATAAAACTTTGTAGCGCTTGCTTGTTGGGAATAAAGTGCAGATATGATGGTAAAAGTAAATTAAATAAGAAAATCCTTGGGTTGTCTAAGAAAGAAATTTTAATTCCTGTTTGTCCTGAACAATTAGGAGGTTTACCAACGCCAAGAGAATCAACAGAAAGACGAGGGAAAAGCGTTCTTACCAAGTCAGGTAAAGACATTACAGAACACCTTAGAAAAGGAGCGGAAGAGGTTTTTAAAATAGCAAAACTGTTTGGCATTAAGGAAGTAATTTTTAAACAAAAAAGTCCTTCCTGCGGATGTGGAAGGATTTATGACGGAACTTTTTCTGGTAAATTAACTAAAAGGGATGGGGTTACAACTGAATTACTAAAAAGAAATAAAATTAAGGTAATAACAGAAGAAGATTTGTAGTTTTTTTCCTTCAATTAGACAAATCAATTCCCCGAGATTCTTTTTTCGGGTTTTGTGTTGTGGTAGAATATAATATATGGCTTCTGTTGAACCAAACACAACAATAAAAGAATACCAGGCCTTTGTTCAAGAAGTTTACGGCTTGTCCAATGATAGATATTTTAGTGTGGCGGATATGCTCGCTAATGTGGAGCGTTTTATAATGAGAGGGCTTAAAGGTATTAGAAAGGGCGATAGAGAAAAAAGCAAAATTAATTTATTAATTTCTTTTAGTTGGTTCATCTCTATGATGAATCAGCTTCATATAGATATAGAAGGCGAGGCCTGGAAAAGATTTCCTTATTTGTGTTCTTATTGCGCTGCGTGTCCTTGTTCTTGTAAGGAAGAAAAGTTCGAAGAAAGACAAAAAGTTTTTGTAAACGAGAAGAAACGGCCGAAAACACTTGAGGAGTTTCAAAATATGTTTGGTAAAATATACCTCCCCGAAAAACGAAGTATAGAACATGCAGGTGTTCATTTAGCAGAAGAATTAGGCGAATTTTCAGAAGCAATCTTAACTTATCGCGGGGGACATAAGGACGAAGATTTTGAAAGCGTTGAATTAGAGGCCGCTGATTTATTTTCTTGTTTTATGGGTGTTTTTAATTCTTTAGGAATGAGTGTGGCGAAAGAACTTTCTATTATGTTTTCTAAAAATTGTCACGTCTGTAAAAATTCGCCTTGTACCTGTAACTTTGTAGATATCACTAAATTTAAATCTTAAAGGTTATTACTGAAAACAAAAGCCCCCCGCTTTGGCGGAGGGCTTTTTTCTTCCTGAATTAACGGTTGAATTTTTGCTCTCTTCCCCCCCCAACAGTCTCTACAATAAATTGGTCTGTCTGGTGATGGTTCAAATGGGAGCTCAGTTATCTCTTTTCCACAGTCAGAACACTTCCAATTTCCCTGAACCATTTTCCGGGGAGGGAAATCCCTTCTCGGACCATCGTCAGATTTTTCGAAAATCATGAATAAATCGATTTACCCTGTTAGATAATTTCATATCTAACGGCGCGAACTTACCTGGGTCTCCAACTTTTAAAATTGAGGACTTACTTAAGATATTTCGACTTACAGTCTATGATGCCATTATGCTCGCTGTCTTTAAGAAGCCAAGCTCTCTACCAAACATGTTGTTTTTTTCAGGAAAATTTTGTAGAGTAACTTAGGTCATTAACAAGGTAAAAAGGAGTGCGAAAATGAGCAAGATTGCTTATCTTTTTCCCGGCCAAGGCCAGGGAAGTATTAAAGTAGGAATGGGTTACGATCTTTGTCACAAATTCGAAAAGCTAAGAGAAATATTTTCTGAAGCTGACCATTATCTTCAGCGAGCCCTTTCTGATATTTGTTTTTTCGGTCCTGAAGAAAGACTTTTAAAAACAATTAATGCCCAACCAGCCTCCTTGGTTATCAATTTAATTTGCGCGGTTTTTTTAGATAACTTGAAAGGAGGTAAAAAAAGTCCTGATTATTTAGCCGGTCATAGTGCGGGCTATATCACGGCTTTAGTATATTCTGGGGTAATTGATTTCCGTCAAGGTTTGGGGATTGTCAGAAAAAGGGCACAATTAATGGCAAGGGCTTGTAGAAAAATTCCCGGGAAAATGGTAGCTCTTATTAACCCGGATACGGCAAAGATTGAACAACTTTGTGATGATTTTGGGGTAGCAATAGGAAACTATAATTCAGAAACCCAGATTGTTTTGAGCGGACCGCTTGGACAAATGGATAGAATTATAGAGGTTATCCGTCAGCGAGGGCTGGCTAGGAAATTTGTTCCTTTAAAAATTGAGGGATCTTCTCATTCAGAATGTATGAGGTCAACTTATCTGCCTTTTGCAACATTTTTAAGAAAAATTTCTTTTTCTAAACCTAAGATTCCCATAATTAATAATGGTCAAGCTCAGATTATTACCACTGGAGAAGAAGCCAAAAAAGAAATGATAGAGCAACTTTGCTCCCCGGTATTATGGCTTCAATCAATGGAGAAATTACGGCAGGAGGGTGTAAGCACTTTTATTGAAGTAGGTTGGGGAAAGGTTCTTTCTAGCAATCTTAAGAGAGGTTTGAAGGAAGGAGAAAAGGCTTTTTCTGTTGGCGAGATAATCGAGAAACAGTAAAAAAACCCGAGGGATAATTCTTCGGGTTTTCTTTTAACTTTGTTCGGGTAAACAGCCGGAAAGTTTTTTTGAAAGAGCGGCAGCTGCTCCGAAATGTTTAATCTCTATCACCAAAGTATCGCATTTTCTATTACTGTCAACCCTGTTTATTATAGTATCAAAGGGTGTATGACTACTATTTTTTTGTTATAATTAACCCATGAATAATTTAAATAAAAAACCAGGCGCTGGGGTCGGAGTAATGATTTTAAAAGACAATAAAGTTCTTTTGGGAAAGAGGCACAGTGATCCCAATAAAGCTGATTCAAAACTTCATGGAGAAGGGAGTTGGACAATGCCCGGAGGAAAGCTTGATTTTGGCGAAAGCCTTGAAGATGCTGTATGTAGAGAGGTTTTTGAAGAGACCGAGATTAAGATTAATAAGGAAAATCTAAAGTTTGTAAGCGTAACCAACGATATAGTAAAAGATGCTCATTTTGTAACAATTGGTTTTCTTTGTGAGGATTTTGAGGGAGAGCCAAAAGTTATGGAGCCCGACGAGATTACTGAATGGAGATGGTTTGAATTGGATAATTTGCCGGATGTCATTTTCTTTCCGAGCAAGAAGATTTTGAAGAATTTTCTTAATAAAACAATTAAGTTCTAATTTACTGAAAACCCTTGACAGACTTTCTTGAATTGTTAATATACTAAAATCCTTTACAATTACTAAAACCTATGAATCGGGTCCCGCGTCTGACGCGGGGTTGGGCTCGAAGAGGTGGCTTCTGCGTTAGTGGAAGCCCGGCTTCCTCCGTAATCAGAGGATAAGCGATGAAACTAACTTTTTGGTTGGTAGAGTCGGTGAAAGCGCTCTATTAGAGTTTTAGAAATAAAACTTTAATTGAGAAGCGGGGTGGTACCGCGGGAAAAACTTCTCGTCCCTGTAGCATAATTTGTAAATTATGCTCTGGGGACGGGATTTTTTATTTCCCGAATAGTTCCTTGAAAATTTACATTAACAAAAAGAAAGGGAAAAAATGGAAACTACGGTAGGTATAGAAAGAGAACGTTTTATTGTTAATCAAGGGAAGATTGCTCCACTGATTGGCAGTTTGCTTCCAACGATTCAGAAGATAGCTCAAGAAAGAAGAATTCCTTTAAGACAGTTTGATTATGAGTTGTTTGCCGGCCAAATTGAGGACAGAACTCCGCCCTGTGAATCTTTGGATAAATTGAGAGAAGCTTTAATTATAAATGACGGAGTTTTAGAGCAAGCAGCTATACAACATGGATTAGATTTTGATTTTACCGAGTTTGTAGAAGATCTCCAGATGAAAGATTTGGTTGTTAATCCGTTTGATGAACGTCATAGCGAAATCTGGAGGACAATATCTTCTGAACAACGCCTCGCCGCTTCAAGGGTGGCAGCCGTTCATGTACATATAGCAACAACAGCAACCCAGGCCGTGAGTTTGATTAATCTTTGTGATAAAAATACAATTGCTCACCTATCAGAAATCGGTGATCATTCTAATGGCAAAAGAATCGCTGCTTACAGAATAATGACACAGTCGAAATCAATTCCGCCAAGATTCGTTGATGTTGATGAATTGTTAAGATATATTGAAAAGCATAATGGCGAAAGAAATGTTTGGGATTTAGTTCGTTATAAACCCAGCACCCAAACTACGGAATTTCGTATGTTTGGCACCACAGAAGATATTGAAGAAATAGTAGGTTATGTTGAAATATGTCTTTCTTTGTTTGGACGATCTCTTTCTAAAAAAAAGTAAAAAGCTTGCTTTAAAAGCAGGCTTTTTTATTTCTTCGCTTACATTGCAGGGCTTGTTTTTGAAAGAAAATAAACTTAAAATGGATTTGATATGTTGAAAAATATTCTTTTAATCCAGTTCAGGGGAAACACCTTAACGGCTCTATCCGAAAAAGAGTGTATTTTAAGATGTTTGGGTAAAAAAACAAAACTGATATCAAAAAATGTATTTGGAGAAAAATTTGATTTGCCGGAAGAAATTCTTTCTCAAATATCCGGAATAATTCTGGGCGGCAGTAGTGAATTCGGTTTTTCAAGAAAAGAAAAATATCCAGATTTGTGGCAAAGAATAAAAAAGACAACGCCCTTTATTAAAAAAGCCATTAAGAAAAATATTCCTATTTTAGGAATTTGTTTGGGCCACGAATATTTAGCTTTTATTTTGGGTTCAGAAATAATTGCCGACGACTCTCAAAGAGAGGTGGGAACTTTTAAGGTCTCTTTGACTAAAGAAGGGAGGGCAAATCCTTTATTCTCTAAGATACCTTCGGAGTTTTTTGTTCAAGAAGGTCACAAACATAGCGTAAAAGAACTACCTAAGGGAGCCGTTCTTTTAGTAAAAGGGGAAAGGTGTAAAATACAAGCTTTTCGTTTTAAAAATATTTATGGAGTCCAGTTTCATCCTGAAATGAGCATTAAAGATGCAAGACTTAAATTAAGAATTTGCCCGAGTTATGGGTCCAAAGACAGAAAAATTAATTTTAAATCTTCTCCTTTTGCCAAAAAAGTTTTAAAAAACTTTTTGGTGATTTGACTAGGAAAATAAATACTAATATAATAGATTATTGTTTTAATAATTTTTTAAATTTTTCTTTATGCCTAAAAACAAAAAATTTGTTTATCAATTTAAAGAAGGAAAAGCTGAAGGAAACATCAAAATGAAAGATTTATTAGGAGGGAAGGGGGCTAATTTGGCCGAAATGGCTAATATGGGCGTGCCGGTTCCGCCGGGCTTTACCATTACAACAGAAGTTTGTAATTATTTTTATACACACAAAGGAAAGTTACCAAAGAAATTTGATACTCAATTTAAACAAGCAATAGAAAAATTAGAAAGAATTACCAATAAAAAATTTGGAGACGTTAGTAATCCTTTGCTTGTTTCAGTAAGAAGTGGAGGAAAGGTTTCTATGCCAGGGATGATGGATACTGTTTTGAACTTAGGATTAAACGATGAAACTGTTGTTGGCCTTGCTAAAAAAACCAATAATCCTCGGTTTGTTTATGATGCTTATCGTAGATTTGTTCAAATGTTCGGAGACGTGGTTTTAGGTTTAGAAAAAAAGGACTTTGAAAACATTTTAAGCAAAACCAAAGAAAAGCTCGGAGTAAAGTTTGATGTTGACTTAAAAGTGGAAGACTTAAAGAATATAATTTCAAAATATAAAAAATTAATAAAGAAAAAGATAGGCCGCGGTTTTCCTCAGGAGGCGTTTAGGCAGTTAGAAATGTCTCGAGAAGCTGTGTTTAAAAGCTGGGATGTTCCTCGAGCCATAACCTACCGAAGATTAAATAATATTCCTGATGACTTGGGGACAGCAGTTAATGTTCAGGTAATGGTTTTCGGTAATATGGGAAAGAATAGTGCCACAGGTGTTGGTTTTACTCGCAATCCATCTACCGGCAAAAAAGAATTTTACGGAGAGTTTTTAATTAATGCCCAAGGAGAAGACGTGGTGGCTGGTATTCGGACACCTCGTCCCATTACTGATTTAAGAAGGGAAATGCCTAAGGTTTATAAACAATTACGAGAGATTACCGGACGTCTAGAAAAACATTATCGCGATGTTCAGGATTTTGAATTTACTGTTGAGGAAAGAAAACTATATATGCTTCAAACTAGAACCGGAAAACGGACAACTCAGGCAGCAGTAAAAATCGCAGTTGATATGGTTGAAGAAAAATTAATTACCAAAAATGAGGCCTTAATGAGAATTGAGCCGCAGCAAATTAATCAATTATTACACCCTGTTATTGATCCAAAAGCTAAGTTGGAAGTAATTGCCACGGGGCTGCCGGCTTCGCCGGGAGCGGCCGTAGGACAAGTTGTTTTTACGGCTGAAAAAGCGGTTTTACTTGGTGAAAAAAAGAAGAAAGTAGTCCTGGTTCGTAATGAAACTTGTCCCGATGATATTGAAGGAATGCATATGGCCCAAGGAGTTCTGACGGTTCACGGAGGAATGACATCTCACGCGGCTGTTGTAGCCAGAGGGATGGGGAAGTGTTGTGTTGCCGGTTGTGAAGAAATTAAAATAGATGAGAAAAAGAAAAGATTTAGCGTCAATGCTCTTGTAATTAAAGAAGGCGATTGGCTCACCTTAAATGGAAGTAATGGAAATGTAATTTTAGGAAAAGTTCCTACAATAGAGCCGAGTTTAACCGGAGATTTTAGTACTTTTATAAAATGGGCTGATAAAATTAGGAAACTCGGCGTTCGGGCTAATGCCGATATACCTCGTGACGCTAAAAC
>SDBS01006579.1_pt1 | contig 11309 bp, 8 predicted proteins | sample 2277091 | NCBI WGS metagenome assembly SDBS01 (sample SAMN10404972, study PRJNA504765) | marine sediment metagenome | isolation source: marine sediment core GS10_PC15, 163 cmbsf | place: Arctic Ocean: Southern Knipovich Ridge | collected 2010 | reverse complement strand
GACACCTCCGGAGTGCATGTACCCACCCAGACCGGTCACTACACGGTGCTTGCACGCAAGGGCATGGACACTTCGTCCGACTACTCGAACGAAGTCAACTCGCTGGCGACACGTAACTACGATACTTATCAGCTCAGGACGGACGGCAACTCAGGCCTCATCTTCGCGGAAACCTCCGCCACAGTCGGAGACGCCTCTTCCGCTGATTTCGCTCAGGACATTTACGTTGCGGAATCAGGCAGCCTGCTCTACGTCTACGCGGGTAACCACGATCCGGTACACTATCCCGGAGGACATGCAACACTCATTGCTCCCGTCAGCGGATTGAACTATGCCCCAGAACCAGGCTCGTCTGACTGGGTCGATTCACTCATAGTCGATGACTGGGACCACGTATTCGTGATGCTGGAAGACGGCTACTACGCAGAGTTCCAGATCGCAGATACCGTCTACACCAACGGTTTCGATACAGATGCTTTCGAGTACCAGAGCATACACACCCTGAGGCTCTTCAACGTCTTCTTCTAGACTCGCCTGACATCGGATGAAGGGGCCGGCTTCACAGCCGGTCCCTTTCCTTTCTGGAATAAGTTCTCCCACCTGGCTGTATAAGCTGCAGACAACAGACTAGGAGGTATCCGGAATGACAGTATTCAGGCTTCTGGCAGTCCTTGCCGTAATTCTCTTCCCCTCGAGGAAGAGCCCCAGGGTCGACGATTACGAGACAGTAGTGAACCGCGTAGCGGAGATGGTGTGGGACGATCAGGTCTGGGACATGGCCTCCGACTACGGGCTCGACATCGTCAACGTGACATGGGAGGACACCGGCAGGTACTACGGCTCCTGCTGGGGACCCAACATCTCTGACATGACCATACAGGTACACCACGGCAGCCCCGACAATCCCACGCTCACCTGCATGCCCGTCATCAGGCACCCCAACTTCCACGACCTGTCGGCCGACATCGATCCCGACCACTTCTTCCTCCTGACCGGGAACGAGTGGGGAGCCGACAGCCTGATGCCGGTATCGCTCACCGATTACATCGACAACCTAAGGTTCCACCTTAACGATCCCTGGTGCTGGCCGGGAAGGAACGACGGGCTCCTCTGCGAGCGGGACAGTCTCGTGCTCGTCAGCGCACAAGCAGTCTTCTTGCCGATACAGGATTCGGGTACTGCCACCTTCAACCCGGTGCTCTTCAATTACCAGTCCTACGAGGGGAGCCCGGCCGTGCTCACCATTCTCGCCACCCGTGAGGGTACGAGTGTAACGATCATCGACAACGTGCGAGACGGGGTTCCCGGCGCCTGGAGCTGGGGACAGCGCCTCTTCTTCAACGAAGACGGCATGAGGGCAAGCCTCACGGGCCAGAGGATCTCCGACTTCCTCGAGGAGAACACGGGAAGCGATTTCCCCTCAATCGAAGCAGCAGGTGAAGAGGGCCTCAACATGGTCCTCCTCATCCAGATACCCCTCAAGCAGAAAGAGGTGTACAGCTACTACGGGTTCGACGAGTATGCCCTCTGCGAGGCAAGCTGCGACGGTGCAGGCTACGGCGGCAGAGGCTCTAACGTAGAGGCTGCCGTCATCGGCCATGGAGAGCTGGAAGGTCCATTCACCGAGATCGACGACCTGAAGATCGAGCGGGATCCCGACTTTCCGATCCGGGTAACGGTGCAGTTCTACAAGGCAACGGACAACGGTGTTGCTTCCGAGCAGGACATACGGGAGATTGCGGAGCAGATCGAGCGTGTCTACGACGATGCCGACTACGTAGGATCACTGGTGGTTCCCGAACCGGACGAGTACAGGCCGACCGACTGGAACAGGAACGATGTCTCCAGGAGACTCACACACTTCTGGGAAGCCTGGAGGACGACTTACCTGGCGAGCATCGGCAGGCTCGATCTCCTGACCCGCTGGGACGAACGCTAGAGGACAATCGTAAGACGACAGAAGGCCTCGGGGAAACCCGGGGCCTTTCTCTGGAATAACCTGCTGACTGATCCGGTATCTCAGGAACAGAAAGCAGAAGGAGGTAACGGAAATGATGCTACTGAGACTTTTAGCAGTACTGGCAGTGGTGCTCTTCCCCACCAGGAAGAGCCCCAGGGTCGACGATTACGAGACTGTAGTGACCCGCGTCGCGGAGATGGTCTGGGACAACGACGTCTACAACATGACGGCGGAACACGGGCTCAACGTGGTCAATGTCACATGGGAGGACACGGGCAGGTACTACGGCTCGTGCTGGGGGCCCAACATCTCCGACATGACCATACAGGTCCACCACGGCAGCCCCGACAATCCCTCGCTCACGTGCATGCCCGTCATCCGGCACCCCAACTTCCACGACCTGTCGGCCGACATCGACCCGGACCACTTCTTCCTCCTCACGGGGAACGAGTGGGGAGCCGACAGCCTGACACCGGTATCACTCACCGATTACATCGACAACCTCAGGTTCCACCTGAACGATCCGTGGTGCTGGCCAGGGAGGAACGACGGGCTCCTCTGCGACCGCGACAGTCTCGTGCTGGTCAGCGCGCAGGCAGTCTTCCTGCCGATTCAGGACTCCGGTACTGCAACATTCAACCCGGTCCTCTTCAACTACCAGTCCTACGAAGGGAGCCCCGCTGTCCTCACTATCCTGGCCACCCGCGAAGGTACGAGTGTAACGATCATCGACAACGTACGTGACGGAGTGCCCGGAACCTGGAGCTGGGGACAGCGCCTTTTCTTCAACGAAGACGGCATGAGGGCGAGTCTGACTGGCCAGAGGATCTCCGACTTCCTCGAGGAGAACACGGGAAGCGATTTTCCTACAATCGAGGCAGCTGGTGAAGAAGGCCTCAACATGGTCCTCCTCATACAGATACCCCTCAAGCAGAAGCAGGTGTACAGCTACGGCGGTTTCGACGATTACAGTTACTGTGAGACAGCGTCAAGCGCAGTTGGCACCTGCTCCCGCAGGTCTGATGTAGAGGCTGCAGTCATCAGCCACGGAGAGCTGGAAGGTCCCTTTACCGAGATCGACGGCCTCAAGATCGAGCGGGATCCCGACTTCCCGATCCGGGTAACGGTGCAGTTCTACAAGGCAACCTCCAACGGGATCGCCTCCGAGAACGACATAAGGGAGATCGCAGAACAGATTGAGCGTGTCTACGACGATGCCGCCTACGTAGGATCACTGGTGGTCCCCGAGCCCGACGAGTACAGACCCACAGACTGGAACCGGAACGATGTCGCCAGGAGGCTCATACCCTTCTGGGAAGCCTGGAGGACAAAGTACCTGGCGAGCATCGGCAGGCTCGATCTCCTGAGCCGCTGGGATGACAGGTAGACAGTACCGATCGTAGGGAGGAGCCCCGGGGAAGCCCGGGGCTTTTCTCTGGAATAACCCTGGGACCGGGCAGGTATCAGTATAAGAAAGCAGAAGGAGGTAACGGAAATGATGCTTTTGAAACTTCTCGCGGTGCTCGCAGTGGTTCTCTTCCCCTCGAGGAAGAACCCCAGGATCGAAGACTACGATACCGTGGTGAACCGTGTCGCGGAGATGGTGTGGGACAACGATGTCTATAACATGACGGCGGAACACGGGCTCAATGTCGTCAATGTCACGTGGGAGGACACCGGACGCTACTACGGCTCCTGCTGGGGACCCAACATCTCCGACATGACCATACAGGTCCACCATGGTGATGCCGACAACCCCACTCTCACGTGCATGCCCGTCATCAGGCACCCCAACTTCCACGACCTGTCGGCGGATATCGATCCGGATCACTTCTATCTCCTCACCGGGAACGAGTACGGTGAAGAGCTGGAACCCGTCAGCCTGACGGAGTACGTTGATCATCTCCGGTACTACCTGAACGACCCGTGGTGCTGGCCCGGCAGGACCAGCGGACTCCTTTGTGACCGCGACAGCCTCGTGCTCGTCAGTGCGCAGGCAGTCTTCCTGCCGATTCAGGACTCCGGTACCGCAACATTCAATCCGGTCCTCTTCAACTATCAGTCCTACGAGGAGAACCCGGCGGTGCTCACCATTCTAGCCACTCGTGAAGGAACAAGTGTAACGATCATCGACAACGTACGTGACGGAGTGCCCGGAACCTGGAGCTGGGGTCAGCGACTCTTCTTCAACGAAGACGGCATGAGGGCCAGCCTGACCGGTCAGAGGATCTCCGACTTCCTCGAGGAGACACATGGCAGCACCGGCCCCACGGTAACGGCAGCCGGTGAAGAGGGCCTCAACATGGTCCTCCTCATCCAGATACCTCTCAAGCAGAAAGAGGCTGCAGATCTCTGGTTCGAGGGCACCCTCAGCGGAGAGGCAGACCTCTGTGCCCCGATGAGCGCCTGTGAGGACATGTCCTCCACCGTCGAGGCAGCCGTGATCGGTCATGGGGAACTCGAGGGTCCCTTCACCGAGATCGACGGCTTAAGGATAGAACGCGACACCAGGTTTCCCATCAGGGTCACGGTGCAGTTCTACAAAGCGACGGATAACGGCATTGCCTCTGAACAGGACATCCGGGAGATCGCCGAGCAGATCGAGCGGGTTTACGACGATGCAGACTACGTAGGATCCCTTGTGGTTCCAGATCCCGACGAGTACAGGCCGACCGACTGGAACAGGAACGACGTTGCCAGGGAGCTCACACCATTCTGGGACTCCTGGAGGACGAAGTACCTTGCCAGCATAGGCAGACTCGACCTGCTGGACCGCTGGAACGAGCGATAGCAGGACTCATACCGAAGAGGAGCCCCGGGGAGACCCGGGGCTTTCTTCACTGAGTCCGGTCAAGCACCCGGTCAAGCCAGCTGAAGATCAGATCGCTAGAGACAAAGGCTGCCCCCATCTGGCAGTGTTCGTCCGCTCCCTCGTCCTCCCGAAACAGGTAGTATTCCTTCGGGCAGCTTAGGGAATCGAAGAGGACCAGTGCCTGTCCCGACACCATGCCGTCGTTCTCGGAATCCAGCACGAGCATGCTGCAGCTGATGTTCCCCGCAATTCCGTCCATCGAGTACTCCCGCATCATCCTTAGGAATCCGCTGGGGGAATCGGCTCCGAAAGTCCACATCCCGTTATTGTAGTACCATCTTACGAAGAGGTCGTCATCCATCATGCCGTATATGGCTTCGTCGTATCCAGCTGACGCTTCCTCATCGTCCAGCGTCTGGTCGGTACCGGGGGGATTGTGTGCCAGAGCACTCTGGTAGACGCTGAATATGCCTCCGTCTGCAACACATGCTGCGATCCTCGTCTCGAACGCAGCGGCGCGTGGAGCAAAGTAGCCGCCCATGCTGTACCCCACCAGGGCAATCCTCGCTGGATCGATAAAGGGGAGTTCCAGAACGAAGTCCACAACAGGGCTCACTACCATCTCCCAGTCGGGTCTAAAATGGATCCCCTGTTCCCTGATCACCTCGCCCTGCCCGGGGCCCTCGAAGAGCAGGCAGTTGTAGCCCCTCTCCATGGCGAACCGTCCCAGGCTGAAGTAGAGTTCCTCCTTCGTCCCGTCGAATCCACTGTGTATCAGGATCATGGGTCTCATCTCGCCGGAATCGTCCACCAGACAGAGATACCCGGGAAGGTGATTCCCATCGAAGGGAATCTTCACGGGGACAATCGGGTGTTCCGACAGAACGGCAGCCGAGAGAAAGGTATCCCTGCTCTTTCTCCAGGTCTCCATTATCCGCGGGTCATCCGGATCGACATGGAGGAAGAACTCCGCGGTCCTGTAGTATCCCGATGCCCTGAAGTAGCAGTTCCTGGCGCTGACGGGGCAGCCGTCCGCAAGGTAGCCGTCTGCCATCGCTTCAACCCGCTGTGCAGTACCGAGCCATTCCTCATACCAGCTCTCCACATCACCGTCAGCAATCCTGTAGCATGTGCTGAGGCACTCTCCGATGTCGGCGCCTCCGCTCGCGGTATAGCCGATGGTCCTCAGGGCCTGGAAGGAGAACTGTGGATTGTCGAATATGAAAGGCGTTCCCGATGAATCCGACGGTATAACCAGGAGTGAGATGCATGCCAGGACAGGCATGTATTCTATTGTCTTCATACGTTCATCTCCCGTCAGGTGTTTCCTGAAAGTCCGGATTCACATGAATATCCCCGTTTCTCCCCTACGCTACAAGCCGCTGCTGCTGGGATCGGAATCCTTTGGAGAGTATGGGGGTATTGCATAGATTAGCTCCGACCGGAGGAGGAGCATGACCAGAGTCTCCGAACGTTCTCACTGGGACGAGTTCTGGACCAGGGACAGGAACCTGGAAGAGATCTACGACAACGACGACAGGATCCGCGAGGAGACTACGGCACGGATGGATGTAAACGGTATTCTGGTCCTCGAGGTGGGGGCAGCCACTGCACGCGACAGCATCTCCCTCTCGAAGGAAGGAGCACTGGCCGTTGCCCTCGACTACTCCCATGAAGCCCTGAGACTTGCCAGAGAAGCCTCCGAGTCGGAGGGAGAGGGGCTTCTACTTGTCTGCGGAGACGCGGAAGCCCTGCCGTTCATGGAACGTTCGTTCGACCTCGTTTTTCACCAGGGAGTCATGGAGCATTTCAGGGATCCCGAACCGATGCTTTCGGAGAACGCAAGGGTGCTCAAGACCGGCGCAGTGCTTCTCGCGGATGTTCCGCAGACATTCCACGTGTACACTCTGTTTAAAAAGATACTCATCGCTTTCGGCGCCTGGTTCGCCGGATGGGAGACACAGTTTACGCCTGGCAGGCTCTCTGCGATCCTTCAGCAACAGGGGCTGGTGGTCGAGGATGTCTACGGCCGCTTCTTCTCGCCTTCCCTTGCATACAGAATATTCAGGGAGATACTGATCAGGATCGGCATCAGACTGCCGCTGAGACCGGTCATCATTCCATCCCTGCACCGGCTCCGGACACGGGTGCGGAAGGCTGTCGAGTGCTCCGCAATCGGGCCCTCTTTCGGCTGTATCATAGGTGTATTCGCAAGGAAAACGGAGGATCCCGAGCGATGAGAAGCCTCGTCCTGAACTGGCGCGACCCCCGGAACCCGGAAGCGGGTGGGGCAGAGATCCACCTCCACGAGATACTGCGCCGGGCCGTCGCGGCAGGTCACGAAGTCGTGCAGGTATCGCACGCGGTGGAGGGGCTTCCGACCGTCGAGTCGATCGATGGAGTTGAGATACATCGGCACGGCAGATGGTACTCCTTCAACCTCTCGCTGAGACGTTACTGCGAAAAACTCTGTCTGACGGATTTCGACCTCGTTGTGGAAGACCTCTGCAAGCTGCCCTTCTTCTCCCCCCGCTGGACGGACACTCCGGTCATGGTGATAGTGCCGCACCTCTTCGGGACAACAGCCTACAGGGAAGTGAGCTTCCCGAAAGCACTCTACGTCAACCTGCTGGAACGCTTTATCCCTTCGGTCTACACCGGATGCCCCTTCGTAGCGATCTCAGAGAGCACAAGGCTGGACCTGGAGCGGAGGGGAATTCCCGGCGAAAGCATCGAAGTGGTTCCCTGCGGGATAGACACAGCCTTCTACACTCCTTCGGAGGGGGTCTCCCCGGAACGGGACCTGCTCCTCTACGTGGGCAGGCTGAAGAAATACAAGGGCATCCAGTTCCTCCTCGCAGCACTTGCCATGCTGCGGGAGAAGGGCCGGAAGCTGAGGCTGGCAGTGCTCGGCACCGGCGACTACCGCGATGAACTGATCAGGACAGCGGAATCTCTTGGACTCTCTGACACGGTCGAATTCCCCGGCTTCGTCTCGCAGGAGGAGAAGCTGAACCTGCTCAGACGGTCATGGATCGCTGTCTTCCCCTCGGAAAAGGAGGGCTGGGGACTCACGGTCATTGAAGCCAACTGCTGCGGCACACCGGTAATCGCCAGCGATAGCGACGGTCTGCGCGACTCGGTCCGTGACGGCGAGACCGGGCTCCTGGTTCCCCATGCCGACATAGAGGCACTGGCTGCCGCGATCACCGGACTCTGCGATGACCCTGCCCTGAGGAACAAACTCTCATGTAACTGTCTGAACTGGGGGCGGAGCTTCAACTGGGATGTGACCGGGAAGCGGATGATAGCCCTGATGGAGAAGGCAGCAGGTCTTTAGAAGATGAGAGCTAATACCCCCTGTAAAGCCGCTGCCACAGGCTGTCAGGGAGACCTGCTTCCCTGATCTTCCCCGCGGCCGAATCGATGTCGTACGGAACCCTTTGATGCGACCAGTAACCCGAATCCGTGTCGATCAGCATGTATGCAGCTTCAGGGTCCCTGTCCCTGGGCTGTCCGGTGCTTCCGCAGTTCAGAAGAGACCATGTGTCCAGCCTGCCAGAGGGGCTTTCGGTGAAGCCGCCGGTGGCGGTCCAGGCGCATGCCATGTGTGTATGCCCCACCAGACATGTAACATCCGGCCTTGCCTCGCATGCTTCGATCACCTGGGAGGGCTGCATGATGTAGCCCCATCCATCGGGGTCTGCAGGATCGCCATGACAGAGGTAGAAGTCCTCCGCAAGCCGGGCATCCATCGGAAGTGACGCGAGCCAGTCCTTCTCCTCCACGGGCAGAAAGCCCCTCATCCACCTTATCGCCGCAGCCCCGGCTGCATTGAAATGGCTGATCGGGAGAAGGTCCGAGGCTCCGGAATCGTGATTGCCCATGACGATGAGCTCGCATGCTTCACGCACCATGGCTATGCACTCGGATGGCTCTGCACCATAACCGACGACATCACCCAGGCAAACAGTCATGTCGGCTGCCCTGCCGGGCGGGTCGTCCAGTACGGCGGTCAGAGCTTCGGTATTGCCGTGAACATCCGAGATGACCCTGATCAGCATCGCGCCGTGATGTCCGACACGAACATGCCGCAGTTCGAGCCTATCCTGTTCTCACGGAGCTCACCGATACTGAGAATCGTCTCGAAGCCTTCGGACCTGAAGGAATTCACGATGCAGGTATTCTTGTCCGGGAGCAGGGGGTCGATAATTCCCCGAATGCTCCTGCTGGTTGCCGAACGGGTAGGATTAACAGGGGTCAGTTTGACGAGGAAGATATCCGGGGAGAAGAGCGATGATACAACCCCGGGATCGAGCGGATAGCCTTGTACGGGAGCGAAATTCAGAGCGATCTTCCTGTCTCCCGGGGCGAAGAACTCCTCACCCCAGTCAGACATCTCCCTGAAGGTCCATGTACCGATCGGTACGAGGGCCTTCCTCGCTGACTCGCAGGTCGTATGGAGGGAGAACTGCATCTGGAACCTGCCACCTCCATAGAGTTCACCTTTGACCCTCGAGAGACCTTCGAAGAAGGCTTCCGTTCCCGCCGGAGCGATTGTCGACACGCACGGCATGAGACCCGGTGCGTCGTACAGCCCGGGCAGACGCTCGAGCACCGTAATCACTGCAGGATTGAATGCGGGGTCGCCCATTCTGGCGAACTGGATCTTGAGCTTGGGTACAGGAACTACGCGATCAGGGAATCTTCTCGTAACCAGGTAGTCTATCTGCCCGATGATCTCGTCAGCCGTTAGTTTTCCGCCGTACCTGACACCGGCGTCACAGATTGGACAGCCGACCGGACATCCTCTGAGCGTAGAGACAATGAAGACAAGCTTCTCGTCAATCGGAACGGGCGGCTGGACGGATTCCACGAACTCAACCAGCTCACGGTCATCCAGGCTTGCCACGAAAACCGTCGCGAGATCGGGACTGCCAAGTTCCTGTATCAGCTTCACTGCCGTGAGTCCTTCTTCCCTGTGTACTCGAACGCCCTTCCCGCGGCCAGAATTCCCTGCCCTGCCGCCGTGCAGGACTGTCCCAGTCTCCCGGAGCGGACATCACCCGCGGTGAACGTTCCCTCTGCTCCGCAGAGCTCGTCCCCGAAATCGACCAGCAGGCCCTCCTCCGTTACAGGATGTGTTCTTCTGCGGCCAATGGCGATCAGCAGCGCATCGACAGAGATCTTCCTGATACTGTTCTTCGAGAAGGTGTGCAGCATGAGCCGGTCTCCAATTCTGAACATCCTGCCTACGGAAGTATCATACAGGATTCGAATCCGTTCGATCTGAGAAACGACGGCCCGGAGCCTGCCCGTTACCCTCGGTTCGGGTCCCCTCACCAGCAGCATGGTATCAGCGCCCTCCCTCGCCGCCGTCAGTGCGTAGTCGAATGCGGCTTCCCCGCCTCCGATCACGGCAATCTCTCCGGGGAACGGAACCGGGATCTCCATCGGGCTGAAGTAGACGCTTCCAGCAGTGGTTTCCCCCTCGATACCGGAACTCAAGGGAACGGTGCCGGTTGCCATGATCAGGGACATGCTCTGAACTGACAGACGGCTCCCCTCTGCGAGGAGCAGGTCGCCGTTCCTGCGTACAATGTTTATCCTGGCACGGGTTACGTGGATGTCGAAGCGTTTCAGGTGATCGGCTATTCTTGCGGCGAGAACGTGACCGGGTACCGGATCGAGCCCGATGTAGTTCTCCACCATATAAGCGTTCCTGACAAGTCCGCCGGGCTCCCCGGTCTCATCTATCAGGACTACCGAAAGTCCGAGTCTCGTCGCCTGGACCGAAGCGGCGCAGCCGGCAGGGCCGGCGCCGATCACAGTAACATCAACGGGACCTTTCACGATACGCCGCAGATCTGCAGTATTCCTGCCGTGTCCATCATCACTCCGATGCCGTCCGCCATGGACAGGAGACTGCCGAGATGAAGCTCCTCGCTGCTGGAAGCCATGGCGTCCACTGCCGCATAGACCTCGAACCCGCGTACGAAAGCCGACCGGGCCGTCGTCTCGCAGCACAGATGGGTGAGTACGCCGGTAATCAGGACCTGGGAGATGGTCCCGGCCCTCAGGACCGCCTCGAGCCCGGTACCGTAGAAGGAGTCGTAGGTAGTCTTCCGGATCACCGTTTCCCCGGGCAGCGGATCGAATATCAGGCCCGAATCGGGATCGCTGCAACTGATTACACTGCTCCAGAACCGTCCGAGCATCCCGCCATCATCATCGGGTCTGTGGCAGTGCCGTGTGAATGCCACGCTTCCCCCGAAACCTCTCCAGCAATCGATGAGTCTTCCGATACGGGGAAGGGCTGTCTCGGATGCGGGAAGCCACGCAGCTCCCGAAGGATCCGTGAAAAACCGGATTGCATCTATTACCAGAAGAGCGCATTGACGAGGTTTCAGGACGAGATGCGGCCGGGGGTGCACCGTTGCGAAGATCTCCCTCAGCCAGGAGTCGGTCTTCGCCTGGAGACCGGCTCCACTCACGTACGCATCAGGTCGCTTGACCATCTGCGGAGCCTGTTCGGTC
>SDBS01006578.1_pt1 | contig 11310 bp, 10 predicted proteins | sample 2277091 | NCBI WGS metagenome assembly SDBS01 (sample SAMN10404972, study PRJNA504765) | marine sediment metagenome | isolation source: marine sediment core GS10_PC15, 163 cmbsf | place: Arctic Ocean: Southern Knipovich Ridge | collected 2010 | reverse complement strand
GCTTTAGAAGAGCTTTCCTACCTTATCTAAGCGGTGCATTTGCAGACGAGTGGAAAAAGCTATAACGACTGCGCATTCTTTTATTTGCTTCTTGGATCGTAATCGATTTCCCATCCGCGCCTAAAGTATTTTTGCACGTGAGCGAAGAATAGTACACTCTGTAAGGTCCATAGCCATGATCAATACTGCATTTTTGCTGGAAAGAGATATCAACTTGAAAATCTTTTCCTCTTTCATAATTTTCAGGATTTGAAATGATTTTTAAGAATGGTTCAATATGAAGTTCACCTTGCATACTTTCTAAAGGATTACAAGAGTGCTTTTTGCCATTAATATTAATTGTTATTTTTGAGTCTGCTTTTCTATTTTTTCCACACCAGCCCCTACTTTGTTCATTGAGACAGTAAAATTCATGAAGGAGTTGGATTTTTTGTTGATAAGAGGGGCCTTTTCGACCTATTAGGTTCCAATCTGTCCAATAACCGCTTAACAATTTTTCATATTCTGCTTTTTTTTCTTTCGTCATTTCAGGTAAATAAAATCCTTTGAGTTTTGGGTTTTGGGCAAAAAGGCGATAGAATGTAAAAGTAAAAATTCGAAATATTGCGTAAGGAAGATCTAAGAAAAAAGAAAAAGAGCTCTTAGGAGCTGCACCTCTAATAAAAGATTGATATCTTTCATCATTATTTTGTTGGATTTGAGGGGCTACTCCTAGAGGATGGGTAGTTATTCCCGGATTAAAATTCACTTTCATGTTTCTACTCCTGCTAAATTAAGAGAATAAAGTATAATGCTTATGTGAAATATTTGCTAGTAGATTCAGGGAATCAGAAAAAATTTGAACGCTTTGGAAGAGTTTCTATTGTCCGGCCATGCAGTCAGGCTTTATGGTCCCCTTCGATGGGAAAATGGGATGCAGATGCCATTTTCTCAAGAGATGAGGGCAATAAGTGGGAAGGCAAACTTCCCAAAGAATGGATCATTGAGCACGATGGACTCAAGTTCAAAGTTGCTCCAACGGATTTTGGACATCTCGGCATTTTTCCTGAGCATAGTTTTTTGTGGGAATGGGCATCGGGATTTGTGAAAAAGGGAAGCAATGTCCTCAATCTCTTTGCCTATTCAGGCGGCGCTACTCTTGCATTGGCCAAAGCAGGCGCCTCTGTTTGTCATGTCGATGCCTCGCAAGGAATGGTCAAATGGGCAAGAGAAAATGCAACGCTAAATGGTCTTGAGGATTGTCCAATTCGTTGGATTGTCGACGATGTGATGAAGTTTTTAAAGCGAGAGATTCGAAGGGGGAGACGCTATGATGGCATTCTCTTCGATCCCCCCAGTTTTGGAAGGGGAACAAAAGGCGAGGTCTTCAAGATTGAGCGCGATATTCGTGAGTTACTTAGTGCTTGTAAAGCACTTCTCAGCGAATCCCCGCTCTTTTTTGCTTGTTCCAATCACACTAGTAGTATTACTCCTAAGGTTTTGGAGCATCTTTTAGAAGAAATCCTTCCTGGCAAAGTAGAAGCAGGAGAGCTTTTTTTGAAAGGGGAGCGGGATATCCCTACAGGCAGTTATGCAAGGTGGCAGCCATGAATCTGACTAGCATGCAAAATCCGCAAGTGAAAGCAGCAGTCAAATTGCAAAAACGCATCAGACGGGATGAAACCGGACTTTTTCTGATTGAAGGAGTGCGTGAATTGCACCATGCCTTCGATAGAGGAGTGACAATCCAAAAGGTCTTTTTCTGCCCTGAGTTTTTTCAAGGGGAAATGGAAGATTTGCTCATCCAAGAAATCGAATCTGCAGGGGGAGCGGCTTTTTCATGCACAAAGGACGTTTTCACTAAAATGTCCTATCGCGATCGCCCAGATGGTCTTCTTGCAATTGCCGTTCAGATGAAGAGTTCATTGGGCGCTTTGGCTTCTCAAATGGGTAAAAATCCGTTGCTAGTGGTTGTAGAAGGAATTGAAAAACCTGGCAATCTAGGGGCAATATTACGCTCAGCGGATGGAGTGGGAGCTAATGGAGTCATTGTCTGCGATCGATGCACAGATGTCTACAATCCCAATGTGGTGCGCGCAAGTATTGGAACGTTATTTACATTACCAGTTGTAGAAGCGGTTGGGGCTGATACATTTTTGTGGCTGCAGGAGCATAAAATTCAAATTGTAGCGACATCGCCAACAGCTAAGCTTGATTTTACAGAGGCAGATTTTCAGGGTCCCGTGGCAATTGTGGTGGGCACGGAACAACTCGGTCTTTCGGAGATGTGGCTCTCGGTTGCTGATCGCAAGGTCTCGATTCCAATGAAAGGGGCAGCTGATTCACTCAATGTGGCGATTGCGACGACACTTCTTCTCTATGAAGTTCTCAGGCAAAGAAAAATGGGGTATCCTCTTGGAACCGATCTTTTGCGATAATCACCTCCTCGTCTTAGAAAAACCTGCGGGCATTGCTACGCAGCCCGATTTTCACGAAAATGCCAAAATCTGGGTGAAAGAGCATTTTAGAAAACCTGGCAATGTTTTTCTCGAGCCGATTCACCGCCTTGATAAACCTGTGAGTGGGCTTGTTCTTTTTGCGCGAACAAGTAAGGCGCTCACAAGGCTTAATGAAGCGATGCGAGAGAGAAGAATCCGAAAATTTTATCTTGCTTGGGTAGAAGGCATTGTTGATGAAGAGGGGACTTTGGAGCATTCTCTTAGGCATGGGAATTTCCGAGCTCATATCGATCCAAATGGAAAAAAAGCCATTCTCCATTTCAAGCGTTTAGAGGTAAAGAAAAATGCTTCTCTTGTTGAAATCGAGCTTGAGACAGGGCGTTACCATCAAATTCGCGCGCAATTTGCTGCGATTGGGCATCCCATTTTGGGGGATCAAAAATATGGCGCAAAAGAAAGGCGAGAAAACATCGCTCTCCATCACCATAAATTCATAATATCCCACCCTGTGTCGAAAAAAGAGATTACATTTCGATCTTTGGTCGTGTTTTCTGCCTGATTAAAAGAAGAGTAAGTATGAGCCCAACAAGTGCCATAATAATGGCAAGAAAATTGATAGACCAAAACCCTTTGATATAAGAATGGAGATAGGTCTGCTCGACAAAAGTTTGCGATTGTTCAGGCAATTTTTTTAAAGCTGTTATTGCTTCGGGCGTTTTGGATAAAAGGCCTTGAAATTCCATGGGGGAGAGAGCTTCTGTATCGATATTGCGTTTCAAATCTTTTGCAAATTCTCCTTCCTGGACATTGAGAAATAGAGTTCCAAAAATCGCCAGCCCGAGTGTTCCTCCCAATTGGCGAATCGTTGACACAGTTCCTGAGGTGAGTCCTCGTCTTTCTGGAGGAATTTCTCCCATGATTGTTGTGAAACTTGGTGTGAAAATGAAAGGAATGCCAAATCCAAAAGGAATGATAGCAGCTAAAATGAGCCAGACATTTTTCATATCGATATTTTGTAGGAACAAAATTAGGGCCATGACTACGAGAGAAAATCCAATGACAATCGGAATGCGAGGGCCTTTTTTATCGACGAGATGGCCCCCAAGTGGCGCTGCAATAATAATGGGAAGATTTGAAATCAGACTGAGTGTTCCGGCTTGCGTTGGAGTAAATCCGAGCACGTTTTGGAAATAAATGGCCCAAAATATTGTCACCATGAGAATGAATTGGGTACAAAAAATTCCTGCACTGGCACCTGCAATTGTGGAATTGCGAAAGAACGAAAAATCGATATAGGGCTCTTTGACTTCTCGATCGACTTTCCAAAGGAGAAAAAGAAGAAAAATTCCAAAAAGGAGCATTCCAAGGGTCCAATAAGAAGTCCATCCCCAATTTTTCGCTTGCATGAGAGAAACTACAATCGCACTGATTCCAAGACTGAAAGTGACAAAGCCAATCCAATCAAAATGGGCATGCTTTCCTTTGCTTTTGGGAACAACCAATAAAGCTAGAATCAGCCCTCCAAGAGCTATGGGCAAATTGATCCAAAAAACAAGCCGCCAAGTGAAATATTGAGTAAACAAACCACCAAGGAACGGGCCGAGAGCAAGAAAAATGGATCCGATACTGACATAGAGGCCCATGGCTTTGCCCCGTTGATGAGGAGGAAAGGAATTGAAAGTGATTGCACTCGAACTGGGAATGAGTATAGCTCCTCCAATTCCTTGAAGACTACGAGAGGCGATGAACCACCATTCATGGTAACTCAAACCACAGAGAGCGGAACTAAAAGCAAAAAGAATCAAACCCCAGCAAAAAGTTTTCCGATGTCCGACTCTATCTGCTAATCGTCCTCCTGCTAATAGGAAAATCGTAAGCACTAAGATATAGGAATTGATTATCCATTGCATGCCGAGCCCAGAAAGGCCTAAAGATCTTTGAATGGTGGGCAAGGCGACGGGCAAGACTGTGATATCGATGAAAATCATCGAAATCGCACTGGTCATTGCAAGTAAAATCCACCACTTGCGGTTTTTTTCGGTTAGTTTCAAGAACATATTCTTGCTTAGAATACGGGTTTTGCAATTTTCCTGTCCAAAAACCTATCCAATTAAAATCTCTGAGAGGGTTCAAGGTGAAAATGAGCTGCATTCTCGAAGAAAGCTTCAGAGATTTTAATTGGATAGGTTCCAGGGTTGTATATAATGAAAAAAGCGATTAAAGAAATATATATATGTTTAAGAAATATGGAATTCCCATTTTAGCAAGCCTGGGAGTTTTGCTGGCCCTCATCATGGTCATTATTGGACTACAAAAACCACCCGTCCCTCCCATCGACCATCCCCCTGCAAAATCGCCCTTTCTCCACTATGTAGCTGGATCTGGAATCATTGAGGCGAGCTCTCTAAATATCAATGTTAGTACGGCCATTGCAGGACCTATCGAAGCCATATTTGTTCAGCCAGGGGATATTGTAGAAAAAGGGACCCCTCTTTTCCGCGTAGACACAAGGGAGCTCGTTGCGAATGAAAAAGAGGCTGCTGCAGCACAAACCGTTACTGTAGCCAATTTCAATCGGCTCATCAATCAGCCTCGCGCCGAAGAAATCCCTCCACTCGAAGCCCAAGTCAAGCAAGCGCAGCTCCGTCTTTCAGATGAATTCGCGCAATATACCCTTTTTCAAAATGTAAGCGATAAACGTGCTATTAGCTTCAATGACTTCAATCAGCAAAAATATGCTGCTGGTATTGCCAAAGCAGAATTTGCACAGTCAAAAGCCGATTTAGAACTTTTAAAAGCGGGTGCATGGATCGAAGACATCAAGATTTCCAATCAAGAAGTCGAAGAAGCTACTGCAAAACTCAATGTATCCAGCACTCAACTTGAACGAGCGACGACAAAAGCCCCCTTAGATGGAATGGTGATGCAAATCAATGTGAATGTAGGGGATTTTGCAAGAGGAAGCCGCGAGGATACTATTTTTCAAGACTCTCTCATGGTTTTTGGCTCTATAGATCCGATGCATGTGCGCATTGATATCGATGAAGATGATGCTTGGCGCGTTTTTCCAGGAGCTCCTGCCGTTGCCTTTGTCCGCGGCAACAGCGAAATCTGTTTTTCTCTCGAATTTGTTCGCATTGAGCCCTATGTGGTTCCCAAACGAACACTTACTGGAGAAAATTTAGAGCGAGTGGATACACGTGTTCTTCAGCTCATCTACCGCTTCCAGAGAAAAGATCTACCTATTTATTTGGGGCAATTACTCGATATCTTTATTGAGGCCAAACCCTCACAAGGTTTGTAATGAACCTCTCCACAAATTCTATTAATGATCTTTCCTTATCTTTTCGGGAATTTCCTTTGAAATCTCTCCAAAAATCTAAAAAAATCTCAAAAAAATATAATTTGTGGAGAGGTTCATGAAAAAATGGATCCCCCTTTTTTTCCTAGCTGGTTGCACCCTTGGGCCCGATCATGAGGCTCCAGAAGTTTGCGTTCCCTGTCATTATGAAGAAGCGCCTTGTGAAACAGAACATGTTGATCTCTCTGTCTGGTGGCACCAATTTGATGATTGCTTGCTTGATGAGTTCATCGAAGAGGCACTCGCTTGCAACTATGACTTGCAGATTGCCTTGCACAAGATTGAAGAAGTGCGTGCACTTTATAAAATCGATCGTTCTGAGCTCTATCCCCAGATTCAGGGAAATATGGTTGCCATCCGTGCCCGCCGTTCGGAAAATCTCGGCGCAGATGTGATTGAAGGTCCCGCATCGATTACAGAAATACTTCCCACAGATTTTTCTGGTCCTCTTGTGCAATATTTTTTCCAAGCCGGTTTTGATGCTTCTTGGGAACTCGATTTTTTTGGAAAAAACAGGCGCAAAGCAGAAGCTGCCTATCGAGATTTTGAAGCGAGTCAAGAGAGTGCTCTTGATGTGCAAATCACACTTTTGAGTGATGTGGCGAGAAGCTACATTGACATCCGCTCCTTCCAGCAACAGATTGAAAGCAAGGAAGACCAGATCCAAAGACAAAGAGAACTTCTCGAACTTGCTCAGAGTCGCTATAATGCAGGCCTCACTTCTTATCTTGATGTGACTAGAGCAAAAGCTGAATTAGATGCCCAAGAATCGTCTCTTCCTCCTTTGCAAGAAGCACTCAAACAAACCATCCATGGTCTTGCGATTCTTCTTGGAAAACCGCCTGAAAATTTTTGCATTGGGGAAGGATTCATTCCCAAAGCAGCTGGGCGTATTCCAACTGATTTGCCATCCGATCTTCTTTGCCGTCGTCCCGATATTCGCCAGGCTGAACGAGAACTTGCTGCAGCAACTTCTCGAATTGGCGCTGCAAAAGCTGAGCTCTTTCCTTCCTTTTCTCTTTTGGGGACTTTTGGGACTCAAACCAATGTCATTGATAAACTCTTTGTGTGGCCCAGTCGTTTTTGGACCATAGGTCCTTCTATGATCTGGAATCTTTTCACTGGGGGAAGGCTTCTCGCCCAAATCGAAGTGACGAATGAAAGGCAAAAGCAAGCCATTCTCGCCTATGAAAAATCCATCATTGATGCTCTCAAAGATGTGGAAGACCGCCTAGTGGGTTATTTCAAAGAAGAAAATCGCCTGACATTTTTGGAAGAACAACTGAGTACCAATTCTCTTTTGCGTGATCTCACATATGATCAATACATTGGCGGTCTGATTGCAATGGATGATGTGCTAGATGCCGAGAAAGGTCTTTTTCAAACCCAGCAAAATATGATAGAGAGCCAAGGGACGCTCATGTTGCAGCTCGTAGGACTCTATAAAGCTCTAGGAGGAGGTTGGGAGTGTTTCGCTTCGCGATAAAAATTCTGATGGGAGATAGAGCCAAATATATTGGCATTATCCTTGGTCTTACCTTTGCCTCTTTTATCATTGTGCAGCAGGCAGCGATCTTCATTGGCCTCATGACCCGTACCTTTGGATTCATCACCGATACTTCCCAGCCCAATATTTGGGTCATGGATCCTAAGGTCAAGTTTGTCGATGACATCAAACCGATGAATTCTAATGAGATCTTTCGCGTACGCAGCATTGAAGGAGTGGAATGGGCAGTTCCCATGTTCAAAGGAATCATTCGCTCCAGAGTGAAAGATGGCAATTTTCAAAACACAATTGTGATCGGGATTGACACAGCAACCTTCATTGGACGTCCCCCTGTCATTTTAGAGGGTTCTCTTGAAGCCCTGCGCAATACCGATGCCATCATTGTGAGCAAAGAAGGAGCAGAAAACCAACTAGCAAATGTAGATCCCAAAACGGGAGAAAAATATCCCCTGCAAATCGGCGATACTCTCGAACTCAATGACAATCGCGCTGTTGTCGTAGGACTTTGCGAGATTTCTCGCACATTCCAAACCCAACCCGTAGTGTATACGACATTTCGTAGGGCTCTGCGCTTTACCCCCTTTGAGAGGAAAAATCTCTCCTTCATCCTCGTCCAGTCGGCTTCCTGGGTCAAACCCAAAGAACTCTGTCGCCGCATCGAGAGGGTCACAGGCCTTGCTGCCTATACCGATGAGCAATTTGCCAAACTCACCGTCAGCTATTTCCTCCGGCGCACTGGCATTCCCGTCAACTTTGGGGTTGCCATTGCCCTGGGCTTCATCATTGGCGTCGCCATTGCAGGTCAGACATTTTACAATTTCACCCTCGATAACTTGCGCTATTTTGGCACATTCAAAGCCATGGGTGCTGACAACGATCTCCTTACAAAAATGATTCTGCTCCAATCTGTCATTGTCGGAACTATTGGCTGGGGCCTTGGTGTGGGTGCTGCCGGTCTTTTTGGGCTCATTTCCAGAGGCACTCAGCTTTCATTCCGTTTGCCTTGGCAACTTCTTCTCGGCAGCTATATCGCGATGCTCTTCATTTGTCTTATCTCGGCCTACATCAGCATCCGTCGCATCCGCCGCCTAGAGCCCGCCATCGTTTTCAAGACCTAAGAGACCTTCTCTGAATTAAATTTTGCACTCCTGAAAATCTTTGGGACCTTTTTCATTTTTTTTGCTCAGCCATGTTAATTTAACATTGTCCTCGCTCAAAAAATAAAAAATCTCTCCAAATCTTCCTTCAGGCCTGCTAAAATTTAATTCAGAGAAGATCTCTAATCAAATTGTTCATCTTTGGCTCCGTGTCCAACATGGAAGAATTGATCGATAGGCTTTGAGAGAATGGTATCTTTCTGGATGATATTTTTTTCTCTCAAATAACGAATTGTACTGTGCTTGTCTTCTTCATTCATAAAAGTTAAGCCAGTAATGTATTCAGGAGAAATGCGATCTTTGATCATCACCTCATGACTTTTCTGATAGCTTAAGCCGTATCCAAGTTTACCTTTTAAAGAGTCGAATATGTTCTTACGAGAAGAATAAGGACAACTTGTAAACTCACAAACTTGCCGAGATCCAAATTCATCTTCATCATATTGATAAGATCCAAATTCCAAAATTTTAGGAGAAAAAAACAGTCTAACTGGGCTGAAGTAATCGAAATAGTGATGATCTTTAATGACCATTTGTGTAAAAACGCTATCTGATCCCCCATTGAAAGCCTCATTATCTGACGTAGTCATCGGTTTATTTAGAAAGGCTGATTGCATTTCCTTTGAAAACATTCCCATTTTCAAAATAGAGGCGATGTTCTTGTTGCCAGAATTTTGAAGACCATTTGTCAGACCTTGGAGTCCATATTTTTTTAATTCATCTGCAAGGCCATCTACAGCCCATCGCATTCTACCGGGAAGAATTTCTCTAAGTTCCATTTTTGGAAGCCACTTTGTAAATTGTGATTCCATTTCAGGGGAATCCCAAAAAATTTGCTGTTTGAATTTTTCTAAAGAAAGATCAAAAAAAGCAGCACTTCGCTCAAAAACCGTGGCTTTTGGGGGATTAAGAATCCTGAAAAGGTGTCCCATTTTCATTCGTTCAATATCTTCTTCCGAAGATTTTCTAAGGGCATCATCCAGATTCAAAAAGGAAAGCATCTTATGAAAATCATAAAGAGTTTTATTCTTACCCATTTGCATCTCTACTTGGTCATATATTGAGATTACGCTTTCTTTTGCCCCAATAGTAACTCTCCCTAATCCAGGAGATTGGATATTGTAGAAAAAGTCACCCTTTGAGAGTGAGTTTTCATTGGGATTTTTTTCTAACATTTCAAGACGTTGTTGCAATCGATCACGAAAGACATGATTGACTTTGAAATTCAATTCGATTGTTTCTTCATTCTCTTTAAAATGAATATTCATTCCTTTGACAAGTTGCTTACCATATCCATGGAAATGAGCTCCAAAATTGTGTTTTTTTCCTTCAGCATCTTTTAAAATCACCTCATTTTCTTTAATTTTCTTAGAAAGGTTTTTTAGAGGATGATCTTTTAGATGATCCGTCTTTTTGACTTCTATGGGAGGGATTTGGCTATTTGCTTGATAGAGACGGATTGCTCCCATCAAGGATTTGGCGAAAACTTCCGGTAAATGTCCCTTTTGCCATTCCTCTTTAGCTTGATAAAAGTTGACTGCTGATTGGGTGAGCATTGAAGCAACGATCATTTCCAATGACCCCGTATGCATAATTGATAGATATAAGGTGCTATTGAATGCCTGAAGAAGGGCTTCATTTGATTTTTCTGGATTTTTGGCAAGGCTCATGAGATTCATGGTAAGATCAACAGCTGTTGTCAAATAGAGGCCAACTCTAAAATCGTAAAGAGTCCCAGCAAGGGCTAGGCCAGATAGACCTACTTGCATTGTTTCATAAGCAAGTTCTTTTGTGTCTTTTGCCGCAATCATCCCTACTCCATTTGATAAAAGACGAACTCCGCCCATTGACACAGAGATGGCTCGGCCAAAGGGGTGATACAAACTCAGAAAGGGGATGGCAATACGCCCAAATCTTTTGGCAGAATCAAAATAGGAAGGATCCTGGGGGTTTTCTGGCAAATCCAGATCATATTGCCGATGATAATAAGTTGGGTTCAAAATTTTATTAATCATAATTATAAAAAAATCTAGTTTTAAAGGATTATTATAGCAAAATTTGTAATTCTTGTATATTAGGAATTTTTTGAGGAGATCGGACCCGAATCAACTTCATATGGGGGCATTTGGAGAGGAGGTAGGGATAGATCCGGCGACGGCGACGATAAGATTTGAAAGCCCAGAGGAAGATCGATTCCCTTGAAAGAAATTGCCGTCGAAGACTCTCTTGGCAACCACTCCACAAAATTTCCTTCGTGAAGGCTCGCCGTGTAACGCGTTTTAATAAACGCCAAAGGATGACTGGCAGAGGATAATCGAGCCAAATAGCCACATCAGCTCTCGGCCAAATGAGATCGTGACCTGCGCGGCTATAGTTGCCATCAACGACCCACTTTTCACCAGAAATCGCTTCTTTGACACGATCTCGAAAAAGGACATCATCGACCTGTTGCCAATTGGGATCCCAATTTAATGCATCAAGCTCGACATGTGGAATGCCGAGTTCTTTTGAAATTTTGCGGGCAAGTGTCGTTTTTCCTGACCCTGTCGTGCCTAAAATAACAATCTTCATATATATGGTAAGAGAGGGCAAATATTTTATGGAAAAAGCCGTTTTTTGTCACGGAATTACAAAGATTTATGGGGAAGGGCCCACTCGAGTGGAAGCATTGCGTGGTGTCGATCTTGATCTCAATCTTGGCGAACTTCTCATGATTGTAGGTCCCTCAGGGTCGGGCAAAACAACACTCATTTCCATTTTGGCAGGGATTCTCGATTCGACAGAAGGAGAGTGCAGCGTTCTCGGTAAAAGCTTAAATGAAATGAGAAGTGCTGCACTCACGGAATT
>SDBS01006577.1_pt1 | contig 11312 bp, 12 predicted proteins | sample 2277091 | NCBI WGS metagenome assembly SDBS01 (sample SAMN10404972, study PRJNA504765) | marine sediment metagenome | isolation source: marine sediment core GS10_PC15, 163 cmbsf | place: Arctic Ocean: Southern Knipovich Ridge | collected 2010 | reverse complement strand
CAATGCATTTCGCATATCCTCAATGTCTTCTACTGCCCACCTGTGGGGATCTTCAACGGTATCAAGCTCATCTATAGCTTCACAATCTGTACCTTCAGGTGGATTTTGTAGAATCTCATTGACAGCTTCAACAAGATTATTCCAATCCGTAATCTTATAAGGCTTGGTAAGATCGTAGAATTCACTCATGGATACCAAACTCCCTTATTAAAAAGATTCTCACAATCGCCAACCTTACCTGACCACTTAATAAATTCCACGCCACCATCAGCTAAGATCTCCTGCCCAACCTGTAATGCTTCTACCCAACGCTCTGGTGTTTGATCTAAGGCTTCCTTATGAGCATACACCCGATCAATTCCAGAGAGTACTATAGCCTGCGCACATTCATGGCATGTTGCCCATGGACATACCATAATACAGTTCTTTAGTTTAGTACCTAGACGTGCAGCTGTATAGATCACATCACGTTCAGCATGTGCAATTCTCGGGTACTTACGACTACGTTCCAGGTTCTCCGGGAGTTTTTGAGCTTTGGATGTAAACCGATTTGCCCCATAAAGATCCAGCCCACCAGGAATCCGAATCACAGCACCCACATGTGTACTATCATCATGACTATTATGTGTAGCATACACATATGCTGCTTGCATATAGAGTCTAATTGTCTCGTTGTGCATTAGCGAGGCTTAACATATGGATTAATAATTGTTAAAGGGCCAGGGTGTCGAAAATCTGGATTATTCCATCTCCGTGGTAGTACGCGCTCACGTACTCTAGAACTGTAACCACGTTGCCCTGGACCAGTGCTAATACCAAGAGCCGAAATGGTAGATGAACCAGTACTACTTGCTTTAGCTTCTACCGTCATAATACGCTCCGAACCGTACAGGTACTTAGGTCCAGCATCTTCGTATGCTTTTGCCCAACCAGCACTTGCTTTAGCATTTCGCGCAACAGCCCACGCGTAGAATTCTGCCTGAGACATCTCAGAAACATCCTCAGGGTATGGAGCCATTACAGCAACAGGCTCCGAGATGGTGATAGTTGCAGCTTTTACAGATGCACTACACACCACTGCTACAACTACAGCAATACCTAGGAGAACATACCCTAGGACTTTAGTGACTTCATACATACAAATACCTTTCTAACTAATCTTCTAAATAACTCCAGAATTGAAGCTATTATAATAATACCGGCCAATAAAGGCCACAACCAAATAAATAACCAAGCTGACCATTTGTCTACTGAGTGTCCGACCAACTGCTCAAATTTTCCTACTCTGTATCCAACCAGCATACCTAGTAAACCACTTACATAACATATACTTAGTGTAGTCATTATTTAGCCTTGAATAAACTTACAGCCCACTTAACAGCAGCAATTACCCCTGCCAAGGTTGCTTTGCCTGCCGCTAATATGGTATCAGAGTGTTTAGTAACAAACTCCGTTATTGTAATTATACCATACAAAGGCCATAGAAGCAAGTAAAAACTACCGGAAACTGTCAAATTTCCTTTAGAATAGGCATTTAGTAGGGTGGACACATATCCACCTACAAAAAAAGCGATATATACACTCATCAAGTACCTCCATGTTATTAAGCTAGTATACTATTACGTTTAGTATTAATTGCAGATATTGCAGGTTTTAGGTACAATGTAATCCAATCAGGCATACAGGTGGCGTCAGTCTTAAAATTTACATATAGATTACCATACTTATCAATATCAGTGTTGGTTACTGTGAAAATTAAATCACCTTTAAGCTGATAGGCGCTAAGAGCCAAAGAATGCTGACTCAATAAAACTGCTAATTCTTTCATTATTAAACTCCTCAAAATGTTACAATACAGACTCCCCATACTAAGGAGTCTGTGTTTATTAGTTAGCGCGCCCGTGAGTTATCATCCTCAGGAGCTTTTTCAACTTTACTACCTTCAAGAGCTTCGAATTTTGCAATCTGCTCATTGGCTTGTACAAGATCAAACCCCTTAAAAGGAGTAGAACAAGGGTATGTAGTTGGTACAAACCAACCCCAATCCGTACCCTTTTTAATAACATACTTAGATTTAAGAGTACAAGGTCCAGCGGGTTGGGGCGCATGGCCAAGCTTTTCTGTTAGTTCCTTGATGCGCTGGGAGGTTTTAGGTAAGAACGCCGTAACATCTGGAGCCGCCCTACGATGCGATTCATTCCCAAAAAAGTACTCATAGTATTCACTAGTACTGCGCTCATAAACTAAATACGCAAACCCAAACTGACAACCGGAGTCCTTTACATCTGCGAGACTTTTAATTCTCGCGTACTCCTCGCCCTCGGCGTCATAGGTGATAACCATCGCATCCCTGTCACTTGAATCAATTGCCTTTGCTCTTACACACAAAGGAATAATGTCAATCTCGGTACCAAGACTTTTAATCTCATCATTATTAGGTGTACCAAAATGGCCAGGGGATATCAAACCAGTATCAATAGGCTTACCCTTAGAGTAAAGTTGAATTCTACTTAGGTATGTTGATTCTTGAATTAGTTCATCCATTAGTTGTGTATTAGCACCTAAGCCTGCTACTTGCAGCGCTCCCATATCTACTGTTGCTAATTCTGTGTCTGTTTTCTTTGTCATTTTAATTGTTCCTTACAAAATAAATTCTTCTGCTAGTTTTCGTGTTGTTGAGTCTAATTTGATTCTTAGTTTATTAGTACCTTCTTTACCCTTTCTTTTAATATACCCACCTGCTAATCTGTTACACCTCTCGGCTTCCAATTGCTCACTTTTTGCCTTATAGGCTTCAACGCTAATGGAATCAAGTTGTAGTGCCCAACCTAAAGCTTCTTTCCAAATTTTAATTGGTTCAATATCAGGGTTATCTTCCAAAAAACTACAACCTGCAATACACTCCCTATGTTCTACACGGAGTACATATAGAGGCCTTAAAGATGGGAGAGGGTCATCTCGCACTGTATTCTCAAGTTCTATAAGTGTTCCCTGTTGTACAGCCTCACTGTAAGCTTTCTTAATCCTACGGCATTTCAATAAAAATTCCTGTGAATTTAACTCTGTAGCGGACTCAAGTAAATCTTTTTGTATAGATCCTGGTAATTTGGATAATACAATTGCAGATGTGAGTGTCACAGCATTAGCTTCAACAAGCTTTTTAGCGGCAGGTGTTAAATACTCCAATGACAAAATATTCTTAACCCATAGAGGTGACTTGTGTACTAGACAGGAAAGCTCACCCCAAGTAATAGTAGGTCTTAGCATTAACAATCGCTTAAAATGCATAGCTAATTGAAGATTGGATGGTTGCTCCCTGCAACAATTCTCTTGAATCTGTTTAATAATCACCTCGGCATCAGGAGCCTCAACAATAATACAGGGTACCATTTCCAAACCAAGTTCATTTGCTATAGTATACCGTTTCAAACCCGTTACAAGCTCGTACTCATAGTCAATAGCATTTGAAATCTTTACAGTCAAATTCTGAAGAATCCCTTCACTACGTATTGAGTCGCGCAATTCCATATAACCTAATGAATCCTTATCTACAAGCATCAGTATAATAGCTGGTGGACAAATCTTCATTAAATTAATATTAAGTATCTTATTCATTTATTTTACATGTTTCACAAACAACCGCATCAACTTTTAAGTCCTTTTGAGTTTTGTGTTGACACCTGTGTATTAATGTTTCACATCGACAATTTTCTCGTTGTACAATAAATTCCTTTCGATATTCACAAAAATTCCAAGTAGGGATAAATATCCAAGCATCAGCACTGCGCGGATTATTTGATTTCCTAACATAACCTGGAATAAGAGGTGGAGGTTCCCAACCACGTTTAGGATATATAACAGTCCCGTCATCAAGTTTACGTGGCCTAATGTAACTCATGAAACTTCCCCTATAATACCTAGACGTGTCACTGCCCATATAATACAATAAAAAATGAATTATTCCATAAAAACTATAAAATAAAAACACAGGGTGGTAGGATTATAACAATTAAGTATTATTTTACAAAAAGTTTCATTTTCTATTGTAATATACAACAGTTGATACGTCTAATTATTATAGAGGGGAATTTTAACCTTATAGCTTGGATAACTTATATCATGACTAAACATGTATATCCTAGATGCAAACGATGCCATAATCATTGTCGATGTCGACTAATTGGAGGGGGTAATTCAAAATTATATATCCCCAATAAAAAAGAACAACTTCAATCATTACCTAAACCAAGCCCGAATGTCGAACAAACACTTAGGCTCTTTTTTGGATTGCGATCATGAAAACAACTGAAGTATTAATAAACTTCTTTAAGAATATGCCACACAACTGTACACGGGTGGCGGAGTGGTATAACCCTAATATGGAAGTACAGATCAATGTAGTAAAAACTGGTGGTATACAAGCCTCACCAGGGGTCTACACCGATGAACACCAACAAAACAGATGGTATAATGTACGAATACCTAAGAATGCCAAAACTAACCCAATTGATAATGATGGCCCTTTAGCTTACCCACTTGATGAATATGCTGATGCAATTGGGATGACGGGGTGGGATTGGAAGAATAAACACTCAATTCGGTTCGGTTTTGATATTGATGATATAACAAGTCATGCTCCTGGAGTAGGGATCACAGAAGAGGAAATGGATGAAGTAAAGAGAAAGGCCCACGAGGTGCCTGAATTATTGATTCTGAGGTCCACCAGTGGGTCAGGGTTGCACTTATACCTTGAATGTGACCCAGAACACCCCCCAACCACAACAACGCACACAGAGCACGCTGCGCTCGCCCTAGCGGCATTACAGCATCTCTCTAAAGAAGTGGGATTTGACTTTGGGTCCCACCTGGATGTAGGGGGTGGTAATATGTGGGTTTGGGCTCGAAAAATGACCCCCGAGAACCAAGGCTTTACTGTTATAAAAGATAATGTTCACGAGAATGGTACTAAAGCTTATTACATGCCACCAGATGACTGGCGTAATTATCTAGAAGTTGCTCAAGGTAAACGATCAACCCCAAGAGTGGCTGGAGCTAATGACGAATTACAAGGGGCCATTGATAAGCACAATAGCAATCGAGATAATATACAGTTAACACCTGAACATAAAAGAGTTATAGATGATTTACATGAAATATGCCCCGAGGTCACAACGGCTTGGATAGAACGAGAAGGGTTACTCCAAACACACACCTGGGCTCTTAAGAAGATATTTTTGAAGGGGGACTACCTAGGTGTATTTGACACACTTTCCAGTGGCACTGACCCTAGTAAACCAAATTGTTTTGGATACCCACGACCGGATGGCGGGTGGAAGTTTATCCGCTTTGGTGAAGGGGCAACAGAAGCACCTGAATGGGTTCAAGCACCAGGGGAATGGACATATTGTTTCTTCAATTCGCGCGTGACACTCAGTATGGCATCCCAAAATGGTGCCGAGGACACCACTGGTAAATTTGTGTTTGATACACAAGAAGAAGCCATTCAGGCCGCAAGTGCTCTTGGTAGTGACCTAATTATACCAGAAAAATTGAAAGATCGCTCAACTACACTATCAACACACAAGGATGGGCGCTTAATAGTTGAGATTGAAACTCTTAGTAGACAGGACAAAGACCTCAAAATCACGGGGTGGCTTAAAAAGCGTGGACACTGGATTAAAATATTTGGAACGGGTGAAGAGTATAATCAAGTACCAGAAGTTGACCTAGACATATTAGATGAAATTATTAGATCCCTTGTAACACCTGAACATGAGTCTAACTGTTGGGCATTCAAACACATAGATGGGGCTTGGATACACACAAAAAAGGACGATGCTAAAACAATAATATCCGGTGGGCAATTTTCAAAGAATAGTCCTGTGGCGCTGGCCACAGCTTTAAGAAACTCGTGGACTAGAGTAAATTTACCATTTCAACCTGAGTACCCTGGAAACCGTCAATGGAATTGTGATGGCGCACAGTGGGCAATGCAACCCGCAGACTTAGAGGCAGATGTTACGCCACACCACCCCCACTGGGACATGATTATTAGGCATTGTAGCCAAGACCTAGACATGGGATTAAAGCACTTACCCTGGGCCATTGAAAACAATATCGTTAGTGGTTATGAGTATTTGATGAGTTGGATCGTTTATGTTTTTAGGTACCCATTTAGATCTTTGCCTTATCTGTTTTTCCACGGGCTAGGAGGGTCGGGTAAATCCATACTACATGAGGCTTTATTTAAGTTAGCAACCAAAGGAATAGTTAGAGCCGATAAGGCTTTGAAGGGGAAAGATCCCTATAATAAAGAACTTGCTGGAGCTATTTTATGCATAGTCGAAGAACAAAATATCTCTACATCACCGGATGCTTATGCTCGATTAAAGGATTGGGTTACTGCTGTATCAATCAGTATTAGAGCAATGCGAACAGATGTCTATGATATACGTAACTCAACACATTGGATGCATATGGCAAATGATAAAGATAATTGCCCCGTTTTCCCTGGAGACACAAGAGTTATTAGTATGCACGTACCACCATTTACAAACGAAGAGATTCCACAAGAAGAACTTTTAGAACTACTACTTGCTGAAGCCCCTCATTTTCTTGTCTCGATACAACGATGGCAATTACCTGAAGTTAAGGGGCGATTACAGATGCCTATTATTATGACACCAACTAGATCATTACAAGAAGAAACACTTCGAGATGCCTTGGAATCATATGTTGCTGACCAATGCTTTTATGCACCAGGGGAAACAGTACTCATGAAGGACTTTTATTCCAAGTTTATAACTACCTTAACAAACACAGAGCGTACTAGTTGGCAAAAACGAAATGTAATTAGTAGATTAAAAAACTGTTTCCCTGTGGGTAACCTGGACAAACATCAAATGATAGGCAATATATCATTCGCATTACCAGCATTACCAGACCCCAAACAACACTATGTTCGGGAGGGATCTGTCCTAACTTTACTAGATATTGAGGATTAATAATGGCACCAGATGATACAATATATGCAGTGGGGGATATTACTAGCAGTAAAAAGGGGTCAGGTGCTCGGGCAAATGCCGGTAAGGTATCTTTCTCACAGGTGCCACTACACCTTTTAGCAGGTGTAGCAAGAATCTTTATGGGTGGTGCCTTGAAGTATGCCGCCTATAATTGGAGTAAGGGTATGCCTTACTCAACAGCTTATGATTGTACAATGCGTCATCTGTTCAAATGGTGGTACTGCCGAGAAGAGATAGATAATGAAAGTGGGGAACATCACTTGGACCATGCTATCTGTAACCTACTTATGTTAAAACACTATACCCTAACCTATAAAGAAGGGGATGATCGTGCCGGAGCTGATTTAAGTAGATTCCATGAGTGTTTGCCAGATCTCAATAAGCCATTTGATAAAGAAGCCTATCTAAAACGAAACCCACAAATCAAAGAGATATTGGAAAATGATAAATAATACATACCATATTGCTGGACATTTGAATGGGCACCTAATGGCAGCAGTTGATATTGAAACTACAGGTAGATTACCAGGGTACCATGAGATTATCCAAATCGCTGTGGTACCTCTTGATGCTAATTATCAGGCAATTCCAAGAGTAGTACCATTCTATACCAATATAGCTCCAGCGTGGCCCAAGCGAGCCGAGAGGGAAGCCTTGAGTGTCAATGGATTGAATCTAGAGAAGCTGTGCAAAGAATCAATAACACAAGAGAAGAGTGCAGATTTGTTTGTTGATTGGGTGGAGAACCTTAATTTACCAATTAACAAACGATTGATTCCGTTGGCTCATAATTGGGCATTTGAAGACGGGTTCTTAAAACATTGGCTAGGCTTAGAAACCAAGGATGCTATCTGGCAAGGAACGGCCAGAGATAGTATGGTATATGCAAACGGCGTAAATGATTGGGCCGCTAACCGAGGGTCCCCTCCAGTATTCAATCTGGTAGGACTACCGAGTCTACAAAGACTACTTAAAGTCAAGAACCCCGGAAAAGCACACGATGCCTTAAACGATGCTATGGTGTGTGCTGAAGTTTATAAAAGACTATTGCAACTGTACCCATGCCCATGAGTTAGCCCACTTCCTCGGTAGGTTGAATAGGATTTGACCCCATTAGTTTATAGACTCGGCATGTTGTGAAATCTGTGAAACTACATCTGTGTACACGGACTCCAAACTGCCTAAGTTGCTTCTGACAAGTATTCGTTAATTCATCTTCTACTTGTCCTGTAATTTCTTTAAGCAAGTCATCAAGATTCCATTTGGTGACTACTCTAACTACCGCCGCTGCGGTAATATCCTCTACAGTACTGGACACATCCCAGTTACGATGTCCTATTGCTTGTACTACATCATTAATAGAAAAGACGAGTACAACACCAACAGCTACTTGTTTTTTATCAAGTGTAAGTAACCCTTGACTTGGAATAACACTAGTTTGCCTAGCCACAGGTACGATTTCGATGTCACTTATAAAAGGCCACCACCATCTCCACCCGGGCTCCATCTCTAAAACCTTGTGCCCCAACCGCCAACAGACACCGCCATGAGTCGCCCTAATAATAACAGGTCGGGGAATAAGATTAAGAATAGCATTAATTATATCCGAAATAAAACTTAAATCCATTACTACTTACCCTTCTTTTAAGAAAGCTGTACCTGCTCCCCATTTACCGCCTTCATCATCAAACTTAAAATCAAATTCCTCAGTATTCTCAGTATCTCTAAACTTAGTATTAGTTTTAATACAAAGTTTTTCTGAATCGGGATCAATTTCAAAAACATCAGATAAACGAACCTTTATAGATTCACTATCTTTTGCATCCATAATTATGGTACCATGTAAATCAACAAATGAGGCTCCACCTACAGACGATCTAGGGGTCACAGGAGCCGTATAGGGTTCTGCTTGTGTTGATGATTGCTCAGCATAAGCTGGTTTGGCAGGTTTGCTTGTATTTACAACTGTAGTTGATTTCTTTGATGCCTGATAAGCTGTGGCTCGTGCTATTCTCGCTTCTTCTGCTTCATCAATACCTTTTCGAATCAGTTCACGGTTGCCTCTGTCAGACATTCCTTTATTAATCCCTTCCCGTCTCTCTTTTGTTTTATCTTGTGTTGGTTGGCTACTACTACCACCAGTACTACCCCTATAACTTTTACCACCATTCTTGGGTGCCTCTGGTAAATAACCAGCAGCATCTACACCTATACCACCTCCACCGGCATAACCCCAAACAACTTCATCATTTGTAGGAAAATATTGCCTAATTTGAGCACTTGTTGGCCAAGCAAAATTGTACTCAGTTGTTTCACCAAACTTAACTGGTAACCAACAATCCATCTGAATTTTATAATTTTCTGTATCAACCTCTGAATGAGTTATAAGGGCCTTAACATGTACGTCTGCCACATAAGAAGTGTTGAATTGTAAAGTAACACAATCAAAACCTTCAAGATTTAATTTATTCATAAAAGTAACAAAACTAATATGTTTCCAAGTATTTGCTTTTCTAATTAACCAATACGTTGCTGCTTTCTGTACTAGCATATCACTATTATAGATATAAAAATCATAAGTTTCTTCCTGAATACCATATTTCTTTACATTCAATCGGAGTATCATCTTATTGACATCTTTAGCATAAGTTTCTCGCCACTCTACAATCATTTTAGTAACAATATCCTCGGTCGCTGAAGATGTTATACTCATACTATTTACTTCAATATCACCCTCAGTAATAGTATCTACAGAGGTTGGTTCTTCAGGTAAGTAAGTTAAATAAAATACCCCGTTAACAAGGCGAAGATTACAACAAGCTTGGAAAGCTATTTCCTGTAAAATAGTAAGTACATTCTTACGGTCAAGTACAGCAAAATTAGCAGGAGTTGTAGACAGTAGAGCCTTAACAATATTAAATGAAGTGGAATCAGTACTAAAATCAGTATAGCGATCTATAATATATTCCAATATTTCAACAATATTAGGGCCTACAGATGATTCGAATGTAACATAAACGTCGTCATCCCAATTTTGTTCCACATAAGTACTAAGTGTCTTGTTAAGAACAACCTGCACAGTAGCTATTGATCCATATGTAACATTTTTAACTGTATACAAATTACTAGGAACATCAACAAAATGTTTAGTACCATTAAAGGTTCTAAATGCCTTTACGGATTTTACTGTACCTGGTACAATACTTACTATATATGTTATTGGCTCAACCCCAACTAAAGTTACATCAGATCCCGAATCAATCCATGTATATTTTGGTAAAGCGCCCCAAACAGTTGGGTATATTGATGCACCTGTACTAAACCCCTCAGTTTTATGATACTTGGGCATATTATAAAAAAGACCTGTATTAGGCACCCTGTCACAAAAGTTCCAATGCTGACCTGGAATTATACTAGAAGCCCTATTAGCACCTTCACTAGATGCTTCCTCTGATGCAGCAAGGTCTGCCTCATTTTCTGCATGAGATCTGCTGTTTATATAAAATAAATTATCATCATTACCGCTTCCAAAATAACCTCCAAAAGTACCGTCGCCTATTTGTAATGTGATACCCCCACGAGGAAAATATTCCCCCCCCAGTATTCTAACTGGATTTTGCCCTAGGTCACCAGCCTCTATAGCATCTACCTCATCTTTTCGATCCAGTGTTTTATTCGTATCAGCTATATCTGCCGCACCTAAGGACTGGGATATTGAGGCTGACATTTCGGAATATTGATTATTATATCTATCATATAACTCAGAATCATTATGAAGCCAAGCAGATGCCATAAAACTAATATGACCTACTTGAGCCATGACAGAAGCCATACCAGCAGCAGCAGTGGCGACACCTGAGGTACCTAGTCTATCAGTACCCCCGTCAGTTATAATCCCTATACCAGCTAGAGTATTGCCATGAACAGACTCTCCTATACGTGCTACTGGTACATCTAAAGGTTTCCCAAAAATAGATGGCCAAGGCTGACCGACAAGATTATCTGGAATAAAATCAAATTCACCTTCTTCAGGGCTGAAACCAAATTCAAGACCTTCCAGTTGTGTTACAATATTGAAACTAAGTGTCTGATCACCCTCGTTCCATTCAATTGGGGAATTTATTTTCCCCCGGAATAAAAGAAATTTGTCTGATAAGTCTAGCCCATCAAACCACTGCCAAACTCGAACATTTCTTTTATGAATATCATGGGAGTCCATGATTGTTTTTAATGACCCATCTGTATCATCAAATGTAACTGATAACTCCTGAGAGGATTCGTGATCTG